>JAABUO010001519.1_pt1 | contig 30132 bp, 42 predicted proteins | sample 5559291 | NCBI WGS metagenome assembly JAABUO01 (sample SAMN10711878, study PRJNA513372) | rock metagenome | isolation source: Antarctica rocks | place: Antarctica: Victoria Land, Finger Mt sud | reverse complement strand
AGAGGACTCAGTGATACAGCTGAGGAAGATGATGGTGCTCAATCAGCACAAACTAGCAGCTCGGCTGACACCACCTCTGCAGTACCTGTAATAGCATCACAAACCTCTGGGGTTCCGGCCCGCACCCCTGCAGACGTTCCTGCAGACCCCGATGTTCTTCATTGCTGGACAAAAGACAGTATAGCTGCAGCAGCAAGGCTGCTGGCCCAGAGGGATGCAGGTACTTGTCTGTACCAAGTCAGTTACTGGTGATCAGAAGCCACACAGTCAACTTGTTTGAGGGGGATGGCCTGTGTTTGTTCAGCACTTGTTGCTCAGCTTTTGTCACATGCTTAGCGGCTGAAATCAGAATGCACCTGCAGTCCAGCATGCACCTGCTGAAATTCAATCCGATGGCTGTGTGGTGTGTTGCAGCTCTGGCACCAATAATAGAGCAGCATGGTGTGCCAGACAGGCTCTTAGCCAAAGGCTTCACCAACATGTTCAACAGCTTAGCTCGCAGCATCCTATCACAGCAATTGGCAGTAAAGGCAGCCAGCGTGATACAGGGCCGCTTCATGGCGTTGTGTCAGGTCAGGCCTGCTGTGTTTGCCCTGTAGATGCTGTCTTGAAATTGCTTAGCCATTGGCTGTCATAAAAAACAGAGTGGTGTGCTCGCACAGTGTGGAGAGTTTGCAACTCCAGAGGCTGTTTTGGCGCTGGATAAAGAGCAGCTAAGGGGAGTAGGCCTTTCCTATGCCAAGGTATGTGCAAAGGAAGAGCTGCTTGACAATGCGTGGGCTCAATTTGAGAATACTGCAGCACAATGTGCTGTCTTAGCGTCCATGTGGTGACAGACATCATATTATGCAAATGGTGCAAGTATTGTTGGCATCTATTGCTTGTGCCCGCTTTCAGTACAGTCAGCGTTATTGCTTTTATGTAGCTCATGTGCACAGCATGTCAACTTGCTGAACAGCTCCTTAACGAAAACTTACTACAAATTTTAGTAATTTTTTGTGACTACACTGACATCCAACATGTACATGTCTGCATGGCATGTGTACACCATAGGAATGTAATGGTGATTGTGTGAGCTGCAGGCAGGCTATGTCTTGGATTTGGCCAAGCACTTTCACTCTGGCCAGTTGAGTGATGAGAAGATTGCCACCATGGACGATGACACTTTGGTTGCAGAATTGACAAAAGTCAAAGGCATAGGTAAGAGGCCCTTGCATACCACACACAGCCATGCAAGCATGACATGCTCGCTGTCATGATCATGCACAACAAGTTGCAGATGTCTCTTGCAATGAACAAGCAAGTCTTAGACCTGCACACAAACAAAGCTACAGACCTTCCACTAAGGGAACAGCAGACCTATTATGACTGTAGCTGCAAAGGATGCATGGCAATACGCATGTTGCCAGACAAGCTAGCTTAAGCAAGATGGTTGCTTGCTTGAAATTGATGCTGTGCTTGCAGGGCGATGGACTGTCGACATGTTTGCGATGTTTCACCTTGGCAGGCCAGATGTCTTTCCATTAGGTGACCTGGCCGTTAGAAAGGGTCTGCAGGAGCTGTATAAGCTGAAGGTACATCTTTCTCTGCTGCATCTCTTGCAAGTTCAAATTGGTCCAGAGGCAGCAGATGTAAGCACCGTGTTCCTCTAGCAAGGAATGATGATGGCTGCGCATGGCTAATGTATGACAGTGGACTCTCTTGCAACATGGCAGTCAGTTTGAGGGGTTGCATCGTGCGCTGTATCTGTGCTGCATTGATGCTGTTCTACTTCAGCTGCAATGCAGATTGTTTGTCTGCTGCACCTCCTGAACATGTGACTTACATAAACAGTTACTGGTGTGAAGCATTGTGTGACACGCTTTAATCACGTGGTCTGCTGTCCTGCAGGCAAAGCCTTCTGTCGCTGAATTTGATGCTATTGGGGACGTCTGGCGGCCGCATAGATCCTTGGGATCCTACTACATGTGGCGCATACCCACAAGCAATCAAAAGTCTATCAAGAAGAAGAGTGTTAGTACGGCAGCAGTTGCTGCCGATGTCACACCTGCAATCTGATGCCTGGCAAGGACATAGCATACTCTACATCTAGACAAGATAATGTAGCTCTACATAGTCTCCATTTAGCAACAATGCATAATTACTAGCTCTTCATTACGGGTTGAAGCGAGACCTGAGCGAGATGGCCTTGCCAGATTCCAGCTACTCTAGCAACTTCCGCCCGGTCAAAGCTGGTCGTGGTGCTGCAGGCCTGTGCACTTGATCTTCTCGGTCCTCAAGCGTGCGATCAGTGACGTTCAGGATCATCGGTGAAGGCTGCTTGGCTCTCTGTCGCCCTGCACAACGCAGAAACACTGACCCGCAGACTGAGTGTACCAGGGATACTCTCGAATTGCGTAGCTGCGTGCCGAACCTGCTGCTGTCCCCAAACCTGTAATCTAGATGTCAGATGCCGTGCCGCCTGATCTACAATACCTTTCAGGATTTGGTGAGACTCAACCACTGTTGATCGTTGCCGAGTTCAAGTGTTGCTAAACCTGAACGAGCTGCAGGCAATCACTTCGAGTCTGAGGCTCTGCCGGGATCTTTGCCTAAAGGGCAAAACAATCCCAGAGTGGGTACTCATGACCATGACTGTCTCAGAGGCTGACCATACTGTCTGGCCATAGCTTGCAAAAGGTGCCTTGCAGGTGGCCCCTTATGGACTGTATGCTGAGCAGCTGTCAGGTACAGCATTCACAGCACCTCGCAGGTACAGTGCATGCACCAAGCCTATTGTATAACTTGATCAAAGCCCTTTTCAAGGTTCCCTTGTTGAGGTGCAGAGAGAACAGGCGCGCATGGTTGTACAGAATACGGCCTTCTGTGACGCATGAGCCCTTCCACCCTCTGGACTTTCCAGTTGAACACCTGACAGGTGTGCTGCTCAAGGCTGTGAGTGCATTTGCAGCCTGGGAAAGCCTTGTCCTCAGCCAAGGTGTGCCAATGCAGGAGAATTTGACAGAGGCGTTATCACGCCTAATCAGCTGCGATGGCGCCCTTTTGCCATACCATCAGACTCTGTGGACTTTGTGCGGGGCTTGACAACTGTTTGTGGTGCTGGCAGCGCTGGCAAGAAGGAGGGCTTTGCCATACATGTCTACACAGCTAGCATATCAATGGACAACAGCTGTCTGGCCAATGCTGATGGAGACATGCTCATTGTTCCTCAGCAAGGTGAGGCACAAATTGCATGCTGCCTGACACCCATTTGCAACCTCCACCCAACACAGTCATGCCTCAAATCTGGTCCACACAAAAGGTGTTGTTCATCACCCTCATCGTCCTCAACTCTGGACCACACCAAATGCTTTATGCATCATATTTATCATCATCCCTGTGTCCAAGCTGCAAGCATGTACAGCAACCTAAGAGATACCAATACATCACATGTCGCAAACGTTGGTGTTTCAAATTACACGTTCTTGACGCCAAGGGCCAGAAAGCAATCTCGCATATGGTGGTGGCTGACTAGCTGCGCATGCAGGCACCCTCAGGGTGACTACAGAGTTTGGACTGCTGGATGCCGCCCCTGGAGAGATCTGTGTTATCCAGCGTGGCATGCGCTTCTCAGTGGGCCTTCAAGACACAAATGCAGCAAGGGGCTATGTGCTGGAGGTGTTCTCAGGCCACTTTGAGCTGCCAGATCTGGGGCCCATCGGTCAGCCCTGTCTACCTGACAACATGGATTGTACATGACTGCACCACACACCAGCACAGCTTCATGCTGCAGTTTTTTGTCAGGAGTCGCCATTGCAAGGCCATAGTGCACATGCCCTGAAGAGCCATGCAGCATCTCAAAGCATCAGCATGGCATACCAAAGTTGGCTGTACAGCTCAAATCAGATGCATTGGCTACCAGTAAACATGTGCACCTGAATTTTCAACAGTTACTCCCCCAACATGTCAGTCATTCATGTCAAGACACCCTTCTCAAGTCAACAGCCATTTGGAAGCTACTTCAGCTGTCAGCCCAGCAGTAGCTGATCTGTTGGCATGACAGGCAGTAATGGCCTGGCAGATGCGCGCCACTTTCAGACGCCTGTGGCCTGGTTTGAAGACCGCAGCTGCCACTACCTTGTGATGCAGAAATATGAGGGAGAGCTGTTCTCAGCGGCGCAGTCCTTCTCCCCATTCAATGTCGTGGCGTGGCATGGCAACTACACACCATACAAATATGACCTGGGCAAGTTCTGTCCCATGAACTCAGTGGCCTTTGATCATCCTGACCCATCCATTTTCACAGTCTTGACATGCCCTTCTGCTATTCCAGGTAAAGCTTGTTGTTACTGAGTGCTTCCTTACGATGCTATGATACCATGCGCATCGGTTATAGCATGATTTAGCCATTTGCTGCAGCACCTGCCAGCCCAGCATGACATGGCACATGCATTATAATGACAGCCTTCTATAAGGCTGAAATCATGCTGCTGCACACTGATATACTGCTGCTACCATTCTGCTGCAGCTCCTTTCTGCTGCCGTTGCTGGTGCTGCTGCTGACAAAACAGTAACTGCTGAAGTACAGGCACAGCAGTGGCAGACTTTGTGATCTTCCCGCCAAGGTGGACTGTTGCACAGCATACCTTCAGGCCGCCATACTACCACCGCAACTCCATGAGTGAGTTCATGGGCCTCATTCGAGGCACCTACGAGGCCAAGCAGGAGGGTTTTTTGCCAGGAGGTGAGATTGTTGTCACCTGCATCTGTTGAGCTTGCTGAGGCAAGATACTGCTGAAGCCCTGTCAGCTTGCTTGCCACTTTGATGACTGCTATGCTGTCCAGCTCTATGTGAACATCGCACAGCTGTGCGTACAAAATCTGAGGCATTACAGTATGGCAATGACTTCCTGTCTGTCTGTGCAAAAGAATGCCAGCAGTCAAAGCAAAATTACATAACCTCAGACAAGGCAGAAGTTTTGAAGTGCACAAGTCCTGTTGTGCAGCATGTATGGATTTCACAGCTGCATGAGCTTCAGTAGTATGTGTAGCATCAAGCACTGTAGCTCTCATGGCTGGCAGTTATGCATGGCATGAACATGAGCGTTCATGCACATCAGCTGCAACAAACTTCCAAACTGCTATGTCAGGCATGCCCAAGCTTGTGTTGATGCTATACAGGTGCCAGTCTACATCTGTGCATGACACCACATGGACCAGACACAAGTACATATGAGCTAGCCATTCAGCAGGCAAATGAGGAGCCCAAGCAGCTGCAGGCTGACACGCTAGCATTCATGTTTGAGACCAACTATATGCCCAGGGTTACAGCAGCTGCACTGGGGTCGCCTCATGTAGACCGGAACTACTACAAGTGTTGGGAGGGCTTGAGGCCGCACTTCACTGGCAAGGATGCTAACCTCGATCACACATCAGATTCTCTACACTAAGGAGATAAACACCTGCATGTCTCGACATCTCTACAGTTGGTTAATCATAGCCTGTATATTACAGCCTGTCAGGCTTCAGTGAAGATGGCTGCTGCAGTTGCCCAGGTCGTTGCCCTGACTCAGCCTGTAACTTGTCAAGCAATGGTTGTTTGGCCATGCTTGCTGTATGTGTATTTGATGCATCAAATCTAGCGTGTTTATTTTGCTGTCCTGGAGCACCATGGAATTTCTGTCTAGCTGTAACACACCCTATGCAGCTACACTCAGCTCTTAGGCATACAGAAGTGGCACTATATTTGGATTACAACGGCTTAACTTAACAAAGCACATGGTAGCGCATCCTAGTCAAAAGTTCACTTCGGTTGCAAACACTGGATACAGTTTGCCTGAGTCATCAGCTTCTGCAGTCGAGTCTGCCCAAACATCACCATACATTGTCATGTGCAAAAAGCCAGCTGTGTCATGACAAACCTTAAAAGCAAGAGTATGTGTGCCAATGCACAAATCTCTGCAATGGACTGCTATTGGGAACAAAGCTCCATTCCATGCTGTCCATCCCTTGAACTGATTTGATTGCTTGCTAATGTCTGCCAAGATTTTGTCTGCCACATACCCATACATGGATATGTGAGCCCTGTAGCACCTTGATGGCAACAGCTGCACCTGCAGACTAGACACCAACTGACATGTTGTCAATCACCTCTGCCCCAACATACTGCATGACATGTTCACTGACTTGGACAGCCTCTGCCAGTTCAATGAGCAAGCACTGCTGTCTGTAACTTCTTGCAGCCTCTTCTTTCATGCAGAGTCTGACTGACTATCCACCTCTTGCTTGTCAAAGTCTTCCCTCCACCAGCCACCTATCAAAGCTTCATTATGTTCAGCATGAAAACGGCTCTCCGTTTGCTTACCCATAAGCTTCCCAACTGAACAGCTTAGCATTCCTCTTCCAGCCTTCAATCCAAGCATTGCTGGAGAAACTATGGTCCGGTGCAAGGAAAGCAACATTACGTTTTGTAGACTTTGTAAAACGGGGTTAATTTGTTAGGCAGGTAGAAAATTGCCTCCAAGATGCAGCAGCTCCACATGCTGCAGTAAAGTGGTTATGCTTGGCAGAATATATTCCCACACACCTGAGTAGATGCGATTCAGTGACAAGTCTAACGCATACAAGTGCAGGCCTTTCTCAGACAGCCACTTAGCAAAACACTTCAAGTGCTCTAGAGTGAAATTGTTCTCAGACAAGTTGACTACAAGCTTGCGAGGACTGGTGACGGCACTTTCGTAAAAAGTAACTAGCTCCTCGAACAAAGGGCGCAACGACGTTTTAGGCGAGCTGGAGTCACGCAGGGAGGGCAAGCCACAGCAGTGCTTCGAAAAGATCTGCACTTGCCGTTCGGCCATCTGTCGTAAGCTAAGACGCCAGACAGACAGACAGCTAAGAAGCCAGAAAGGACCTTAGTTGTGTGACTGATGGGGATGTGCAGACCTGAAACCAGTATCCCAGCATGCTGCAGGCGTTATGCCACAGCTGGCTGGCAACTGTTACAGTACTTGGCATACACTGCAGTATTTGGCATGCACGTGCTGGATGCTGCCAACTCTGCCTGAATGTGACGGCATGAAACACAAAACAGTCAGCCATGATAAGAAAATGCACTGTCATGGTGTCTATTCTGTTGATGGTGTCCAGCCAACTGCTGCAAAGTCAGCCCGCAACGGGCCTTCCCGTCTGTTCACCTTTCGAGCAACAGCTGGAAAGTTTCGGATGTGGACAAGCCACACGAAAAGGCAGAAGGCGAAAGGTCTGAAGATTTCTTTGTCCCAAAGTATCTTGTACAGGGCTTCAGCTTCAGAGCTTATCAACGCAATTTGGGGTATCTCTACTTGCAGATGGAAGACAGAGCAATTTGCTTGCACGATGCCCGTCTTCCCAACGTCAGGTACGAGGCATCAAGCAGATCAGTGCTATAACAATCATTGCGGAGAAATTGGCCTTCCATCTTCACCTCCAGGTTTGCTGCTGTATATGACGGCCACGAAGGCAGCCATGCAGCGTCTACAGCTGCAGCACTGCTTCACATCGAAATACTGCAACAGTTGCTGCCAGGCAACATGGCTCATCTTGAAAGGTACACAACAATGAGCGCCATGAAAAAGGCTTGCTCAACCTAGGATGCATTGTGCAAGCTTTTCACACAGACTACAGTCAATTTGGCATCACATCTCATGCCTGGTGTAGGTCAGCATTGGAAACAGCTGTGCACACCTCTGTACAGAACGTGGATGCTGCTGTCTTGAAGTCATCAGACCAACAACAAACAGGTTCTGGCACAACAGCAGTCTTTGCTCTTGCCTTTCACCAGCAGATCCTACTGGCTCACTTGGGCGATTCAAGAGCGGTATTGTGTCAGCAGCAGTCCAGACCGCACCCAACCTCTGCCACGCACCCAGCTGGTCAGCATGTCCAGCAAGGGTCTGCAATCAAACAGGCAGACAACCTGGACCTCAGAGCTGTGCCGTTGACTATTGATCACTCTCCTGATCGTCCAGATGAGCGTGCTAGGATTGCTGCAGCAGGTGGCACAATCAGCACAGCAACAGCTGGTGAGCAGCCCACATACCCTGACTGCTGTGCTGCACCCTGTAGCTCTGCTCATGCTGGCATGCTGATGACTCACTCATGCTGGATTCATGGCTAGCAAGATCCTGTATGCCCCCCATTGCAGGCCGTGCAAGGCATGGGCTTAAGTATCATTGGTTTCTTCAGTCACTTGTTCATCTGCTCAGTCATCATGCATGGTTCGCTGTCTCCCCGCATTATATCTGTAGGATGCTGCAATGTAGGGATTGTATTGTCCTTCAACTAGCTATGATTCATTGTGGTGCTACATAGGTTCCAGCATTGCTTTCAAGGTACTTGTAGGTGTGCGTGAACTCTAGTTGTGCATGCCAGTTACTGGCATATCATATGCAGTACACCAATCACGGCCTTATGCTCAACGGGTGTGTGCTGACTGTCAATCATTGACAGTGTGCTGTCCATAACGTGCTGCATTTGTAGCATGCAATGTTCTGCAGGAAGCCCTGCTCGTCTGCAAGGTGAGCTGGCAGTATCACGAGCCATTGGAGATTTTTCCTACCGCCAGTTTGGTCTCATCTCACATCCTGAATTACGGTGGCACAACATCTCAGCATCAGACAGGTGGCTGATTCTGGCGTCAGATGGCATCTTTGAAAGCTTGTCTGAAGAGATGGTTTGTCACATTGCTGCTGGGACTCAAGAGGGTGAGCATCACTTGAGCTGCTGTCACAACTTGAATCAGGGCAGTCATGGCATTACATGTCTTGTGTTTTGCTGCATCTTGTGTTGTGAGCAATGTGCTGCATACCATATTTGCTGATACACAGCGAGACTCCCTTTGCCCACGAAGCAGTGCGTCATGTGAGCACAGTCATGGATGTGATTTGGTACAGGTTACATGCCATGCAGGTCATCACGTATCAGCTGCAGGCACGGCTGCAATCCCACTGATGCCAGCTCATGGCCAAGAGTACATCTCAGCAGCACAAGATACAAGCTCTGATTCAGACTCAGGTGCTGCATTGTCAGAAGCCATATATGACGCGTGCTGTGATGAAGGCCATGCTTCATGCTTGCATGGTACACATGCTGAGCAACAGGCGCACGGCCCAGACACGCTACAGCAAGCCATTGCCAGCAGCATTCAGCAGGCAGCTTTTGACGCTGGCTCCTCTGACAACCTTGCTGTTGTGGTGCTGGACAACAACCCTGGCAGCAGTAGCAGCATCAAAGCACAAGATCCAGCACAGGCAGATGCATCAGTCAGGAGCCCTTGCAATGCAAATGGCACATGCCCACAGCAGGAATGCAAACTGTTGTTGGCACAGCAGCAGCAGCAGCATCAGCAGAACCAGCACCAGCGGCAGCAGGAGCTGGACACTGTTGCTGATACAACATATGGGACAGAGCCCGCTTTCAGCTCATACGTCAAGCAGACAGGCAGTAGTCACTTGACTGATCAGAATAGCCATGCTTTGCCTGCTGAGCACTTTGATTTTCAAACACCCGGCCTTTCAAGTCTCCCAGGTGTCACACTCTGGCAAGACAACAGCCAGATTGCGCCGGGCACGTTCATCGGCCATGCCACCGAATCCGGGAGCTACCAGTACAGACTGCTTGACCAGGTTGCACAGCTGCCCCATTATGCAGATCATGTGCACACCAGCTGGGCAGGGCTGCCAATCTTGAGTTCCATGTCACTGTGGCTGCAGCCACATTGGCCAAATTTTGCCACCTCTACCCGTCTTGCAACAGCATACAAAGACCAAGCACACTACCCTGGTGCCCCTGACTTGAAGCCGGAGGAGTTTGATCAGAGACCCTATGTGCAAAGCGGTACTGCTCAGTTGATGCTCAGTCCTGGCAGCATGCTTCAGCTTGTCCAAAGGCAGATGCACACCCCCAAGAGCTGCCTGTGGAAGCAAGACAGCAGACCATGCCTTGGTGAGGACTCAGTGCTGTCAGGCGCAACCTCTGACAGCACAGACTGGCTGAGCAGCAGTGCATCAGCAGTTGGACAGGCAGTTGCTGCCATGCCCACTTACACAGCAACAGCGCATGCTGAGGTTGATAGTCAAGCATGGTTCTGGCCAACAGACAGTGTGCACAGGCATTTTGAGGAGCTGATAGACGCCAACACCTCAGACCTGCAGGCTGTGCATGCAAAAGCACCTGAGCTGCAAAGTGAGTGGCAGAAGTATGAGAGAGGCCGCAACTTTGCACGCGGCAGCTTTGGGGAGGTGTGGCATGCGGAACAAGCTATGGGTGGGTCATCTGCAGACCCCAGCTAACATCACAGCAACAGATGTTATCGGCAAAAGCAGTTTCAGGGTCATGATCAGTGTCGCTTTGGCAATCATGCATTGTCTGCTTGTCATGTAGCTTCTTACACTGCTGCATGCTGATTGCCAGCTGGCCATATGAGGTTAAGTCTTATTTGATGCACTAGGTTCATCAGCTTAGGTCGTGCCAGCTCAGGTCAAGCAGATTAGCTCATGCCAGATCAGCTCAAGGCAGATTAGGTCATGCCAGGTCAGGTCACGCCCAATCAGGCTAGGTCATGCCAGATCAGCTCAAGGCAGATTAGGTCATGCCAGGTCAGGTCACGTAGATTAGGTCATGCTAGCTCAGGTCACGTAGATCAGGTCATGCCAGATCAGCTCAAGGCAGATTAGGTCATGCCAGCTCAGGTCATGTCAAATGAGGTTAGGTCATGCCAGGTCTGGACACTGAACTGGCTTCAGATGTGCATCAGCAAGTGCATCATGAGATCAATCAGGTCTATGATACAGCATGTGACAGTTGCAGGCCAGCAGAAACCAGGCAGTGGCAATGTGGACGGCAAGTACATACTGAAGCGCATTTTCACAGAGAGAGGGCCCAAAGTGCAGCTGGCTGGCCTGCGTGAAGCGTACTTTGGCAGGTTGCTGCAGAATCACACAGCTGTCCTGCAGGTGATTACTGCGAGTGCATCATGCAAGTTCTTGTGACACTCTGATGCATGCTGTCTTCACATGATGATGCATGTTCTTGTGCCATGATGAGTCACAGCCTTAGAGCCGGTTTACAATGCATGCACAAGATCATCAGCACTAGCTTGGTGTTTGCTCACAAGGCGGCTTGTTTGCATCCAATGCATTTCCTTGTGTTTCTGTTGGGCCTGTGCTCACGAATGCTTCAGTCAAACTCTTGCCATGCAGCCCAGAAGACATTCGCTGTCTGACATTGATCAGAACTGTCACGTCGCAAGCTAATGGCCACATGCACATTGCGCCATGACGTGTCGGTGTATGCTTTGGCAGGCATGTACTGGTGGTGACAGCCATTGCGCATCCCTTGAAGAGCCTTCCGACCACATTGTGCGTTTTGTGGAGTCATTCCAGGTTTGTGCCCTTCCTTGTTACATTTACATTGCTCTTGTTATGCATTCTTGACTGAAAATCTGTGGTGGCCTAGCTCACACTGGCATTTGTGAACTTTGACCTGAATATAGGACTGATGCGTGACGTCACTGGCATGCCAGCATCAAGTTGGTGTGAGCAGTCAGCATCTCCACAGGAGCAAGCCATCACTTCATGAACTTATGTCTAAGTCTCAGGCAAAGACATACATGCAATGACAATCACATGATGGTCAATCCATGTCATTCATGCAATCGATGCAGTCACAGTCAAGCCAGGTCATTCCTGCAATCAATACTGTCAGGTACAGCTTGGCACTCCAGGGAACAAATTGGCATGCCATGTCTTCTGCCTTCACTGTGTTCATCAATATGCCTGCTGCTTTTGACAGTAATCAAGGCAGCACCAAGTAAGAGTCAGGTCCAATGCCATTACAATTTGCAGTAGAGTGGGCCAGACATGTGGCTGGTGTTCCACGATGAAGGCACGTCACTGCATTCCCTCATGTATTCTGCCAAGGCTCCATCAGATCAGTCTGATGCCACTTCAGCCACAGCTTGCAAGGAACGAGATGCTGCAGCTGACCGGCAAGCCACAGCTGCAGATCGGGCTACCACAGCTGCAGACCAGGACACCACAGCTGCAAGCCGGCAGGCTTTGGGGATGCCATCAGGCGCCAAGCGACAAGACACAAAGCATGCACGCCCAAAAGACAACGATGTAGAAAACTCCAGGCAGGCTTCACACGACCAGGCCCAGGACTCTCAGGTAGCAGGCCTTGCCTTTGCCATCTCAGAACTAAATGCCAAGATGCTGCTGTTAGATTTCGCAAAAGTCAATTAACAATGTGATGAAGCCTGAGTAACAATCCAGACAGAAATTTGTTGGATGCCACAATTTGCTTGCTGTCAGCAGCAGATTCCCTTGAGACATGAGTGGTGCCATATAGTTGGTCTACACTGGATTACTGGGATCAATTTGTGCCTTGTAATGAACTGTCCAAGTGAGTGGCAGTTGCGTACAGCTGGACTGGAGCTGGGCTGTGACACAGTCATGTTGTCATCTCATCACACCACTGAACAGACATGGTGGAGTAAAAAACAATCACAAATTCGTATTGCAGTGGATCCCCATGATGGAGGCCAGTCCCTGGTGGTGGTCCCTGAGGTGGCAGCCCCAAGGCCAGGAGGTCATCAGGGATCTGCTGCGTCAGATGCTGTCTGCCTTGGCTGTGTTGCAAGCTGCCAATATTACTCACAGGTATCTGTACCTACCTCACGTCAAAGCTCATCATGACACCTGCAAAAAGCCGAGCAAACACACACAAAATGCACTTGACAGCGTTTCAGGACATGTGCTTCAACCACCTGGCTTCTTTTGGGACAACTTTGGGTCACTCAGACGAGTTGTACACAACTGTTTACATATGCCCATTACAAATGCTAAGACTCGTGCTCGACACTGCATGCTTGCTGAACCTGCTTGGCCAATCTGACCAGAGTTCAGACTGACAGCGCATGCTGCGCTCTCACGTGCTGTGCTGCATGGGCATGCACGAGCAAACCTGTCTACACAAGACCCCACCACTGCGAAATCAAACCTACTCTTAACAATGAGCAACATGCAGAGACGTCAAGCCAGAGAATGTGCTTCTGCGCTCAAGGAACCCGGCTGCAGCTGCTGCTGGGCTGCCACTGTCAGTTGGGGACCTGCACGTGAGACTAATCGACTTTGGCTCAGCTGTGGATAAGCACTCCATTGAGCACTTGTATAGCACTGAAGGGCCATCTGATGATGAGCAGACTGCTGAGTACGCTCCCCCAGAAGCACTACTTGCCAGGTCTGTATCATTGAAGCTGTGTTTGTGTCTTGCATACTCTGTGTCTTGCATACTCTGCAGGTGTGTGCGTGCGCGTGTGTGCGTCTGTGCTACCACACAGTCCTGCTGTCCTGGTGTCCGCTACCAACCCTGAAGCGCCCAATGTGCATCCTAAAGCAACCATGTTTGACCTGTCACGCCTGCATGGACACTCAATGCACACATCTTGCAGGCAGTCTTGACACCAGCCCCTGCATGCCTCATGCTGCACTGATTATGCTGAAGTGAAAATGGTATGCATGCTCTTTCTGGACAGGACATCCACATGACAAAGTTCTTCTGTTCCTTGCTCATTCAACAGGCAAGAGCAGGTGCAAGCACTACAACGCTGAGATTGCTTGTGCACCCACTACAGTAACGATTACAGTACTGAAGAAATGGACAAGCACCAGGGTCTGAAACAAGATGTCCAAACAACTTGCAGCAATGCAGTCCTCCCTCGTCTAACCCAGACCTCTATGCTATCCACAGGTACTGGACTGGGAGGCCAGTCGTGAAGCGTACTTGGCCATATGACATGTGGAGCCTGGGAGTGGTCTGGCTAGAGATGCTGTTAGCCACACCCCATGTCTTTCAGATCAGCCCCCGCACTGCTGCTGTGCTGCAGCGCCGCCTGCAGCACAACTCCCAGGTGGACAGATCATTCAGTGTGCCTGATCTTGAGCTGTGTTGCAATGCCCTGCAAGCTCATGCTAGACAGGCCATGATGAACTGCTGGAATCATGTCACTCTGAGCAGGATAGGGCTGTGCCTGGTAATTTGGCAATGCTGCAAATTCCTATAGTCATTGCATACATCAGAGTATGCGTAACACAGTTGAGGTTGCCTAGACGCAGCTTGCTTTGCAAGGCAGCACAATACAATAATGTGTCACATATGAATGGGATGCGCGACTGGTTATTAGCCACTGGCTGTACCTCATGTCTAAGTTGGCAAGCAGCTTGTTGCTTGCAAGCCCCATGTGCCACAGTATGTGGACCCTGGCTGCCGGCCCACACTGGTCAGTCAGGGATTTTACAGTCATTGGGGCCAGCTAGCCCATTTGATTAAATTGCAGTCTTTCATCAGAAAACAAAACAGACAAAACGGTAACATAGACAAACAAAATCATCATCAGAGAACTGTTGGGAAATTGTCACTGTGCTTGGGAAGTACATAAATTTGCAACCAAAAAGAGTCTCTTAGCAGGACACCAGGTATCAGATACCACTGTTATAATCAACATGTCGACATGGAAGTCATCATACACATATATAGACAACTTGTCTGACATAAGTGAAACCTTGCAGGAGGTCTGCAATCCACATGCATATATCATATCATAGTATGGCTCATTTGTGACAGCTACATTCATGTAGCTGCTGGGATTCTGTCTGCTTTTCCCTTCACACATGTGTGGTTTTTGTTGTCGCTGTAGTACTGCAGAAGCGAGCCTCGAAAGTAAGGCTGGTACCCTTTGGTTTTGAGACTCTGGAAATCCAGGCTCAGACTTTTTCGCTCAGCTTGTTGTGATTTTGTGAGATCATCATCAAGCCTGAATCCTGCTTGCCTGAAGTCCTTGGAAAACTCCAGGAAGCTGTGCTTATATATCAGCGAGCTGAACACCAATCGTACCGGTCTAGGTTTGGTGCGGTCAGCAACAAACTTGCCTATGCGCTCTGCAGCTACTGGAGGGGCAAACAACTTTTTGATATCTTTTTCACCGTGCTTGTTGAGTGCAGTCTCAACTGCAGCATCGAGCTCTGTGTCCAGGCTGTTCATTGCCTCCAACCGCTTCTTCGCTCACATGCAGACCTGACAACATGTACTTCAGCATCGTCCTTGTCACAATGTCAGCTGAAAGGCTATGCACACCTCAGTATCTGTTATTGGGTTTTGCAGGCCGAAGCTGTCTTGGCTTATTTTCTACGTGGGCTCATGGATTTGTGCATCTACCCTCCACGCCCAGCCGAAGCTTCCTTCCCTCAGTCCAAAAGCCAGCCAGAACCGCATGAGGACAGTGTAGAGGCAGGAATTGCCCCAGAGGGAGATGGAAGCTCACCGACAGATTGTGATCAGTCTCAGCAGCATGAAACCAGGTGCAGGAAGCAAAGGCTTGACTCAGCGCCCCTGTCCGCCAGCTGCACAGACGAAGCCATCCGGAAAGTGATCAAAGATCGTGATCCGACACACCAAGGTTTGCCTAACCAGGCCGCTGTGAGATTGCTGCTGTCCCTTCTGCACTGGAACCCAGCCAACAGACCAACTGCTGCTGAGGCTCTCAGACATGCCTTCTTTGCCTTGCCACTTGACAGTGAACTCACCATTGCATGCCACAATGATAGGTACTTGATCGGTTGGTGCTGAAATGAGCTCTAAGGCGATAAGCTCTGATTTCTGCGTTTACTGTCTGCAGCTGTCCAGCCTGGCAGGCAAGTTTGCAGTGCAGACATGAACCAATTTGCATCACCATGTACGGGCAGTATAGTCGAGCACTACCCTTGTGGCACAATGTGCTTGCAGTAACATCTTATGTATCACGATGTGTGTACGAGGTATATAGCCTTGTAAAATAAAGCAGTGCTTGTTAGTCAGCCTTTCCATGGCCTCGGGGTGGTTGATGTGCAGACCACCCAGGTCAGCTGTTTGTTCCTGAATTGGCGTGATCAGCCATGTGTCACATAACATATTTTGCAGACGTTACACCAGATCTCACATAACAATTAACAATGACAAACACATACATGCTCAATATGCCTGAAACCCATGGGCCAGCCTGGGTTGGCCATGGGCTTGGTGGGAAGGCCATGCACTTCCCACCAAGCCCATGGGTGGCCATGCCTTCACACCAGCAACTCATAGCATATTGTCATCAAATACTATACACATGTGCTCCAGCATGGCACAATCCACTCCAAAAGCCCTAAGGGCGGGTACATGACGCATACAAGAACGACACATTTGGTATGGGGTATGTTGAGCATTTTAACATGCTCAACATACCCCTCAAGTAATTCAGACCGCCAACCTCAACCCGATAAATAACAGAAGCAAAGTAAACAATGCAGCATTGAGCTCAATCTCAAGTTATGTCATATAGGTTGGCTGCAGGCACTCTCATATATACCAAAATTGAATTGCCTGGCACAATGCCTAATGCGCTTGTGCATGTAGTCGTGATGTTCTGATGTCATTTGCGACAATCTTCCTAGATTCACTGAAAAGCTGCAAAACATATACCAATCTGCCCGCTACATGACCTTTGCAGATCCCAACAGAACTCAGAGCATTCTGCAAGGCTTTGGGCTGACAGAAACAAAGAACAGGACACCAGGCTCGGTGCAGTTGCCCAGCCATGCAAAACAAAGCCTTCAAAGCCTGGATGCATGCCATCAACAGAAAAAATAATGTGTAGATGGCTCATACAACAGAAACCACACCTAATCCACCCCAGAATGTCACCAATACATCTTTATCCCCTCCTCTAATGCCAACCCTCATCTAAATAATACTGATACTATCCTGTAAGTGTATCAGCAGCATAATGTAAGCTACTCCAAGCTCAGAGCTAGAACATGAAGCATCAGCTGCGCCACCATTCTGAATGCCAATGTCAACATCAGGAGTCCTTGGAAGGACCAGTAACACCATGCTGGACTGACTGCAATGCTCATTGCATGCCCTGTCATCACACATGTCTCTGCTAATGCCAGCAGCTGCTGATAAGCAGCTCCCTGCACACACAACATGACTCCTCTTTTTGTCATGGTGATTCATGCATAGTAAAGCAGAACTCTTGCAAATGTGCCCTTCTGACAAGAGCATGCTGTGGAGCTTACACAGCTGCAGAATTTATTATTTTTCATTTGGTTAAGCCTTCTTTACAGGTGTTTTCCATGAAAACAGGCACATATGCTCGACAGGTGCAGACACACTAGCATATGCGGCTGCACTGCGTATCACCACATGATATGCATGATATTGCTGTGCAGCAAGTGACTTATGTGGATAGTTGACACATGTATGCCGAAGATGATGCCTGCCAGCAGCAGCTGCAGGTGAGCTCACCTCAAAGGGGTGCATCATTGTGAGCAGCCACCATGGCAGTGTCCACAGGCCCCCAGCTGATGCCAGGCACAACAAGGCCTGCAGCAAACACATAACATGCTGCAAATGCCAAAGCAGCCTTTAGGTCAGCATTATAGCTACCTGTCGCACAGACAGCATACATGCAGCATGATGTGCTTCTGTGTATGCACTGGCCTGGCGTATGTGATCACTTACATCCGCTTGATCAGGTACATTGCAGCAGGATGTGACCAGCACATGATATGGCCAGTAAACCTGTTGAGCAATGCGCGAGCAGACATGGAGCAGACTGAGGTCAGGTAACACACGAGCTCTTGAGTGTTCCGCAAACCCTGCCTGTGCAAGATCATGCACTGTTTGTCATCTGCAATGCCTTATGCAATCAATCAATCAATATATTTAATGTCCTGGGGGGCAACTGGGACCCAACAGACCTGAAGTTCAGATGCAGTGTTGCAACAATCAGCATCACGTGCGTGCGTGCGTGCGTGTGTGTGTGTGTGTGTGTGTGTGTGTGTGTGTGTGTGTGTGTGTGTGTGTGTGTGTGTGTGTGTGTGTGCGTGCGTGTGTGCTCACCAGAGTGCAGATCCGGAGGGCAAGCTGGATGGGTCGCCGCTGCGCAAGGTACCAGTCACGGTGCACAACCCAAGCAGAAGCTGGTAGTATGGACAGCATGACCAGCCCAGGTAAGACCACATTGTTGGGCCATGTGGCAGCAAGCTGGTGAGGAGTGATGACTATCATGGCCAGGCTCAAGCAGCTGGCTGCACATGACTGGACCAAATCCCACTGCTCATGTTGACCTGCAGGCAAGCGTGAACGGCAGTCTTGCACATGCTAGCCTTGTGCAAGTTTCAACCTTTGTGACAGTGTTGTGGGCTTGCATTTCAGGCTAATGAGCCTGCATGTGCAGAGTGAAAGTTGAAACAATAACGTAACATAACAACACTGTTTGACAAAGACATTTCCGCTCATGGACAGCAAGTTCAGATGGCATCGGTGACAGACAGGCCACATGCTGAAGCTGTTGTTGTAGAGAAGGCAAAGAAAAGGTGCTCTGAAACCATGTTTTACAGGCTTTGCCGTTGTCAGACGTACAGATGTCAATGCAAGGGCAGCATTTCCTGTCCTGGCTGGACACATGCACAAAGCACATCTGAATACAGCAGCATACGGTCATGGCCAAGGACAGTACTGTTAATGCTGAGAAATACATCAACAATGCTAACTCTGATCATGTTTCTGAACATGATGATGACATCATGGACAACAACCATACAATAGGGATCAGCGCAGAGGTGATGTTGAAAAAAAGCAATCAACATATGGTGCATTCCTTCGTTTAGTGCCTTACAGGCTGGCTTGTACAGCCAGTAATGACTTGTCAGACATCCTGGCTGTGAAGCACAGGTGAATGTGATGCATGACACAACCAAGCATCACAGTGGGGCCACTCACCTGAGCATGCCTGTCGCCAAGCGTGCTGCAACAAGTGGCAGTATGGCAGCACCGTCTGATAAGCTCTTGCAGAGGTTGGGTGCAAGCTCAGCACAAGCTCCAGGCTAGTGGCCCAGTGCCTAATTGCCAACAGCCGCAGCATTGATGCCTGCACACCAGTTGGACGCATCAACAGGTGACTTCAGCACTGAAGAGAGTGTGCTGATGTGGAGTGTCAAAACTGGACAAGGATGTGGCGTGATAGATTGGCTATGAAGCTGCTGACAGGGACATTTGAGCCTGTTGCATGCAGCGACACAGCAGTACAGCTGTGTCATGTTGTCCTGGTATACTGCCCAGAGCTGATGCACGGCTATGCGCTGCCTATTGTATGTGTGGCAGGAGCAGCAACTCCATGTCACCAAAGGGCTCTGCACATCCCATACCTTGAGCTGCTTCTTGTTCACACAGGTCTGAACAACATCACAGAACACCACAGCAACAAAGCAATGCGATGTAAGCCCCAGCGGGCAGTTTGCATGAGACTTTCCCACAGCAGCATCACGTGTCTGTTGGCCAACAAGCAAAGCTCACCATGATGATGATGCTTGCAAACACCCACGTCAGCCTAGGACTGGCTGCAGTGATGACATGGAAGCCGTAGCCAAGCAGCAGCAGTGCAGGCAGCATGATGAGGCACAGCGCAGCCAAGATGGGGTTGGAGGACACAAGCAGGGGCAGGCGTGAAGGCTGGGCACCAGCTGCACCAGTGTGGTCTGCTTGTGGCCGGACCAGTTGCTGTAACCTTGCTGGAACGTAAGGCTCTGCTCGCTGCACTAATCCCTCCACAATATCCTGCATCACAGACTGCATATCAGGAAAACATGATTTGCGTGAACATGTTTACTACAGCAGGAAGTTGGCTGGAGACGCATCTCCTTGCCTTTCCCCTGCCTTGCCATAATCCAGCAATCATTTTTCCATTTCTGTATATTGTGAGTATCCCTTTTACACTTTAATTTTATTAATGGGTAAAAAAGAGAGGTAAAACAATCACGTTTATGATGCACTGCACTGCACTGTGCTATGCAATGCTGTGCCACGGTGCAACATTGTACAATGTGGGTACAACTTATCCTGTCTGAGCACATGCGCAATGCATTGCGCTGTACTGTATCATCCCCATGACACAACAGCACGCAATGTGAGTATCAGCAAACCTGCCTGAGAAAATATGCAATACAAACAGTAAACATTGACAGTGTCAAGCACACTGTCATGCACTTTTTTCTCAGACAGGACTCACATTGCATGCTGTTGTATCATGGCAGGGCACAGGGCTGCATAGGGCACGGTGTGCTTCTGCAACTCTCACCGTCAGCATCCTGGATGCATTCTCCCTGCTCTGTGCAACAAGATCCACTTCCGGCTCAGTATCCTTCTCCACCTTGTCCTCTTCTTCTGCCTTGGCCTTCATAGCACCAGCATCCTCATGCACCTCCTTCGCAGAGTCCTTCAGCACCCGTATCTCCTCAGGCGTAACCACGGTAATGACCGTACGGCCTGCTGCGTCAGTCGTCTGACTGGTGACACCTGACTGAGCAGAGTCACCGGTTGAGGGTCCAGCTTCCACTATCTCAGGCAACTCCATGGCATCAAAGCCTAGCTCACTCAGCCCAGATGAGCCGTTTGGACTGAGTGGAAAGTTCCTGCTGCTGTCTGAGGCTGCACGTGATGTGCCTGAGCCTGAGCCGGATCCTATGGAGGACTCTAGAATGGTTGGCAGCACAAAACGGCGAGCTGCGGCTGCTGCTGCGCTCTGCAGACTGCTGGTATGGGCAGGTTCGCTGGGCACATGAGTGGAGTTGGCTTGCTGTGAGTGGGATGCCTGTGTGGCTGCAGCTGCCTGAGTTGAGTAGTGAGCTGCATCTGGCTGTAGGCCGGAGGCAACCTCTTGCACCTACAGAGAGGTTACTTACTTCAATGCCAGAGCAGCATGTTCAGTGACAGTAGTGACCTTCCCTGACTGAGTGACATGCACAAGCAACAGCTTGATAAGGCCGGCTCTGCTTTTTGGGTGTTTAGCTGCAAATGACAGCATCCTAATAAACATGGTGTCTGCCAAAAGCTTGCAGCATGTAATGGTGGCAAAAGTAAGCGCTGAGCTAGCTGCCAAGTTTGGCGAAGCAAGCTCCCACAGTTGCTATTAGGCATATTGATCTGAACAAAGAGCAAGCTTTGCTGCTCATGCAATGACGTGCCTTGCATGCTGTAAGCACCAAGAACATGCACAATAGTGTGAACGCAAAGCAAGCAGAGGGCAAGAGAGCAGGGGGATGCCCACCTGTTCCAGCAAAGCTGGCAGTTCCACCACTTGACATAGACCAACCAGCTTCTTGGCCGTGCGCACCATATGAGCAACATACAAAGGGTGGGTGAAAGGGGGGTAGTCTAGTGGCCTTTGGGGTCCTATAAGCCCTGACCCAGACCTCCACAGGGTTTCCAACAAGCTGTCATTGGGGCTGCCCAGGGCATGCTGTGTTCGTGCGTAAGTGCTGTGCTCGGCCTCAGACGCACCATCGTCATCAGACATGTAAGTCATGCTGCTAGCATTGGAGTGAGCAGCTGCCGAGGCAGCTGCTGACAGCACGCCGCAGTGAGTCGAGTTGTCGCTTCCAGGAAACTCGCTGATGTCTGAGTCTTGACTGGACAGCAGTGCTGAGTCAAGCCATGGGCCTTCCCAATCAGCGGCATTGTCGTTCACACCATCTGAGTTTGAGCTGTTGTCAGCTTCCAGTAGGTGCTCATGGTACTGCAGCACCATGCCAATGTCCACCAGCAATAGGTTGACCGCGTCCCTAGTATGCCTGCAGCATAAAGTGATAATACTCACAAATGATGTGTTGGCACGTGTGCCTAGCTCGTGGCAAGGTTCTCCGTCAGGTCATACGCATTGCTCAAGTACTGCCACTCAGTCGCTGCAAGCAGAGGTGTGACTCAGCAAGAGAATGAGGCAGCTAAGGAAATGCAACAGGCATGCAGAGACATGCAAAGTGCTGGACTATTCAGGACTAGCAGAGCCTCACTCAGCTGCTTGCAAAGTGTGACTCACCAGCAGAGTGAGGCAGCTATGGACATGCAAGAAGCATGCCAAAACATGCAAGAATGCGACAGAACAGCAGTAGCAGAGCCACACCCAGCAGCTTGCAGCTGCACCACTAGCTTGCAGACGTCCTGCTGCGTGGGGACATCAGGTGCCACAACAACTGGCTGAGCAGCACTCAGCAAACTGCCCTGCTCAGCCTCGAGCGTCAGCACGCCCACGCCTGCCAAGCCCGGCACAACCACTTCCCCTGCACTCCTAGATACAAGCCCTACGCTGCCCTGTAGGCACGCTGCACAGTCCTGCAGATCTGGGTTGACCACAAACTTGCCCATGTAGCGACCCAGAACCTTGGCCGCATTGCTCTGCTCCTTCTTTGTGATAGCTGTCGCAGCTGGCCTTGCTTTTGTGCCATATAACTGCAGCCTGGCTGCTTGGCCAGACACCACACATTGCAGCATGGGGCTGTCCACTGTGCCAGGAACAAGAGAAGGCATGGCAGCAGTAAGCTCCTGGGCATTCCACAGCTTGACGATGCGTGCGTCGTGCCATTGCACAGCACCGGCAGGCAGCTGCATGAGGAATGTGCCATGTTGCCAGAAGGCATTAAAGGCCATGAGGCAATACGCTGCCGCAGTCACGTCCCATTCTGCAGGGTTTGTTGTGCACATGACGTCTACCACCAGGTGGACGCAGCCTGGTCTCATGTGGCCCTCCAAGAACGTGAGCTGTGCTTCAGGAGAGAGCGCTGACAGATGTGGCAAGAGGTGATGAGGGATGCTGCCTGGATGCTGGTTCAGCATCTTCAGATTGACACGCCCCATGTACTGACCCGGCTCGTGGAGCACTGCAGTCACACCCACCAATGTAAGCGTGGTCCAGGGACTGATCATGCGGCTGTCTATAGCAATGCTTTGCATTTGTCATAGCATTGCTGTTACTGCAATGCTGCTTGCTCAACAGCAGCACAGGACGCCACTCAGGTTCATCCGCATTGTGGTATATACGCACAAAGAAGGTGACATGCAGCATGTAGTGGAAGTTACAGCAAGAAACAGGTGGCATGGCAGCTTACCAGGCTGAGTGCTTGGGAGCTGGCTGGGCCCAGTCTGATACAGCATGTTGTCCAGCAAACCCCTCTCCTGTAACAGCACAAGCAATGCATTACATCCAGCGGGTCAAGGACCCCTGAATGAGCTGCTCAAGTCTGCATGCAACACTGCTGACGGTCAACTGAGGTGAACCCAGAGGTGGCAGCAGGCCTTGCGCAAATCAAGGCACATGCCATAACATGATCACAGAAGTGTTTCTCAGTTTGACGGTTGCTGGAAAACGACAGACTGACCACAATGGTCATGGCTCAGTTGAGAGGTGTCGAGTCGGTGTATACCTGTTGCAGGTGGCGGTCCATGTTTGTGAACTGCACCCCTTGACCACCAGGCTGAGCCATGCCTGCAGTCTGCAGCGACTGCATCCCACCCACATGCTGCCCTTGCAGCGAGTGCTGCTGTACGGGAGCTTGATTGGTCCCTGTGACAAACAAACGAGGAGATGAGCTGTCTCTTGCGTTGTTCCAGCTTTGTTGGCCTGAGGGGCTGATCATGGGCACGTCAGGCCATGCAGCCCTTCACAACAGAAACATGCTGATGTCAACAGACATGCCAACAAACAGCATGGCCAACAAGTGATGAGCTCCTTGGAGGCCATGCTATGCTGAAGCCACCCACATGCTGTGGCGGCATGCTACCTCAGGAGCCCTAAGACAGGCTTTAACAGAGGGGATGGGCAGCTGAACGCAAGCATGCCACAAAAGGAAGACCCGACCCATGATCACATGCACCCAAAGTAGCTTGGCAAACAGCAGAGATGGCTTACAGCGGCTGCTGTCGCTGTCTTGAGGAGGCTGCAAGTGAGACTTGTCTGCACCTGACAAGCCCGACCCGAGTCCCTTCAGGAAGCCAAAGTCATCTATGGGGTTGTAGCCTCCAGCTGAAGCTGCTTGGTTCTGCTGGTACCTACTGCAAGGATATAAACACTTAACATGTACCTATAGACGCACTGCGGTGAGCCAAACCCTGAAAGCAATATCAGCCAAACAGTTTTCGGTGTGAGCACCTCCAAACTGCTGCCAAAATGAAGAGATGTGGCACATGTTGTCAGCCACCAGCGCTGAAAGACCTGCTTGTACTGCTGTTGCTTTGCATGCTACTGTTGCTGTTTCATTGTGTACCGCAACTTTACAATGCCAATGCACGCAATAATGCACGTCACCTTGACTCTGCCCGTCGGGCAGGGCTGACACAGCGCACTAACCTGTGCGCAGACGTATAGTCTTGAGCAGCTGATAAAGGCAAAGGAGGTGCCATTGGCAAATGAGCTTGCATCTCGACACGCTCAGGAGTCACTCTCTGGTTTGGAGTGAGTCTGTACTGGTGGTAATGATACAGGCCCTCAACACTAGGCTGCTGTCTGCCACCACCGTACTGTGGCTGCACCAACACACCAGACATATCTGTTCCTGCACTGCCTTGAGCAAGGGCAGCATACTTCCTTTGGAGGGCGTCCCACTCATCTGCCATGTCAAGTCTGGGTGGCTGCTGCTGGTGCTGCTGCTGATGCTGCTGCTGATGAAGCTGCTGCTGAAGCTGCTGTGCACGCTGCAAGAAGATAGGTGGTAAAACTTTGGAGGAATGCATTGCACATCAGGCAAATGCAATGACTGCCAGAACTGTGCCAGGTTCTGGCTGCTGCAGACACCATGAAGCAATAGTGCAATCAGGCATGTGTGCTATGGTGGACAAGGTCATAAATCAAGACTGCCTACCCTTGCCACACAGGCCAGAAAATGTGATTTGAGGTGCAACTACATCATTGTACACCATGCACGTCCACGATGCCAGGCAGGGGCTCTGGTGAGTCACATCTGGCTTCAAAGCATTTGATGAAAGTTTGAAGAGTATACCTGCAGGTTGTGCGGTGGGGATGACAGGGCTTTGGGCCCGGCCAGTGGCAAGGGTCCAGCAAGGGCAGGGGTGGGGTGCAAGTCAAATTCAGGCCCCAAGGATAGCTGGCCTGTCATAGGGAGGGGCACAGTGGAAGGACCAGGGGTGGAGGAACCATCCAGCAGCATGCTCAGCGCTAACAGCATGCTATCATCCTGCGCACATTGTGCATGCGTGTAGCTCCAACTCATGGAGACAATCAGCAGAGGAGGACAAACAGGGGGAAAATCCAGTTGGGAGAGAAAGAGGGGGGAGAGGGTAAGTAGGTGGTGATGGGTGGGAAGAGGGGGGAGCGCGTGGGTGGGGAGGATGGATTGGCCCCTGGAAAGCAGGTTACAACAGGCATCTTTTCTCTCTTCTTTTGTGCAGTCATTACAAGAGACATGTGTCATGATGACCACCACAGGTCATTGCATGTGGCGATGTGATGAGTCACGGTGGTGCAGCAGCACATGACTCACCACACAAGAGCCGAAGCTGCCGCCCGGATGTTCACTGGTGGACATGCAAGTTAACTACCATCGTGCATTGATGATGACAGTAAGATCAGCCGCATGTGGCTACCTGCTGGGCCGAGTCAAGTCGGGAATGGTCCTCAAAGTCAGCAGGGACCTCAAGGGGTGGCACAGGGAGCATGCAGGGAGGCTTGCATACAGCCTGTGCCTCTGTTTCGCTTGGGAAGTGCCTCTGCCAGTTGAGCACTTCTTGTGCTTCAAGGTGGTCCACCAGCCCCTGACTCTTGAGAGACTGGATAGACCTCTCTAAGCCTGTCAGACGCTGACTCAGTGACTGGTAATCTGGTCCGCCTTGGGCTGAGCCTGGGCCTTGTGTGTTAGCAGGACCCTGTGAGTAAGCTACCTGACCATCTGATGCTGCCTGTGCATCAGCATTCCCACGTGCATACAGTGGCGGCTGCATGTGGCTTTCTGCAAAAAGAGGGCAGGAGGTATGGGCTGGATTGGAAGTAGATGCTTGAGGAGGGGCTGGGTTGGCACCCAGCTGCGCATACAGGGCTTGCAGCAGGTCATCCTCACAAGCTTGGCTAGTGGGATGGAGGGAGTTTGTAGAGAAGATATCAGGAAGCTGCATGTAATCCTGCACACAGTCAGAAACATATCAGGAGACACTCCTTATGGCCTCCCTGCACACAGCTGAGAAGTGCCAGGAAAGCTGCAGCTGACCTCAGCTTCATTGCTGAAGCCAGGTGCAAGTGATGTATAGCTGCCATGTTGGCTGATGAGGTAATGTGGGCATGATGATGCTGCTTGTGAGAGAATTTGGCACCTACTCTTACAAGCTTCACCATGACAGCATCTGAGTCATCAGCAAGCGTGGCAAGTGTAGACCACTTGCTGACATTGCACTGGGTGCAAGTGCTAGGGTATCGTTATGATACCAGACCAGAAACGTTATGTAGGCAAATGCCGTCTGCAGCCAGGAAAGTTTCTTTGCAAAAAGGCATGAGCGGCCGGTGTTTACGTTGGCAAGATGCATCCTGTTCATGTGTTGCATGACAGCATGCTCTGTCATGGGATTGCCAGAAGGGGGACATGAATGGTAGTTGCCGCCATTTATGTGTTCCAGCCATACAATATAAGAAGCATCATCTTCAGGTGCTGTTCCAGGCTGTGGCTCAGCTGCTTGTGAGGCCACAGCAGTAGACGCCACAAAACGTGGGCTCCCTTCCTGCAACACAACGACATGCTTCAGATATTGCTTGAGTGATAGTACCTGTGCAGGGTGTAGCAAAACAGCATTTCTGCAAGGGGTTGTTACAAAGGGAGGCACACAGTGCTTAAGCCCATGGTCTAAGCAGATGCACGTGTGCTCTGAGTAACCCCAAACGCAGCTCCTGAGCTGATGCTTGACCATGTTGCCACACATGAAAGTGACACAGAATCCCCATCTGTACAGCGGCCCATGACTTTGCTGCATGAAGGGCACACGTTTGGCAAGACAGCATGCAATGAAACACCACCGGAGTAGCAGCCAAGCAAGCTGCAGTGGTGTGATACAGGCATGAGCTCAGTCTACAGCGTGGTTGAAGTGAAGTCCAGAAGTCCGGCAGCACACCCTGGAGCTTTGAGGAGATGACGGATGGTGGCCATGTGTTGCAGCAGTCTGGCGCAAGGCAGACAGGTCAGCACTTCTGACACCTCCCTCCTGGCTGCTGCAGGTCTCGCGAGGCTCTTCCCTTGTGCTGCTGTCTGAAGCATGCTCACTGCTGCGGGGGGCTGCCTGCACGAGAGACACACGCCAGTGACATGTTGTGTGGGAGCTGGCAGTCAGGTGATGTTTGAGTCATGCAGAAAGCGGAGAATGCTCTCATGTGGGGCCTTGTACTGAAGCTAGTGTTAGGGTGAATTCATGACACAGACACACTGTATGAGTCATGCAGAAGGCGGAAGATCTTTTCATGTGGGGCCACACTTTGTAGTGAGTAAATGCAGATCTGTCTTTTGACTGCAAAAGTATAAGGTAGCACTTGCATACTGTTGCCTAGCCTGTGTGAGCACAGCCAGTGTTGAAGTCATGCTTGCCTGCCATGATCTAGTCAGAGTCGCCATTCATGATGTCATCCTGTGAGTGCTTGTTGCTCAAAGATGACAGCGTAAAATACATGATACGGTTTGGGCACAGGGCAACAAATTGCGACATCATCATGATTTGCATCCAAGAGCAGAGACATCTGTTTTTGCTGCTGTCAGTCTCAATATGTTACTGTCTTGCTCACACTACATCAGCAGTGCTCACCCCTGAAGAGCTGCTTGTGGTTCTTTCTCCAGGAAGCAAATGGGCAAAGGGGCCAGTCCTTTGGCGTCTGGGGACTTTCTGTGATCTGATCAGAGGTGCAGGTGCATCGTTTTCGGACTGACCACCTGCAGCGACAGTTGTGCGCCTTGTGCGGCGAGGTCGGCGCTCAAGCAGATCATGGCATGCCTCTTGTGCTGTGGGCCGCTTGCGCCTCCTATTGTTGTGCTCTTGGAGCTTCCATCTGCAGCTCCTGCAATGCCGAAATGAAAGCGCTCATGTTGATGTTATGTTCATGGTAATACCCATATAAAGCACACCCTCATGTGTGGGACTCAAGGCCGCAGCAAGCAGGTGCTTGCTGTGTGGAATGGGGGCACCAATCATGCCAAGGCATCTGTTGGAAGGCCAACAAGTTAAAATAGTGGGAACTGTTGTTTGGCTGATGTGAGAGCAAAGCATTACTTCTTTTCGCCATCAAATTCGCCCAGTGGATGGAAACGGCCACACTGCTGACAGAAGCGGTGCTCTTTACCATCTGCCAGTCTGAGTGCGCTGAGGTTCAAATGCTCTTCGCACACGCGGTATCGCTGATAATAGTCCTTCTCTTTGCTCAAATCTTTACCACATCCAGCAACCTGAATTACAGGTCCTAAAAGACTGGGTCAATGTTGAAACTGGTTGGTGGGGCTGACAGAGGCAAGACAAGTCACATCTGGCTTACACAGCATATGAGAGGAGCTTTCTTCTTGTTCACACCCTCTCCAAGCAGCCTAGGAACGATCTCCTCGCCTGGCTGTGCTCCCGTAGCTGTCTCTGCTACGGCAAGTTGAACAAAACTAAGACTCGGTGCTGATCAATAAACAGTGCTTCAGGCATTGTATACGACAGCACACAATTTGGTGTTTGGAGGAAATTGCTCACACCTTGCTGCCTGGGACTTTCCCTAATTTGCAGCCTGTGAGGGTCTAGCTGATACTCGTGGTCATGCCAATGACTCTCGCTTGAGGAAGGCTGCTCCCCAAACATGCCCTGCTGAAGCATAAAGCGGAGGGAACTGTAGTATCGGCCGTGTGTTCCTACGCTAGACGGTGTGTGAGACAAGTCTCGTTGACATCTGTAACCTCTGTTGACAATTCGCGTAGGTTCGCCTGTCACAGACAATTGCAAATGGAGTGCAGCAGCACTATAAGCCTGTCGTGCTGAGGTTTGAAGCTGCGCTCCTTCGTGAGCGTAGTCGGACACTATGAGCAGTCAAGTGACCAGATGGTATCTGCGTCCTTGAGCTTGCGACATTCAAGCCCGAGCGCCAATATGTGTTTGATGACGACATTCATCTGCTGTACAGTGAGACTTGCAGCTTGCGCAGAGACTAAAATTGAAGCTTTCTAGACACGCAAGATCCGGAAGGGGTTGCACTGCACTCTCGGAACAACCAAGCCGCAGCAACCGAGACCAGATCAGCTCGAGGCTCAACACAGAGCTCCGCAATGCGCGGCCGACGCTTGGCCTGTAACTGCGGTCGCGAGCAACGCGCTGGGTCGCTGCCTTTTCATGTTCCCGGGCACTGTCGTACAGTTAAACGAGTTCAGAAATCTCGTAAATATAGTATCCTTGCCTCTGGGGACGAGTCCTGCCGTTGCAGGATTTGGATCAATCCAAGATTGCTGATCTTAGCTCATTCTCGATCATTCAATAACTCAAATCTAAACACGGGGGCTTTGAAAGGTGCAACGAATCAGCAGCTTAATGATCCGCATGCGCGGGTGTCTGAGTTCGTGTGGACCTTCCGCGGCCACAGCTGTAGCTGCAGCTGCAGCTGAGATCCGGTAATTCTTGCAGTGCAACACTGGCATGATGTTCTATTCCGCTTCAACAGCAGCTTGTGTGCTAAAGAGACCGCTTCAGAATCATACTGCAGAGGCGGCCCCGAGGATGCACTGATATGCAGGACCTGGTGAAATGCCTGGATCATCGAGAATCAAAGCCAGATACAGTGTGCACTCAAGCACGGGCAAGCAATCTACACAGCAGTGTGCTGCTCAGCTCGATCAGCTAGTTCCAACCATCGCTCTGTCCTGTTGTCCAAGTCAACCACAAGAGCTGCCAGTCGTTCACTGATCACCAGCATCTCATTGTGCTTCCCTGCATTGCCTGCAAGCTGAGTCAGCTGCTGCTCCAGGTTGTCCTTGGTGCTGCTTAGCCCATCTATCTGAGATTCCAGCTGAGCATACTCCTGTTTCTCCCTGTGGAAAGCACAGCCATGTAACATTCGTGTGGTTTTGCTCAGTTTACAGGAGATGCTTCATTTGCCTTGTAGTCCAACTATGACGGTCATGCACTGACTGAAAGGACATTTAGCGCGCACAACTTGTATGAGGGCAGCTGGAATGTGGTATAGCTTGTGCTGGCATGTCAGCAATGCAGTATACACTGTGCGCAGCCTCAGCTGTTTACCTGTAGCCAAGTGCTTGA
>JAABUO010001518.1_pt1 | contig 30171 bp, 30 predicted proteins | sample 5559291 | NCBI WGS metagenome assembly JAABUO01 (sample SAMN10711878, study PRJNA513372) | rock metagenome | isolation source: Antarctica rocks | place: Antarctica: Victoria Land, Finger Mt sud | reverse complement strand
CGAATTGGCCGCAGCCGCTTAAACACCTGAATATACGGAAGGCAAACTTGAAGAAAACCATAGAGGAAAACGTCATAGTTGTTTCCACAGACGTACCCGTGAAAGGCTTGCGATTTGAGAGCACTGATAGCGACGACGAGCTCAAATTAAGTGACAATGGCATGGATCTGATGCCGGGTGATAATGTAAGGATCCAATTCCGTGGGGCGAAAGCGAAGAAGCTAAAAGCTCTTGCGCTTGATCAGTACGTATAAGAGCTACCAGTAAATGTCTTGCATTGAACATGGAAATTAATCTACTGCGACGCTACTGCTCGATTTGGGTTCCAATAGTTGTGCTCACTTACGACTGCATCTGGTAAATGCTTTCCTGTTTCCCTGAAATACCGAGAGGAGATCGTTCCATTGGGCATGCCTTGCGCGTAGTTTTCCGGATCCTGGGTCAGATTTTGGTAAAATGGAACTTTCAAGTGATCCATTTCCCCATCGACCCATTCAATACCAACCAACGATATGCCCCATTTCTCCATTTGAGGCTTCATGGAAAGAGGGAGTCTAAGGGTCATGGCACATTTGTACCATTTAGGGAAGTAATCGATTGCCAACATGATCCTGGCAGTGTCTGTACGATTCGGCATGCCAGCATGCCACAACTTCAGATCGCGAATACAGATACTTCCTTTCTTGACGGTAGGTTGAAACGGTGGACTGACTTTGGCTCGTTCATTAAACAAGTCTTCTTTGATCCATCCAGAGTGTTCAGAGACATGCTGGTCTCGATCGCGTGCATGCTCGTGAGTTCCCAACCAGAGCTCCGTAGAGCCGTTCTCAGGGTAGGAATCGCACAGATAGATGTTGAGCACGACCCCAAAGCAAAAGTCAGGGTAGTCAAAGTGCGCATCCGCGTGCACTGCTTGTCGCTCAGTTGCTCCTCCCAAGGCGATATTGCTATTCGCAAAACGCAGCTCGGGTTTTGGGCCAAGAATGTTCTCAATGACATCCAGGGCATGAACGTTTGCCCAAACTTCTCGGAACATCCATTCATTTTGAAGTGGGGGTTTCTGTGAGATGTTTCTAATATGCTTTCCTTGGTTATAGTGAGTGTCACCCCGGCTAGTCAAGATGTCAGTATCCGCAAGCATCTTCTTATTGATCTTGTCAACTACGTCGTCGGGAATAGCGCCCTCCAGGACCGCAAACCCGTCGCGGTGAAAAGCCGCCAGACATGCTTGGATGTTCTCTGGCTTCGTGTTTCCAGCTTTAAGTTCCTCTGGCGAGATCTTTACGATGGTAAGCTGATGCGCCGCACCGTTGGCTGCGTTACTACCATTCGTCGCTCCACTGGCTTTCTTTGCAGCTCCGTTCATTTGTGCTGGTATAATCGTACGATTCTGATTTTGGATTGCGTGGGGATGTAAAAAAAGGATCACAGCGTCATCATCCGTTTCCACGCAATTTCCGCTAAGGGACTCCGTGAAGATTTCCGCTAAATACTCCGCAAATTCACAACACGTGAGGAAGGCGCATGAAGGCAAGAGACTCTCCCAGGAGTACTAAAGTGGACTCTCTCAGGGCTGGCGCGTTGCTGACTTGCGAGTCCCGTAGATGGTAAACCTGTAGTAGTCGCATGCACGAGAGCGCTCGATGATTGATGCTTCCACCATTGCACCCAGCACCATTGCAGTTCAGTGGATTGCTCCATTTCAGACAAAGGATCCGCACGCTCCGCGGTAATACAAAAATACGGTCAACGGTTTATGCGATTGGCATTCTGGAGGGCGTGCACAAGGTCGCAAGGGGTGTTGAAGCGGAGGACGGAGCTGATTATTGCGGGATAACAACCGCCTGAATTGTTGCCGGGTACACTGCTCATATTTTTCTACACATGAAGTTGGACGGCGTTGCCAGAAATCAAGTCATTGAAGTCAAGGCATCCTGCGAGGAAAGAAAGGCGGGCAAATTCGAAGACGAGACAGTCCGAGTCTTGCTGGATGCACTTCATCACGATGGCGTCGTACTCTTAAGAGATGTGATCGACCTGGAGCATCTAAATGCACTCAACACGTTCATGGCTAAAGAAGCCAACGAGGATGTAAAGAAAGGCGTGAACAGAAATTTCGGCACCGGTCAGTTCTCTCTTGTTTCAATTAACACCAGGAAACATTCAGCAAGCACCGCCTCTACATATCAAGGATCTACTCTTTGATGACATCTATCTAAACAGACTACTCTTTCACGCGGTTACACTGTATCTTGGAAATGCAGCGAAGTGGGATGTTTTAACCGGGAATACGGCGTTACCGGCGAGCACGACGAGACAGCCAGTGCACTCGGATACAAACGAACCTATTAGAGTAAACCGTTCTTTGTTTCTGCTTGACTGACAGTGCAGTGTCCGTTCCGAGTGATTGCGAATATTCCGCTCATTGACTCTACAATCGAAACTGGGGCTACTGAGATCTGGCTTGGGGGGACCCATCGATACACGCCAGATGATCAGATCGAGTTTGAAACAGGGGACCCTCAGATGAAACCCGAAGTTGTCGAAGAGAGAGCAAAATATCAACCACGCGGTTCAACCCAGCATTCCTAAAGGTTCAATATTATTGCGTGACATAAGGCTTTGGCATGCGGGAATGCCAAACAAAAGCAATCAGATGAGGTGTATGATAGCCTTAGGATTCAGCGCAGCGTGGTATCATGGCCGTGACGCGTTCATTGTCCCAGACGAAGACGGTGTTGCAGAAGGGTTACGCTGCGGCGCATTGGATTCTGGCATAATAACTCGTATTGTCTCTAGGCCATTGGAGATATATCTGGAAAGGAAGAGCCTTCATGTGTTTGATAATGCTGAATAGAGTAGGTCTACTTGGGTTATATGGACCGGCCCGAATTTTGTTTGCCGCTTCGGTGTCGTCGGGCCCGCACCCCACGTAAACTCCGGCGCCGACGCCGATCGCAACACCGATAACGCGACACCGATGTAGCTATATCAAAGATGACGACCCACTCGATTTTCAACAAGCAAAATGAAGATTTTCGAAGTAGCTATCATTGGAGGTGGTCCTGCTGGACTTTCAGCTGCCCTTGCACTAAGTCGAGTCCGGAGACACAGCATTCTATTTGACACTCAGCACTACCGAAACCAGCCGGCTTCCAGTGTTCATACAGTTCTTGGTCATGATGGACGTCCAATGGACGAGTTCCGCGAGATCTGTCAACAAGACGTTACAAAGTACAATATGACCGAGTTCTCATCCGAAAAGATTGACACAGTGGTGAGGACAGAGAAAGGCTTCAAATTGAACGATCGGTATTGTGCCGAGAAAATCATCTTCACGTCTGGAGTATACGATGTATATCCCGATATCAAAGGGTATGGAGACATATGGGGCAAGAGCATCTACCATTGCATTTTTTGCCATGGATACGAGCAGCGCGACGACGACCTGGCTGTCTTGGGCACCGACATGTTTGCGCTTCACGCTGGATTAGGAAGTACCAAATTGAACAAATCAATCACTTTCCTCACCAATGGACAGCTATCTTCGGAAATACCAGACGAGGTGAAAGAAAAGATAAAGAAGGCTGGACTGCATTTAGAAACACGACGCTTACGTTCCCTCTCGGATAAAGGCAGCAAACTGCAAGTGAACTTTGAGACTGGAGACGCAAGAGTATTTAAAGCTATGCTACATACACCTCCGACATTCGTCAACATGCAGGGTATCTTTGAAAATTTGGGTGTCAAGTTCACGGAAGCAAAGAATCGAATTGAGATTAAAGACCAAATGGGACATACCAATATCCCTGGCATATATGCGGCTGGTGATCTCATAACGATGGCAACTAGCGTCACCCAAGCAATCGTCAGTGGCTCCTTTGCTGGAGTTGGGGCTCATTTTGACCTTGTCTAGATAATTGTACATTAGGTGTAAACGATTTATTTCTCTCCCAAGTGGCTTCTTAGACCATCCAGAATTCGATGTGAAAGTATCTGCACAACACACGGGTTTGGTGGTTTATGAAGCAATGAAGATATACCGATTACATCCTCAAGCCTTGTCTTCATAAGCTGTACTTGCCGACGTAGGATAACAGATTGAATCTCGATATAGTCAGAGTCCTTCAAATTGAATTTGGCCAGCGCGGGTACCCGCGACTGAATAGCAGATATATGGTTAGCAAACATGTAACTGATTGCATCAAGGATCTGCGTAGCGAGACTGAAGAAAACCAATACCTCTTTACTCATGTCTTCAGGAGGTTTGCAAAGAAAATCGACCGCGTCGCAAATCGTTGTCAACAGCTCTGAAGGCTTCTGTATTTTGAAGCTATCAAGTTCGGTGCTTAGCCTCGCTACAACAATAGCTAAATTCGTCGTCCTTGAGCTCCCTGGCGTGCTATTTTGAGTGGAAATTATCTCGCTATCAGATCCGTTCGCGATGCACGGATCCTCCCAAAGATCGGTGTCTTTTAGGAAATCTTGCCAATCTGTTTCAGCGACAGGCAGCATCTCTATCGGAGGAAGATCGACAGCTGGAAGGCCGAATTCCATATGTGAATGGGTCTCAGCTTGGAAAGTATCGATATGATTTTCAATTTCCACTTTCCGCTTCTTGACCTCCATAGGACTGAAGCGGCAAGACAAGTTGAGACGAATGCATCGTTGACAGCGATCAGAGTCTGCAACACATCGGACTTTACTTGCGTGACATTCATCACATGCCTTTCGTACAGGTTCTGTCCCCATTGATAGTCCCTGAAGACGTTTCCTCTCGGCTATTTTCTCGATGAAGCCACAAACTGCCAGCCGGGTCCCCATTAGTCCGGCCATCCTTTATAAGGATGATCCATCCTCTTTGGGCCCAACTAGGCAATTCTATAAGTGGAGCTGAAAGCTAAAGTAAAACCTATATTGCCTTCAAATAATCGATTTCACGAGTCTGTACGCCTTCCATGTTCCGTACTACATGTAGAAGTCGTTTCCTAAAGCTCGTATCGCCGCTGTCCATACACCTTTCCCACGAGTTGTACTGTCTCTACAGTTTCCACTTGGACTAGGTAAACGAGGCTTCCTTACCTCGTTTACCTTGACTGAGAAGTACAAGTGAATTACACATATGGGAATCTAGTCGTGCCATTCTCCTTTGCTTTCCTCACGGTTTTAGAACCCTATAAACTTCTCCCCGTTGTTTGATCCATCCTATTCAGAAGGAACCACTGATTACTATGATACGCATTCCATCCGCAGCGAGCAGTCAAACCCTGTTGCCTGTTGCCCTAAGCAGGCGCCTCATGTCGATGTGGTCACCAGGTGCTGTGCCCGTGTCGTCCACGAGCCTCCATGGTTCAGGCACCAAATACAACAACCGTACCCGCTAAAAGCGGGGACGAATCACCCTCCACTTTGACCAGAGATGATCCATCAGCCGCCAGAAGTAGATCTGAGCCCGCAAAGCAAAAGACTTCGATCACAGTTGAATGAGAAATCGCATGAATGTCCATAGATGTCATACTAATTGCAGTTGTGAAAGTTGCAAAAGAAGAAAGATAAAATGCGACAGAGTTCTGCCAAACTGCAGTCAATGTAACAAAGAGCCCGACAGATGTGAATATACACCACGTTTAAAGCCTGGACACCGTGCAGAAACTCCTGCTCACGCGAGAGACTCAATCAACGATTTAGCGACTCGACTGGAGGTACTAGAAACCGTGGTTCTAAGATACAGTCAACATTCCGAATCGGACATAAGTGAGCGTTTTACACAGCCACAATTAGACTCCCCCCATCCATCTACTACTCAATACTCTAATGATTTCGTTGCAGAAGACCTTCCACCCAAAGCTGTCCTTGAAGTACTTATAAATTTATATTTTAAACACATACATCCCTGGGCACCGATTCTACATGAAACGTCTTTGCGGGTAAACATATTCCAAGAAAGTCATCTCAGCTTACTCTACGCTATCGTACTCATTACGTTAAAGTTCACTGGCCCCGATTTTCTGCCGAATAAATCTATTGTCTTCTTCAGAGAAACAGCACAAGACCATATTTTGAGGAATGTGCTGGATTTGGGATCTCTAGTATCGCTACAGTCTCTCTTGTTGCTTGCGTGCCACGAATGTGGTTTTCCACCGGGACCGCGCTCATGGGGCTGCATTGCTGTTCTTGTCGCTGCAGGTGTTCGCTACCTCCGTCTTGACGACGAATATCCTATGCGATCAAATAAGTACCCAGATTTCTTACTCAACTTCTCAACTACTGGAGCAGAAATTGCAGAGGAACCAGCCTCCTATATTGAACAGGAAGAGCGTCGAAGATGCTTTTGGATGATATATTTTCTGGATCGCTTTTCCAGTGCTTCCTTGGGCTCTGCAATCTCTCTTCGAATGGATAACGTTCACCTTCGGTATCCTCAGACCGAGGAATCGTGGAACGAAGTCTCCAACGCTGCTTGGTATAGGGTATATAAAGAATCTAGAGCAACGGATTGGTTTTGTATGAATGATGCTTACACAAGTCCATGGGCAAAGTCTCTCAATGCTTTGGTTGTCCACGACAGTGTTCAGGAGTTCTTGATGTTGAAACTCGATATTTCGTCAGCTGAGAGCTGTTCCCACTGGCAAACAACCTTACGTCATGTAGATGCTAACATGAGAGCATGGTATGATGATTTCAATGCTAAATATCCCTGTCCTTTTAAAGGCTTTGATTTGGGCTGGGTCATGGCTCTAGGTGTATTTTATACGTCAACCATCCGGCTCTTTGCGTTTCCCGCATATCCGGCGGTCACTTCAGCTCATTTCAAAGCATCACAGCTCGCAACTGAACGGGTTGAGATGGGGGTAAATGGCATTACCGATCTTGCCAAAACTTGCTTATTTGCAGGTTGTTCTTGCTTGCCACCCCAATTTGCATTTATAACTTGGGTTGCAGCACGCGCACACATCATCTCAAAGCTGTCCAAGGTTGGTTCTGAAAATACTTCCAACTCTGTTTTAACAATTTTGTTACGTGTTTTAAGGGATATGTCAGCAACCTGGGAATGTGCCGCTCACTATCTTTCCGTGATTGAGGAAATACTGAACCGAAATATTGGGCCTCAGAGTCTAAGTGTATTCACTGATTCCAGAACTACAGCATATGGGGTCAACGTCAAGCTGCGAAGGATCCGACACCCAGGTGATGTTTCGTCTTTGAATGACCTTTTCGAGCTCAGTCAGATGCCGGGAGTGCTGCCCAACTCGGCTAATTCTGAAAATACGGGAAACAGCGAAATGTTTCAAGCCAACGAGAATGAACTCTTTGTCTATGGCATGGATTGGATGAATTGACGGGCTCGCTTAAAATATAGGTATGCTTGCCTACGACTTTGAAGTACACGATGGATCGTCCTCAGTCACATACCTACGATGCGACTACTAAGTATCAACATTCTTGGTCTCATTGGCTTTATTGGCAGCGTCTTTGCCGCTAATGGTATTGACCACGGTACTTGCAGATCGCTTTTCCAAGGACTTCTTCACGGGATGAGGATCATCAAAAATCTCTTGCATCTCTTCAAGAGTTCGCCCAGCTGTTTCAGGGAAGAAAAAGTAGATGATGACGGCCTCGATCAAGTCCCAAACGACAAAAACAATGTAGTAATAGTAGCTTATGCCGGCAAGGGCTGCAGAGCTAGAGTATTGGCCCACTGTTGATGCAATTGCTGATACCAAGCTTCCGAAGGCCGTGCCTTTCGCCCGGGTCTCCGTGGTCAGTGTTTCACTGATGTACCTGCTGTCAGTTCATCCCATGGATACGTACATTGCTTGAAGAGGAGTCCAACTGAAGGAGAACATGCCCAAAAATATGTAGATAACTTTTGTATCAGTAATTATTGCGACAACTTACAAGCAATGGTTACATTACCGGCTCGGGCATTGTTATCAGCCACAGCCGCCTTGCTAGTACCCGTGAGAATGGCAAAGCAAACACTTCCAAAGATAATTGTGGTCAGCAGCATGGGCCTTCGTCCAAGTCTGTCAATCAGAGAGGCTCCAGCGACAGAAGTAATGAGAGACATCACAGGATTGATGGCGTTCAGAAGCAGTTGCATATGCTGACTCTTGATACCAGCAATGCCCATGACGACAGGGAAATAATAACTGCCGTTAGTAAAGCAGCAACAATCCTTACCCAACAACCGTGTTACCAGAGTATTGACCAAACCATGCCATACCAGAAACACAGATGATCCGCGCACGAGCTGATTTGGTGTTGAAGAGATGTCGATAGTCCCACCATTTTCGCGTACTGGACTCGGATGTAATCTGATGAGTCATTTCTGCCATCTGAAGTGTCACGAAAATATTCTCTGGATCGCCCTCTCCGTGGTACTTTGTAAGAATAGCCTTGGCAGCCTCCGGGCGGTCTTGTGCAATCAACCATCGTGGACTTTCCGGGATGAACCAGACAAAGAGAGCCACGATAACCGAACTGACCAGCTGGCACCAGATAGGGATGCGGAATGAGTTGTCATTGGCAATATAAGCCGTGCCATAAGTTATCCATGAGGCAGCGATAGAGCCGATATAATAGCCTTCAAGTGTTAGAGTAATTTCGTCTCAAAATTACCCGTATTATAGAGCCCAGTTAGTGTGCCTCGCCAGTAAGGATGAGCAAGCTCACTTGCCTAAATTTAGTATACGGTGTAAAAAAAATCCTCACCAATGTTGGGGCACTGATACCGATAAACGAAGAGCCGAAACCCAACAGAAACCGACCACCCATAAAAGTTCCAATATTTTTGGATGGAGCTTGAACGCATGTGCCAATAATCACAAAGACACAGCCAACGAACATGCCAACTCGACGGCCATATTTATCGTTCATTGGTCCAGCGATGGCAATGGCTGGCAGTGATCCAATATTATATATGGCAAATATGATACCTGTAAGGTTGCCAGTCGTGTTTGTTCCATAGTAGTTAAGATATTGTGGCATCACTGCTCTTAGGTCCGTTATAGTCGAGACATACCGTTGATAGCAGGCATCAGAGACGAGTCATACCCATTCAAGGCAGCACACAAGTAAATCAAAAGAAGTACCGCGTAGAGACGAAACATCCTGAAAGTCCATGCTGAAGGACGCGTTTCTTCGGATTCGAGCCCGATCTCATACGCATGATTCACATCTAGATTCTCCTTATAGATCGGGGCACCTTTCTCACTCTGCGTGGGATCTTGCGTTTTCTCCTGTGACATCTTGCAAGATTAGTGGATGTATTTTTTCTACAAAGGATGAGACACGGCCTATTTAAAAGTCGATCCGGTCATCCGCCAGGTACGTGGGGAACGGAGAAAGGCGTCCTTTAGCGGGGAAGCGGTTACGATACACGCGATTGAAACCTTGAACCGGAGATCGAACAAACATCTCCGGTAAATTCCATGTGAAACTCCCTCAGTTGCTTGCCACCTGTACAAAACTCAGATTTGATGCGATGGATGGCTGCATAGGCCCCAAAGTAGGAATCACAAACACGATCAAACAAACAAACAAACAACTTAATGCGAGATCTATTCCAATCTATTCCGATTCCTTCACATAAGGAACCAGACATGCCTACACTGGCGCTGTACATCCGAATGACACTGCTGCCCCTCTTTGTTGGAATCCTACAATCAAACTAGTGATGCTCGCCCATAAACCCAGCGCAGCAGTTGCCAACCCACCGAGAAAGATCAATATATTGAATAATTTGATGTACCACTGCTTGCGAAACCCGCGATGCCATCGTGAGAGATCACGCCAAGTATCAATTGGCTGTTTTTCTCCTGTAGCTGCGTCGAAATCTCCATCACCTTCAAGCGCATCCCGTTGAACGTCGTAACCTACTTTGAGAATCGGCGGAAAGGTGTAGGTAAATTGAAGAATGCACGCCGCTGCAACAACCCCAGAGACACCATTGATCTGAGGTATTGAGGAACCGAGGACAAAAGCAATTGCCCAGTAACACAAGACTGTAGGAATCCAGTATAGTTTACCTTTCCTGGTGTCTAAGGTCGGACCTTTGCCGATTTCCACGACAAATGTTTGATAGACGACTTTAACACCTACATTTCCATACAGACAAGCAGCAATAAGTCCCCCGACAAGACTCAAAATATTCAGGGCGGTCTGCCATCCAAATTCATCTTGCGAAATACCTTGATTTGCTGGATTGATCGTATACTGTCCTTGACGAGAGTAAATAAAAAGTCCGTACAAGAGATAGACGGAGAATATAAGGGCTTGGGCGCTGGCCATGCCTTTCCAGAAATCCCAAGGTCGACGCATCTCAGCCAACATCTCGACAAATATCATGGCGCCTCCATAAGCATACACCATCTGCATCACCGCGACAATTTGTTTCGAAATTGGATTTCCACTGAAGGCAGCATGATAGACCGGTTCGTGACTAAATATCCCATTCTGCTGCTGGGCAGCATGGTAATTCGGACTGGACTTGCCGATGATCGCCATCGTCGCGAATATGATAAACAAATTGAACCACACAGCTACATTAGCAAACCATCCAAAGTTTTTGAAAGTGCGAACTTGAGCAAGCATCATCCCTGCAAGCATAAAAACAAGCATCAACACGCTAAAGCATACTTTAAATTGGGCAATTTGCGCGAGTGCTTGGCCCTCCCCAAGGATCAGGACGGATACATTAAATAAGAGCTGAATAGATTGCAAAGCATTAACTCCCGTCTTTGCGTAGCTGCCATAAATGCGGTGCGCCATTTGGGAGTATGTCCGAAGAGGATAGCGATACGAGTCTAATCCCAAAAACATGTGCCAAATTTGCCAGCCAGTGTAGAAAGCAACAAGGCCCATGAAAAAATAGAGCAACACGCCTGGGGCGTAGCCCAGCTGTGAAACAGCCCAAGGAGCGTTTGAGGGACCCAAGATATCTGTTGTGATAAGGAAGAAGATGTTGAACCATCTCGCAGTTCGCAATGCGTGGGCGGAATGATATTGCTGCGTATCGATATCACGCAGTGCCGAACTTCCATTTTCTTCAGACTTATCGAGGGATTCATCAGCACGAGTCAATTTCGCCCAATGGTCATATGCAGCAAATGAGACTTGTTGCAGAAAATCTTGCGACTTTGGGACGCTGACCACCCCAGAACTCACAGGAGCTTTCTCTCCACCTAAATGCCGCCTTTTGCTGAAAAACTTACTTTCCACAGAGACCCTCGGATCTTCTCCTTCGAGAGCTAGATTTGCATTATTGCCAACAAAAGCCATTAGCTTGTCAAATGACTGAACAAGATGAGACAAGCAGTTAACAACGTTTTTCAGCAGGCAAGCAAGGAAAGTTCTTTTAAGTGTTGCAGTATCTTGACGTTGACGCAAAATTTCACCGCAATTAGCCAAATGGCGTTGGATGGGGAGGGCATGGTGCTCTTAAGAATTCAAATAAGCTTCACCCTTAAATCAAGCTGTGCAACGTACTAATTCGGTGGAGACCTTGTAGATCGTCCAAATCCGGAGCTGTCAATGTTTGAAAAGGGAATTTTAATTTCAAATCTGCCAGGTGGAGTCATTTTTTAGGTAAGCGAGTCCTCGAAGGCATGATATAACCTAGTTGACACTAGCTCGATGACAAAGCCCGCAAAATTTTATCGTAGGTAAACAAATCTTGATGCGCATCTTCTGGAGTCGTTTCAATTGGAGTGTTGTTGACGAGATTATCGTAGAAATGGTTCCATTCTCGCGTGTAACAATCTTCATAGGTATTGCGTATCACCCTCTCCACATATATACCGTCGTCTAATTGCTCACGCACAGTCACCGTTATTGGAAGTGGGATGAATGGCGTATCATACTGGATCATGACATCCTTTTTGTCCCCATAAATGTGAATATGCGCATCGAAGCGCATGACCTGGTTCAAACCGGTCTCAAACATGCACGCATAGTCACCGTAATCAAGCATTGCAGTGATCCACGGCTGTCCATTCGCAGTCCAGGCTTTCGCTCCTATCACATCTTTTGGCATTCCAAGAACCTTGCGAAGAATGCATGTATCGTGGGTGCTCAAACCCATAAGCAGGCGGTATATGGGAAAAAGTTCTTTCTTTTCAACGGCTTTCGATAGTTGTGCGTTTTGCTTTTCTTTGGAATCTTCGACGAACTCAACGGGAACTCCAAATGCGCGTGGATCTGTTGTTGATTGTGAAAGGAACTGTCCGTTTTGACCAATTATAGCCCGCACTCGGGCAAAATTCACTCTCCCCATAGATGCCACTTCATCCACCATTGTTTGGACTGCAGGAGAGTAACGCCGCATGAGACCTACGAGGACTTTCACCCCCTTTGCATCCCGTGCGGCAATAATTTTCTCACAATCTTCATGATTCAATGCCATCGGTTTCTCCAGAAGTACATGCTTGCCGGCATTTATTGCTTGGATAGCAACAATCGCATGAAATTCGTCGCTGTTTGCAACAACGATAATGTCAATTTCCTTGACAGCACATAATGCTTCAGACGATGCATAGGTTTGTGCTATACCAAACTTCTTTGCACAATGGGATAATGCGCCTGGTGAGACATCGCAAAGACCGACCACAAGAAACTTTTCATACAGGCGAAGTAGTGTTGGCAAGTGAATCGATTGCGTAACCATACCGCACCCAACGATTCCTACCTTCCATGTTTTTCCTTCCATGATAAGTACAGTCTCGGGGATACTTTTAAGTGAGAGACGAGGAAGAAATTGTGGTGGTTGTGGTGGTAGTGGTGGAGTGGAGTGGGGTAACGGGGGTGGCGGAGAACTCCGCTCAAGAATTTACCCGCGATTCCTCCGCACCTTTCCCTGTCGAGAGCGACAAATTGCAAGCTCAGAACACGGGACATTGAGTGATCCAAACATCTTTAGCAGGATGACGGAAGATCTAGTTGGGCCTGAGGATCAAAATTCGTAAAGGTACTATTTGACCTATAAACTTCCAGGATCGGCCCCATAGGCATCTTGGGGAGCATAGGCTAACTTTTTTCTTTCTTTCTTTTGGTAATCAACCTTCCCTTATAGACTCTCTTTTGTCAACTTTTGAAGTATTTTTGAGAGAATAGATACCGCTGGAAGACTCGAACAACTTCATACTTTTCTATCCTACCTTGAAGCTACATTTCCTTAGACCGATTCACGCAACGGTAAGTCGCAAAGGGTCCTTCCCCTTTTATACTTTCTTTTTGTCAACTTTGGAAGTATACTTAAGAGAATAGATACTACTGGAGGACTAGAATAACTTAATATCTACCCTACCTTGAAACTACGTTTCCTGATCAATTCATGCAACGGTAAGTCGCAAGGTGACGACTTCGAATGCCTTGAAGGGCAAAGTAATAATACTTTCCCCGTCTTTGTGACTCACGTCAAGAGCGCTCATTTCCTCTTCCAATATATTGACCTTCAAGCATTTCTTGACATTCAATGAAGTACGTACTGCTGCTTGAGCAGCGCCGCCGTAAGACTCGTACACCCTCACGATAATATCGCCACTGTCTTCTGCTTTCTTGATTGTCTCCAAGACGACATTAGGAGCCTGGTCGACGGTAAAGTTAGGAAGCTTGCTGCTTCCTTGGACGATCTCCATTGGGTTGTTAAAGTTAAAGCCTGCCCGTACAACAGCCGACTCATTCAGTCCGCCTCTATGAGGGAGAATGGCATATCGGAAATGCTGTCGACCAATATCTGCATGTGCATCCGGCGCCTTGCTTGAACGTAGAAGACTGAGTCTCATAACATTCCCGTGGGTTGCAAATCCGTACTTGGAATCATTCAGAATGGCCACACCGTATCCAAACTCATCCAAGTTGGCAAATTTGTGGCAAACAACCTCGAACTTAGCCGCATCCCAAGAGGTATTGAAGTGAGTTGGCCGACGAACGATGCCAAATTGAGTCTCATAGTCTGCAGTATCATTGTGCAGATCCCAAGGGAATTCAACTTTGAGGAACTTACGGTTCTCGTTCCATTCCACTTCACAGGAAACTTCCAGCTGAGATAGCGCGTCGTTGAACCCACTGGTATAGGATGCGCCATTGAGGACTGCATCTAGTGAGATTGTGGATTTAATCCAAGAGTCCTTAGAAATACGTTGCTCAACTAGCAGACTGGCACGTAAGGGGCCCTTATCCAGAATGGTGACCTTGCCTGGTGTGATATGGTCAAATTTCTCCAAATGGTGAATTTCCACATCCCAAGCATCCCAGTATAGAGGCTGATCGTCATGTAGCACAAGTCGATTACCAATAGCTCCCTCTGGAATAAGTTCCCTGCCGAGTCCGAGATCAATAAAACTAACAAGTTGACCACCTTTAATGGTTGCTTGCACCTGGCTGTTCTTGAGGATGTAATTATCGCCTTTCGTCTCAACCGTCACGGGCGTATATTGAAAGTCTGATATAGCGCTGCACCCAATGCCGTTGGACATAGCAGGCACAAAACTCCCATCCTGCGTCTTTTGGCTAGTGCTGAAAGCGGAAACATCCGTAGCTTTGACTATTTCTGATCGCGGCCATGCCAGCGTGTTAAGAACGGTCGGACTTCCTTGTCCAAGGCCGAGGTGCTTCTGAGCCTTGTCGAGCAAGGTTTTCCCCTTTTCGTATGCTTTCGCATACAGTGGCTCAGTGTCCTGATAGACCATTTCAATGCAGCTACCAGGAAGGACATCGTGGAATTGACAGAGCAATATATCTTCCCAGATTTCCTCAATTACTTTGTGCGGGTATGCCATGCCTTGGAGATGAGCAGCAGCACAGAAGTATTCGATTTGACGCAAAAGTGTCTCCATGTCACGATTGTGCCGCTTCGTCTTGGCTTGAGACGTGTATGTGCCTCTGTGGAACTCGAGATAGAGCTCGCCATGCCAAGTGGTGAGGTCTTTGCCTTTATGAGAACTACGTTCAATCTCTTCATAGAAGTCGTCAAGAGACTCTGCAACATGCATCCGAGGGATACCCCCCACGGTGTCACTGAGCGCCTCGAAACGCCGGGACTTCTCCAACATCTCAGCCAGAGGTCCACCACCACCATCTCCATTACCAAAGAGAAGCAGACTTCTTTTGTCCTCAGCAAGATTCCCATGGTTGCTCACACTCATCAACAGCTCCGAAGCGCTGACCTGGGCATTGTAGGTGTCGCTTGGTGCCATGTGACAAAGTGTCTGACTCCCATCCAGTCCAACCCAGTTGAAAGTACTGTTGGGAAATTTGTTGACGTTGTTCCAAGATAGCTTCTGTGTGAAGAAGTAAGGCATATCTGCTAACCGAAGCAATTGTGGGAGCTGAGAGGAGTAACCGAAAGTGTCTGGAAGCCAGTAGATTTTTGAGCGCATTCCAAACTCTTTTTCAAAGTAGCGCTGTCCATAAAGTAATTGGCGCGCAAGACTTTCCCCAGATGGGAAATTTGTGTCACTCTCAACCCAGCTGCCTCCGATTGGTATGAAGTTGCCTTTCTTGACCCATTTTTTAATTTTTTCAAACAGTCCCGGATAGTCCTCCTTTAGCCATTTGTACTGTTGAGCCTGAGAAGCAGTGAAATGGTGCTCAGGGTACCTCTCCATTAAATCAATTTGGGTGGCCCATGAGCGAGCAGTCTTCCGTCGCGTTTCTCCAAACGGCCACAACCAAGCCGTGTCGATGTGACAATGGCCAATGGCCCATACGATAGTCTCTTTGACTTTCTTTTTATCAACCTGTCCGAGAATCTCCTTGGCTACTTCTCGACAAGCTGCAAAGCTAGACGAGTCCTCGCGGCGAAACGTGTTGATAATGTGGTTGCTAACCGAAATGCACTTTTGCGCCTGCCAGCTCGTCGGAGGCATGGCTTTCGCGACCTCTGAGAGAACTAAGAAATCCCAGTACAAATCCCACGCAGCAACGTCCGGTTCCACAAGCTCGGCAGTTTTCAGCGTATACAGACGGTCCATGATTGGTGGTTGAATGATATCAGAGCCTGGGGTACATCCAAACATCCCGTTCATGCTCGCCTCCACGTAGAAAACCTTCTTCCCAGACCATGCCTTGGGAATAATGAATTCGGCTCGGCGGTCTACTCCGTCGCCTCCAGTGAGCCCGTGGACGGGTTCTCCATCTTCTGTGTAGATCATACCCTCTGAGTTGGCATCCCAATGGAATTCAAGCTTATCTCCGTACTTGGGCACATCGATGGTAACCCGGAACCAATGCGTGGTCCAGCTTGGTCCAAACGACTCGCCCACTTTAGCTGGCTTGAAAGTCTCCTTTGTGGCCGTTTTGAAGCTTGGACGGCTAAGATCAGGGGCGGAGTAGACTTCTAAAGACACATTGTCTGGGTGCTTTGCCTTGTACAAGACAGAGCGCAGATTGATGTCTTTCCATTGATCCTGGCTGATAAACCCACTCAGACGGCCCTGCCGCAGCGTATCGACTTTGTGGCTGCGGGGGGCTCGCTCGTATCGTGGGTAGGTTTGGGACATGTTGAATATTTGGGTGGTTAGCGAGCGATCCGCTATTTTTCACAGCGACTAGCCGACGGAGTCTCCGCCCAACTTCGGTCCGAGCAAAGCGCGCAAGTCTAGAAATATGTAAAGGGTTTTAGTAGCGTACAAGGACGATCTATTTCCGGCATGTTTCATACATTTCTTCGCCCTCGTGGCACAGCAATTCGTCCAGCCTCCATTTGCGCACCACTTCTCCTCCCAGGCGCGTGCAATACCCTGCCATCTGCATCTCCTGCGCCGCCCACGCAACCATAGCCGCATTGTCAACGCAGAGATGCGGAGGGGGCAGTATGGGCGAGAAGGGGTGGAGCATGCTGCGAAGCATGCTGTTGGAAGCAACACCACCAGAAACCACCAGCTTCTGAGGGGCAATCTGGGCGACACGGTTGCGCAAATGCAGAAACGCAGCGCGTAGAGCCTCGTGGGCAAGACTCGCAGGGCTGTCTGCGAGCGGGAGCTTCCGTGTCACTTGACTCAACAAACCGCTAAACGAGAAATCCAAACTTGTATCGTTGGCCATAGGAATTGTCAGGCCGTAGTCTCCCAAAGGTACCTGGCATGCCCACTGCGACAAGGCAGGTCCAGGCATACCAGATGTGTGGATGCCGAATAGAGTCGCCAGCTTGTCGATGTAGTCTCCAATGGCAATGTCCCGTGTCTCTCCAACAATGCGATGCTCGAGAAGGGAGCCTGATTCAACCAAGATCGTGTGCCCACCCGACACCAAGAGAGATGTGTAGGGAAACTCTGCCTCTGTCTGCATGCGGGGAAGAAGGAGATGCGCATGCATGTGGTTTATGCCGAGGAAGGGTACGTTCAAGGCCAGTGCCAGACCCTGGGCCACATTGTATCCGATTGCCAGGCATGAACGCATCCCTGGGCCTCTAGTCGCAGCGACTGCACCCAACCTTAGCCCTCGCTCTCGTAAAGATGCAAGGGCCTCATTCGCCAGTCGAGGAAGCATTCTCTGGTGATGGCTCGTGGCATAGAGTGGATGGATCCCCCCGTATGCAGAATTGTCGCAGCTCTCTCGCAAGTTCAAAACCTCGTTCGTTCCCTGACATCGAAGAGCAACGCAGCAATCGTCTGCAGAAGTCTCGATTGCCAGAATATTCATTCATTCGTGTTGATTTGGAGGACTTGAGAAATCTGATCTGCCACATGCGACAAAAGAGGCAGAAAGCGTACAGGAAGCTCATCGCCTATTATGGCATGCATTTTGCCTTTCGCGCGCCGCTGCAAGTTCTAGTCTGCCCTAGTTTTGTGCAGACGGGGCATCATACGGGCTACGATCTAGAGAGTCTCCTGCAAAAGACACTGGGCATGGACGTCAAGGTGCTCTTGTGCCAGTGTACCATGGGAGAACTCTACACTACCAAAAGCAGCGGCGCCATTGGGCTGGCCAAAAGCTGGGAAAGGAGGAGGTGTGGACATATGCCCCCAGAGACGATTGATGCTCATGAATGCCTGCAAGGCCTCATTGGTACGAGCAACAAAAACCGCTATATCCTAGCATGCGAAGACGAGACCTTGAGGCAAAAGGTACGCATCGGCGTACCAGGAGTGCCTATGCTCTATTTCAATCGTGGTGTGCTCATCATGGAGCCGGCAAGTCAAGCTACAAAGGAGTTTGTGGCGCGACACGAACGGGAGAAGCTGCTGATGGGACGAGAAGAACGGCCGCGTCGGCCCAAATCAAAAGTGAAGAGAAAGCTGCCACAGCCAAATCCAATGGCTGTCAGGAAGAAGCAACGGAAGCCCGATCTGGTCGCAGAGGCTGCCAAGCGTCGACGAAGGGACACACAGAGGATTGTGCGGGATTTAAGTTAGCATTCTGTTACCATAAACAAACACACATCTAATGGAATCCAACGTGAAGGAATGTCGTATGAACATGGTGTTTACGTGGGACTATGAAAACCTGTGTGTGGTGTTTGCTTGGTGGCAGATTACGTCCTTGGTGTCGTTTGCCGTATCCCTTGTCGCGGTCGTATTGATCGGTGTCGCCTATGAGGCTATGCGTGAAGCATGCCGAAGATATGAATCAAGATCGCCAAACGGAGGTAAGTAGGTCCACCTGCTCTGACTGACTGGAGAACAAGACGGACTGGTTAGTCGTGGAAGAACAAACAATAGGCAAATATCCGCTGCGCTGTATGGAGTGCAGGTATTCTGGAGCTTCTTCATCATGCTTATTTTCATGACATACAACGTGTGTGGCGGAGTCTAATAGACTAACGGGAAGGGATACTTTATGCTTGCTGTAGCTGTCGGTGCTTACATTGGACACTATATCTTCTCCGCGCCAGGCTCCGCTCGCGCGATGGCCTGTCATTGATTGGCTACGAACAGACTCCTTGCAAATGGCACTACGGGTTCAAGTGAGGCTCACACGTTTCGGTAGGGGGACCGGAGTAGAAGCGATCTTTTCTTAAGCTCATGCATAAATCTGGAGATAAAAATGTTGGTTTTGAATAATAAACTCGCCCTTGCTTTACTCAGCTATAGATACGACTCCAGCAAAATTGGGAGACACTTTGATGGTAACAACGCCATTTGCGATGGATGCTGCAGGATCATAGGGAGAAACCTCATCAGGTTGGCCCGGCACATTCGATGCATTCACGTTAGACCCGCTAATAGCCACCGCGGAGACTAATAGTTCACCGTACAAGCCCCCATCTCCGCCGTGATTGATATCTTCAAACATCAAGCCATACAGTAATGGAGACGACTTATTGACCTGCTTGTCTGAGCTGGTGATGGACTGTGAGATTATCCCCGACCCGCCACCATAGTCGTAATAGCACCACTGGGAGTGGTTGCTGTCGCACCCTGCATGCCACCATTCGGCGCATTGACCACAGTAGTGCTTGACAGTGGGATTGGCACAAGGGTTGTGGCCTGGGATTTGGTGGAGGTGATTGTGCCAAGGCTGAATGTTGTAGTTGAGGTAACTGTCTCGCCTACAAGTGTGACTGTCGAGGCCGCTGTAGCAGTGATGAAGAAGGTCGCAGTCTCCGTCACGGTCTGCGCAACTGCCCTCAAGCAAAGGAGGAGGAGTAAGTTGAGGCGCATCATGAAGAGGAGAAAGCCGTCCAGAGACTATATATACCGCGGATCTGGGTCCCCTCCCCGCGCCATTTCATTATTTGCCGACTTCCTTTTTTCCTTCCCGCCTACCCTTTCAGCCACACTCCACACTCCCGCTAAAAAGGTCATGTGACCGTTATGTGGGGTTGCAGTAATGGGAATTCCCCCAACAAAGTCGTCAAGTCACGGCCGACATGGGATCATAAGTTACGATCTAGTCTTATCTGAGTTGTCCTGCTTTTGCGTCAAAGTGAGTCGCTGCATATGCCGCACCATGAAAAGATCGGCTGTCCAGCCGATCGTATGTTGTCGTTTGCCGGTAGTCTCCCTCCTACTTTATGCGGGGATCAGGGTCTTGGCATTGGTAACTAATCACCCGACAGCTGTAATCATGTTAAATGAGGAATTCCCAGTAAGCTATATTCCAGCAACTACACCTGCTTCAGCATACTGCGACTTGAATGAGAACGACACAATGGGCTGTCCTTATAGCCTCTTGTTTCAGGACAGTAGCTTCTCAGCATGATCCTTTTGACGATGCATCTAGCCTTCGTTACTTTCTCGAACGAGGTTGTCCGTTTACCATTCATCAAGATAGTCTAGACGGAGATGAAGTCTCGTATTTAGCAGGACCTAATGATCCCGCTTGCATGAAAGGATGTACTCTTGTGCAGCGGCATGATATGAATCAACCTAATTTGATCTTCTCTTTAGAAAAGGGGCTATACATCAACGCCAAGTCTGGAAATATCACTTTAGGGCTTGCCATGGTCGCAACAAATAGAGTGCTCAGCGTTATCAATGCGAAGAAGAAAAGGTCTTCTTCACGGAGTTACATTGCAATAATGCTTTTGATCAGAGCACATCAACGCTTAGGGTTCTTCTTAATGACTCGTCGCGAGAAACCTATATACAAATTCGCTGAGAAAAGGCTTGGAGATTATATTTCCTTCTACTTGCCTGACCGGAAGAGGCAGTTCGGCTATGTAGGGAGGAGAATGTATGGCCGATTGTACGAAGACTGCAGTATTCGCGGTTCCAAGGTTGTGGTTACGCTGCACATGAATGGAAGCATTAGCAGTGTCTCGACTACAAGTTAGTCGTGCAACTCAATGTGCAAGACATTTTAAATTACTTCACGCATTTGTTGGATACCTTGTAATATCCCACCTTGTCAAGTCATCATTGGTATCAACAAATGTTACTTCCAAAGCTTGATCAACGAAATATGAAATAATTTAGTCGACATCATGGTACCCAGTATATGTCTAGCCAGAGCTCAAGCTGCAGCTTTCCGTTCATGCTCAGCATCTGAAGAATTCTGTTTAAATTCGTTGTGGAATAAAGCGTCCCCCTTCTCATGGTTGTACTCGAGCTCGCGTTTGGTCGGCACAATTCCACCTCCAACTAGTGCATCATCACCATCGAATACTCTAGCAATCTCCTCAAGAGGCGTGTTTTTGGTCTCCACGTAGAAGAAATAGACTACAAGCAATTCAACTGCCAACCAGCAATCGTAGAGTATGTAAAACTTCCATCCAGCATGCTGAAGACCTACCGGATTGACGTAATTTCCAAAAAATAGCGCCAATGACACCGAAATCTGAGATACGGCAAACCCTTTGGCACGAATTTGAAAAGGAAGGATCTCGACTACATAGCCAACAAGAAGCCCATTATAAGCAAGCCCATATGCAGTGTAGTCCAAAAAGATAAATACGAGTACACCGATTGACGCACCCGGTGAACCAGAGATATCGTAACGCGCAGAACAGATGGTCCATGCTACGAAACAGCATAGCATACCCGCCGTGGAGATGAGGAAAAGCGGACGACGACCGAATCTATCGACGTAGAAGCAGATGGCAGTAGCCACGATCCAGTTGTAGACCGAAAGTCCTCCATTGATCTCGAGCTGCTCAGCCTGATCTGTGATTCCAATGCTGTCTAAAATTTTGTTGATATAGTATGACACCAATGCATTACCCGAGCACTGAGAGAATACTCCCACAGATATGGCAATAAGCATTCGATGTCGGTTACCTTTGGTGGCCCATAGCTCACTCCATTTGCGCTTCGAGAAGGCCTTCTCCAACTCTATGGTTTCATGAATTTCTTCAAATTCGGCCTCGACCAGTTCCGTGCCGGAGGAGGGCGCATGATACTTGTTAAGGATGTCGCGCGCTTTTTCGCCTTTATTCCGACTGGTGAGGTAGCGAGGTGACTCTGGTACAAACCAAATAAGAAGAATCTGGATGCTCGACGACCAAAGCTGGAGAATCGAGGGAGCACGCCATGCCCAGTCACTTTGAAGAGTTCGCGTGCCGAAGGTGGTCCATGCTGCAATGGTGCTGCCTGCGTACCAACTCGTATTGTACAAAGTAGTGACAATTGCGCGATGCTGTGGATGAGCTAATTCGGTGATGAGCAGAGGGCAAGCTCCGACCGATGTTGCAGACCCAAAGCCAATGAAGAACCGACCGGCAATAAACATTTGAATATTCACAGCAGCTGTCTGGATTGCAATGCCAACAAACATAATACAGAGGCCGATGACGATGGTCTTCTTCCGCCCGATCGTGTCGGCAAACCACGGGACAAACAATGGAGCAACAATCCCCCCTACCGAGTAGATTGCATTCAAAAGGCCAAGCTGAGAAGCACTTGGGTGATGAAAAAAATTCTGCCAAATAAGCAAACTCTGCAAGCCGTTCATCATACTCCCATCATATCCATTCGTGGTGGAGGTCAGAATCAAGACACCGCAGCATAGGTAGAGTTTAATGAGGCTTGGCTCTTTATACCACGTCACTTGGGGGAAGTGACGGCCACCGATAGTAACGCCTTGCTGTTGAGTCATGTGTGGAGTCGTTGATTCGGAGCTTGGCGCAAATATCACGCTACGAGTGTTACCCCGGGAAAGCGGAAAGCGGAGTGGGAATCCAGGGCACACTCGACACCGACGCCAGTCGTGGATAATCAAGACAAATTTAATCAATATCAAGGACGTAAACGCACAGATGATAAATGCGACATACAATCTGCTTAATTAAGCTGCTTCACTTCCACGACATTCACGTCATCATCAGTCACAATCACCCTCTTCCTTAGAGACTCTTTGCGAGGGTTCTTGGCCTCAAAGATAGCGTCAAGCTCTTCCAAAGTCCTTCCCTTAGTCTCAACGAAGAAGAAGTAGGCCATAACCCCAGCAAAAGCAGTCCAACACCCGAAAACAATATAGAGTTTCCACCCGATGATCGGCAAAGCGATCGGCGTTGCAAATTGCGTCACCAAACCCGCTGCGTTACTGAGCAAGCTGGACACTGCCATGCCCTTCGCACGCTGCTCGAACGCTAAAACTTCAACCGGATAAAGAGTCTGTAAGGGTGTAAACGCAGCTGAGAATACAACACCTGTGTCAGCAAGGATTTTAAATTTCATACCAAATATGAAGTTGAAGGCAATACCGGCTTTTGCCACGGGTACCGACCCGGTTTTTGCAAATGTACCGGTGCAGGCAATAATCCCTATCCAGCAGACAACCAATCCAGAGAACCCACTTAGCATCACTTTGCGACGACCAATCCGGTCGCAGAAACTAGCACCGAAGATAGAACATGCCGCCGAAAGTACCGAATTTCCGAGATTGAGGTTGAGGATTGTAGTAGGGTTTGTGATGCCAGCTGTTTGGTAAAAGCCTCCAACGTAGTAGCTCAATCCCCCAGAGGTATAGGCCAGTAAGAAGACAAAGAGGAGATTGCATACAACCAAGCGGTATACTGCTCCACGTGTTTTGATAAGCGCACGGTAGTCCCACCATCGTTTGTCTGCACCGTCTAACTCCAGCTGGCTGTTGAATTCCTCGAGCTGCAAGGTCACATATACACTATCAGGGTTGTCGTCACCGTGGTACTTGGTGAGAATTGCTTTTGCCTCTTCTTGTTTTCCATGTGTAAATAACCAACGTGGCGTCTCCGGTAGGAACATCACCAATGCAAGTGTGATGGAAGGACATGCCATCTGCATCCATGTGGGGATGAGCCAGGACGCATTTGAGCTATACTGGACTGTGCCTCGGGTCGTTCCTCCGCTGATAATACTGCCTACGTCATAAAACTACAGCGTTAGTATATTTCATGCAAGTGATGTACGATATTGTATAGTCCAGTGCTCACACCACGTCGCAGTGGGTGAGCCATCTCACACACAAACGTAGGTCCAGCAGTGGCGGCAATCGCATTTCCAAACCCAAGCAAGAATCGCCCGGCGAGGAATTGCCCAATGGAACTGTGAATAGACGACGTCCCCTGGATCACCGTGCCAATCACAACAATTCCGCAGCCAATAGCCATGCCAACTCGACGGCCCCACGTATCCAAGGCCGGCCCCACGAACGGAAGTGCGACGACAGATCCAATCTGGTACATGGCCGTGATATACGCCGCCTTGATACCCACAAAGCTCGCTCCAAATTCGCGCTGGAAGGGATGCATTACCAAGATAGACGACATCAAGCTTCCGTCGAAGCCATTAAGCGTGGAGCAGAAAAAGGTGACAAAGCAAATGGCATAGAGCTGCAGGGCGCGCTTACTGCGCGGTCGTAGTTTTTCCTTCTTCACAGCCAACGCTAGCGCATCCGAGCCCGTCGTCACAGTGACATGAGAGTTGTCTTCTACGATGTTCACGTCAGCGAATTTCTCGTCATGATGCAGGTGCTGTCTGATCGAGCTTTTGAGGTGCGACACCATGCTGAGTTCTGTTACGACCCAGCTATTTTCCGTGAGCCGTGGAAGAATGAGGGTTGGGGGAGGGTGCCGTGGAGAATATATAGCAGCCGTTGCCGACAGTTTCGTCACATTGCCTTCTATAGCCAGCGACGCTATTGCCGCAGGGTGCTCGGCCAAAATCTGGATTCGGGAGGCGCCACGAAATGACTAACGACTTTCCCGATTAGGAATAGCCCTATTTTTAAATCTCCTGGAACAAGTACACCCGTAAGCATACTCCTCGGCGTTTGCTAGGAGCTGCAGCTCGGAGGTACATGCGATATTACTGAAGGATACAGCTTGTTGACTGCTGACAAATATCATATCGTGCTTGATATTGCTCCGGGCTGGGTAACACAGACAGTCGGCTAAATCTGTAAGGGTAAACGGCTCGGTTTCCGAGGTGGGAATTACCCCTCAAAATACGCGCGTTATTTGCAACTCGCGTCCCGTCTACAGGCGAGTTTTACAAAAGGGGAAGGACATGTAACACCGAGAACTAAAGACTGCGGAGGAGATTGTTGTGCAGAATGGAACTCTTAACTCGACCAATTCCGCCTAAAAGAAGGTCCCAATGGCTCTTGCGGAGGTTAAAGAAAGTCGTGTCTAGATGTAGCTTCGAATTGAAAAGAAATTAATAAGTGGCTCTAAATATTAACGGTGCTGAGGAGTGATCATAAACCTGATGGTACATTCAGCGCAGGCAACATGGTTACATATGTGTTATTTTAGAAATGTTGCGACATAAATCAACACTCTGTACTGTTTTGAGTTCTCGTTCACTCCACCGGCGTAGGCGCCACTACCTTCCGGACGCCTCCAATTTCGCCGACGTAGCGTTGAAGCATGCCAATCCTCTCTGTTTTCTCAAATGCTTCGAGGTTATAAAAGCGAGTACGATGCTGCTTTTTGGCCAAACGTACGGTGTGTATGTACAGTATATATAGATGATCTTAGATACCGTCTTCAGCAGACCGCGTTCGCCACGCTCCGGGAATCCTATGGCTTACCACCCCAACTATCGAGAAGAGCATCAGTCCTATACCTTGTTCCCCACCCCAACTGAGTTTCAATTGCTGTAAGCTCCTCCAGCACAAATCTTCGCTCCAAACTATCTACAACGAACAAGCCAACATAGTACAATGGCTGCACACTTTGAATCCTTCCTTCTTCTTTCATGCCTGAGTTGGAGATGCCGATAATCTGGTGCCCATGATATATCATGTCGCGTTTCAAAAGGAAGTTGGCCAGGTGATACATTTGCATTGCACTCGCTTGTATTGTTGTTGGATAGAAGACATATTTCAACCCATCTTTTTCGGAATCGACCAGCGGTGTGAACGCAAATTTGCGCCACTCCGTCAGGTCCTCAAGCACCATTTTATCTAGCCCGTCATTAAGAAAGTTCACTGCGCGAGCAAGAAGGTACACGCTGGCGTTGCCCTTTTCGTCATCACGCAACGGATTTAAAGATACTGACCAGTAGATTGGATCTAGTCTGACTTTGGATTGTGTCATCAAGGCAGCGAGCGTATCCTCGCGTGCGTATATCCAAAAGACTCTCTGTCGAAGTCCTCCACAGGATCCGTTGAGACGATACTGGGTAGTCAACGCATGCAGGCCATCCAAATGACTTGACCATTCTGTACCATGTGATTCACATAATTCACTGCCACTTAATATGGTTACAGCCGCAAGAACCGCCTCATCTTCGGACATAAGACATGCTGCTATGAGATGCATGCAATTATCACATATCTGGACAGCTCTCTCGTAGGGGTAAAGTCGAGTACGCGCTAGTCTTTTTGCGGCGTAAGTGGTGGTAGCACTCAGAACAATCTCTGAAGAATATGCCATTTGTGGGACATATCGCCCAAAATAGCTGTCCTCGTCAAAGAGGTCCATCCACGGGGCAATAGATTCCACAAAATGGCGGAGCAGAAATCCATTCTCAATTGCGGTCAAGGGGATTGGCGTAGGCCGCTCAGTATGCTTGAAAGACCCTGAGCGCTTCTGTTTGACGTCTAGTATAAAGCCTTGACTAATGTCTTGCTCTCTTGGTATGACTTTCGACTTCAGCTTTTTCGTCGTAGGATCGCCACTGCTCTTGCGCCCACCATTACATAGCTCAGAGCAGCCAAAAGTAACACAGCTCTGGCAAACCTGACCCCCGTCACATTTCCTGTGTCTTATTTGGCAAGGTGTGCATCTTGAAACGTGCTTGGTCATGGATTGTGTGGTTGACGAACCCGGAACTCGGAGCAACACAAATCATGTGCGGGGAAGTCACAAGAATTACTAATTGGCCGATTACGGAGAATTTAGTCGTTTCATGACGGCAAATATACATCAGACAACTCATGCATCACAGTCCATCTTCCAGTAACTTCTGTGACGCTTTTGACATCTCAGCGAGTCAGGTCGCTGCTACGGAACTAAGAGTTGGTGACTACGCCTACAAAATTGGGTGTAATGGAGAGAGACACGACTCCGTTGTCAACTGTTGCGCCAAGATTATAAGGCGATACCTCTTCTGGGAAGCCTGGGATGTTTATGGCATTTATGTTGGATCCACTTATGGCAGTGGAAGCAACCGTCTGTCCTTCGAACCCAATGATAGAAAAGGCAAAGCTAAGTTTCACTGTGTATGACGTCGAATTTGCAATTTAGACAAACACTTCATTGGTGTCTATATTACGAGACGACACGTAATAGAGTGAGTAAAATTGAGAAGAACATTATTCCTCTATTCAGGGAAAACATGCGCTGAACATAGTGTGACGACGAATAGTAGCCTGTGGCGGCATCCCAAGTCACCAAAATCGTGTTGCAAGGAGACTGACTTATTGTTTGAAAGCAGGGGTGCGAATGCCTGAGCTCTGCATGTTAGACATTCACCTAAAGGCACGTACATTACTTTGTTGGAGTTGCGTTCCATGCCGACCTGCCATACTGCTTCAGCCACAGATTCTTGAAGCCGGGGCCTCGAATTTTGGAGTGAATGTCGCTGTTGTTGTCTCCATAATATAGAACTTGTTATATTCTCCGACGACTAGTGGTTAGCATTCTTGTTTTGCTAAAACAGTACAGATTGGGGTGTTGTTGACTGGATACTTGTCATAGAATGAAAATTACCGACCCAATCGTCTGGGCCTTCGTAGAATGCTGGTCCCAGCAAGTCCCATCACTTGGGAGAGTAGTATTATTATCGCTTATGGCGACGTAGGTGATATCTGGATAGTAGTGCTTCAAGGTTCTAATCGCAACTCAAATGGCTCTTCTCTCCCATGCGAAGCTCGGAGAGATACATACTCGCCTGACGTATTACCTACGCAGTATTCGATTTGGTTGAGTGCATCCTGAACATACGGGTTCAATTGGTTTCCCGGAACAGTATTGCCATCAAGTGAGTAGCCATCCCGTACCCCTAATATAGCTGTGGCATTAAGATTTTCACACCATTGCAAATATTCTAGTAGACCTAGTTCATCCGTATTCGTGTAGCCCCAGTCTCCAAGTCTCCCAGCTCTCCCTGTGAGTGGTCCAAGAGTGTTTCTCCAGTTCCAACGCTGCGGAATGCTTTCTCCTTCGAGATTGTTACCACCGGGACATCGAAAGATGGTCGGTTTGAGAGGAGCTAGAGCTTCGCAACATCCTTCCGCATTCCGTTTTCACGGTTTTTGTAAGTTTCACCAAACGATGAAACCAGATTGAACGAAAATGGATTGTCTGATAAGACATTCTCGTTAGAGTTCATATTCACAAAGAGCGCATTCAAGACATCTGGTGCACTCTCTAGAGGCGTCAATTCGGTCGCATAATGCTGAGAAGGTCCTGATTGTGCAGGGTAAAGTGTAGTATTCTCGGACTGTGCTACCTCCAAACAACAATGAGGAGTTGGGATCTTACGATCACTGCAGGGCGAATACACAAGCCTAGCTTTTACGTAATGGTTCCTAAAAGGCTACGAATCTGTATATACGGTGTCTCTGAGATCAATGAAAGGTAAGTCTTTTGTAAATGCAACAGCTGTAGGTCAACTCGCATTGAAATTGGCAAAGCAGTCGACAAAGGTTGATAGGCTGCTTGGAGTGCAACACCACCTACAGGGTGGAAAGCAGAGATATTTGGTGACGAGCCTTGAGGAGCACGGTTCAAAAGCCATTCCCTGTATAGCCTACCGTCACCGGAGTAACGTATCTAAGGATTGGGTCAAAGATGAGTAGCCCACATCTTCAAACACTTCAGACGGTTGGATCACAAATCGGCCACTCTGTGTGTTGGCAAACGCCTCGGACGAAGAACCGACAAGAGACAAATTCTCGGTCGTCATGCTCGTTTCAGTGGTTATTATGTGGTTCCTTTCTTGGTATAGGAAGTAGTGACGTCCAGTGATGTAGAACGTCGCCGTGGATGCGAATCCATCAGTGCTTTCACATTCGCAGTCCGACGATTGAGGAAGTGTTAGTACTAATGAGATCAGAGCAGGGTGTCAATTTTATGTACCTGTAGACGATCAAAGGAGAGTTTGGTGTATCCCGGGAAAGGAGCTCGGTCATCCCGAAAACTCTTTTCCGATTGGCCAACCCTAACCCCACTCTTCGGCGATCGGCGGGATGATGAAGGCATATTAATGCAGATTCACGGCCGAAAATATTCGGTTTTTGATCATCTGCTCGCTCTTCTTTATAGGTTCCGAGCTGCAGTTTTGGCTAAAAGCAGACCTGATTAGTTTCCAATTTATGTTTCGGAATAATACCCTGCCAATTATTGGAAGGTTCAAGCGGCCAGATGATGCTATATAATGGTCTAACTTGCGATGAATGTTATTTGTTCATCATTTTAGACTACACTCATAGTACTCTTTACTCCTCAGAACTGTATTGGCTCTTGCATACACTCCTACACTAATTGCAATTTCAAAGTGAACACTTCAAAGGCACGCAAGTGAACCATAATGGATGATTTGTTATGGACTGGAAGCTCATGGAGCTCATCCTCCAAGATATTTGTCTTGTAAGCGGCTTTGACTTTGAAAGCGGTGGTGATTGTAGCATCAGCTTGGCCGCCAAGGGCATCGTAAAGCCTGAGAATGACGCTTCTGCCTTTTTGAACTTCGCTTCCTTCATATGAAACGTCTTCATCATCTTCTCCTCGTTTAATGGTCTCGAGGATGATCGAGGGATGACCTTCAATCTTGATAGAGTCGAGATGTGGTGAGGTCCCCTTAACGAGTCGCATTGGCGAGTTGAATTCTTTAGCAGCACGAATCGTCTTCGACTCCAGACTACCCTTATGCGGCATGATCGCAAAATTAAATTGCTGGCGACCCATATCTGCGTGTGCATCAGGAGATTTTGGTGAGCGTAGCAAAGAGAGGCGCATCACATTTCCATGAGTAGCAAAGCCGTACTTACAATCATTTAAGATTGAGACTCCATATGTGTTTTCACTTAGATCTGCCCACTTGTGCGAGCATACCTCAAATTTGGCATAATCCCAAGAAGTGTTGAAATGCGTAGGACGCTCAATGATACCAAACTGAGACTCGTAGGATGCCCTCGCCGACTGAACATCCACAGGAAATTCAACCTTCAGGAACTTATGATCCTCGTACCAATTCGCCGTACACGAAAATTTCACCATGTCAGACTCTGCCTCTAGCGAAATGAAAGCCGTGAATTTAGATTTGGAGCTGATGGTATACTTCACTTCTACACCCACGATGTTTTTCATCTCGTGATACGCTTTGGTGACCTTCGTAGGCTTCAGCTCTCGGCGGGTAT
>JAABUO010001515.1_pt1 | contig 30190 bp, 21 predicted proteins | sample 5559291 | NCBI WGS metagenome assembly JAABUO01 (sample SAMN10711878, study PRJNA513372) | rock metagenome | isolation source: Antarctica rocks | place: Antarctica: Victoria Land, Finger Mt sud | reverse complement strand
AGGTAGCTTTGCTGGTGTCGCGATCGGCCAATGCGTTGTTGCCTTCAGCCATCGCTGCCCAGTAGCGTGCTTCCTTGAGAGTTTTCTCCAGTGCGGGGGTGTGCAACCCGGAAGCCTTCGCCTGCTCGAAATGCAGCACGGCGTCCGCAAAGTCTTTGCGCTTCATGCAGACATAGCCGAGTCCGGCTTCGCCCTGAGCGCGGCCTCCATGCTCGGCTGCCAGCGCCGAAAATCGAGAGCGAGCGATGTCGAGATTGCCTTGCGCAAGCGCCCTGAAACCCTCGCCTCCAAGCGGTGAGGTCTGCTTAACCTGACTCTTTTTTGCGTTCGCAGAGGTGAGGCTGCTGCTGAGATCTGCATCCGGGAAGCGCTCAAGGTAGAGCTTGGCGGTTTGTGTCGTAGCTGGCGAGTTCACGTCCCACAGAAGGGCTTGCTTCCAGGCAAGGCGCGCCTGCTCATTCTGCTGGGCGGTTCCGTGGATTGAGGACAGGAGGCGTACCCCCTCGAGCCGGGTTGAGGGATGGTAGGTCAGCAACTCGCCTAGAGCAAGCAGATAACTGGGGTTCGCAGGGTACTTCTCCGCGAGCGCACGCAGGCCGGCAATCGCATGAGGCTGACTGTCAGGAAGAGCGGCCTCGGCCTCGTAGTAAGCGACGGCCCAGTTGTCGGGTGGCTCGGACGAACCGAAAGCCTGGCGGAAGAGCGCAACCGCATCGGCGTTTTTGTGCCGCGCGGCAAGATGAACTGCCTCGCCCAGCATGGCATCGGCGTTTGGTGCCGCGGATGCCCCGGAGCGGCTGGCGATTGCTGCTCCCGGCTGGACCTGTTCCAGCAGAGCCGTATAGTGCTTGGCCTGCGTCTGATCGCCAATGGAGCGAAAGTAGCGCGACAGCGCAGTCAGGCCAGCTACATCGCGCGGCTGGATCAGGAGAACCTGACGCCAGTATTCGACCGCAAGATCAGGACGCCCTTGCGCATCCAGTGTCCTGGCGCGTTCGGTTAGAACCTGGGCTGGGCTTGCTTGCGCCTGTAGTGACGCACCGCACGCGGCAAAGGAAAGAAAAGAGAGAGCAAGGACAGCTCCGCGCTTACTCGGCATGGCGAACCTCCAGAAAGAATCTTGAACTTGCGATACGGGAGTGGTCCGCGTAACCTGCTCGGACCGGAATACATGGCGAAGGAGGACGTTCAATGTGCGCCTCCAGACGAGGGATTTTCGACCAGTTGCGGGGTACCCATAAGGCGCTCAGCGATGCGCTGACGCAGAGAGATCTGCATCCAGAGAGCCAGCAGAATAGAAAGACAGAGCAGCGACCCGGTGAGGATCCATGGATACTCAGGCAAGATGAGGGCGAGACGCTCGATCATGGAAACCTGACCAACGTGGTAGATCGCCGTGGACAGGTCGTAGCTGACAAAGTGTCCGCCCTGCCAGAGACTCGCAGACCCGTGGATGCCTTCATGCGGCAGCTCGAACGCAAGTCCCTCGCGCATGGAATTCACCGCGACGGAATCCTTGGCGAGGAGTACGACGACAGTTCCTCCGGACCGGTACGGCGATTCGATGGATTCGATAACGCCCGCGGGGGCGAGTTCTCCATCTTCCAGAGCAGACGACGCGTTTGAGCCCGTGCGCAGTGTGTGGGCGAGACCGCCGAACCAACGTACCCAACGAGCCCGCGCCGAAAGTCGCCACTCGGATCCAGCAACTTGCAGAGGAAGTTGTCTCGACAGCTCAGGTGCTTGAGCCAGATCGGAATACGTCCCCAGGACAAGCAGATCTTTCGAAGCAAAGGTTTGCGCCGAAGCCAGGTCTCCAAGCGTTACGCGCAGTGCGGGGAAGCCGGTTGAAGTCCCAAAATAAGCGAGCAGATCAAGGTATTCCGCCACCAGAGCGGGAGACGGGTTATCTGGCAGCAGGATGGCTGTGTCGCTCAGATCGGCGCGACGGGTAAATGGAAATCCTGCATTCGAAAACAAGTGGAGATCGGGCAGGCGAGCCAGATGAGAAGCAGCGCCGAGGTCCAGAAACGAGCCTCCAGCCATCAACCCCTTGAAATGGTTGGGCTCGCACTCCTGGCCTGCGGGAGGCACAAAATAAAATTGCGTTTGCAAGGTGTTGCCAAAGCTTGAAGACGGAAGGTCGCCGAGTGGGATATTGACCTGGTGCATCCGGTTGAGATCGCCTCCCACGTTGAGCGCCACACTCTTGGCCGGAGCTCCATTCAGCCGGACAACGATGTTCGACTTGCTATCCAGCTCTCGCGCGCTGTCTGCATAGGCGAGATGCAGGTACATCTCGCGGCGCACACCAAAGTTGTAATCCGGCGCGAAACGAAGATAAAAGTTGACGGGAGTGTCTCCCGCTGTGCCAACGTGATCGGTGCCGGCCATCTGCTCCAGGCTGACACGGCGCGTGTGGATCCAGCGCGGCGCATCATCCGGTAAACGTTGTGGAGGAAGCTTGAATGTGCTCAGTGCCGCGCTCTGGCCGGCGAGGTTCAGGTCTCCGCTAGCAAGCGCTTGAGAAAGACGCAGCAGATCGTCTTCGGAGGCTGCGGAAAGCACGAGCAGCTTGCTATAGGGGTCAATCGGATTGGGAATGGTACGAACCTGAGCCAGACCTGATTCGCCGGGTAAGATGCCACCAACCTGTTCGCCATCGAGGAGCAGAACTACGGCATTGCCCACAGGGAGCGTGCCGACGCTGACCGCAAAGTGTGACTGTCCCTGCACGGCTTGTGCTCCAAACCAGGAGGCAAGCACACCCGCTGCCTGCAATGTGGTCCTGCCAGGAGTGTGCCCGAAGACCACAGGGATATTGGAGGCCTGGTTGGACGAGTGCTGCGAAAAGGGGACCGGCAGAAGACTGAGATCGTTGGCCAACACCAGACGCTGTTCCGTCAGCAAGATCTCCGAAGCCGCATCGATCTGGATGGGGGATTTCGGCGTGCTGATCACATTGCATGCGGCGCCCGTTGTATTCGCGAGCTGCAGCGTGATCCGGTTCTGGCGGACCATCTCCTCGGCTGGCAGCGGGACAAGCGCTTCGCCCTGGCCGCTTATCAATTCATTAGGGGTAGGGGTGATTGCGGCCAGCAACATGTCGTTCAAAAGAACGTCTAACGTGCTGGTCGAATTGGATGAGGGTGGCAGAGTGTACTTGAGTTTGAGAGATGCCTTCTGCACCAGGACGTTGTCAGGAAGCGCAATCTCGATCGACTGATTTCGATTGCTGCTGTCGAGCAGAATCCCGTTCTGCGCGCCCAAGCCGCGAAACGGCACACTGACCTCAACAAGCGGTGCGATCTCAGAGGCGTGCGCCACCGATTCCCCTTTTGCCATCTTCGAGGCGAGCAGAAGGGCGGCCACTGCCAGCAGAATGACTCCAATCGTGCGAGCCAGCACAGGCATGCCACTCACCTTGCCGCGACCCCTGCCTCCTCCCAACTTGGCGAATTTCCTCAGACCCATCAGGGAGGCCATCAGCACAGCAGCCAAGCTTCCCAGAATGCTGTTCTCGGGTCTTCCGTCGGTCCAATCCAGCCAACGATCGGAAGCAAGATAAACCACGCGTGTGATCGTTTCCTGCTCTTCCAGTGAAGTGATATCGAACGCGAAGCGAGTAACACCTTTCGTTGTCTCGACGACATGAGCAGACGCAACGCTCTCCATGGGATCGGCCATGAACGCGATCCGGACTCGATCTCCACGTTTCCAGGAGGAAGAAGCATCCACAAATGCCTCCCCGCCTCCCACGGAGATGTTGCGCAGCATCCCTGCGAAGGCAATGTCATTGAAGCGCACTTCGATGGGGAGAATGGTGTCGACTCGAACAGCTTTGCGGCGTTGCTTGGTTTCGCAGCATGCTGAAAGAGCCACAGTGAGAACAACCAGATTGAAAACGGTCCACAACACGTTCATCGCAACCGTGCCAGCATGGCCGGCGTCCCAATACAGATAGCGCGGAACCGCCATGCAAAGCGCCAGCAGATTCAACCCGACGAGCCAGAGGAAAGGCCGCGCGAGGACGCTGTCAAATGAATCTTCGTCCACATTCTGCCCTTTAGCCGTCACATTGAACTTACCGAACTTGGGCGAGATAAGCGCAAAAAGCGTCGGCAGCAGGATGTAAGGAGAGAGGACCGTCTCATAGATCTCATTCCAGAACGAGTAGCGCTTGTGCCCCTGAATTCGTGAGTTGATAATGTTGGCAATTACCAGGTGAGGCACAGCAAACGCTAAAATTGCGAGCCAATAGCCAGGTATATTCAGTTTGCCGAAGACTAGATAAAGGATGGGGGCGGTAAGAAAGATTAGGCGCGGCAGCGCATAAAGAAAGTGCAGCATCGCGTTCAGATAGCAGAGGCGCTGCGGGAATGTCAGTCCACGTGCAAACAGTGGATTATCGACGCGCAGAATCTGGGCCATTCCTCGCGCCCAGCGAACCCGTTGCTTTACGTGGTCGGCCATGGTTTCGGTGGCCAGACCTGCGGCTTGCGGAAGATTGATATAGGCCGTATTCCAGCCAAGCTTCTGCAGACGAAGCGAAGTGTGCGCGTCTTCGGTCACCGTCTCACAAGCGATGCCTCCAACCTCCGCCAGTCCGGTTCGCCGGAGAACAGCACAGGACCCACAAAAGAACGTGGCGTTCCAAAGGTCATTGGTGTCCTGGATAATGCCGTAGAAGAGCTCGCTTTCGCACGGGACAGAGCGGAAATTTCCCAGGTTCCGTTCGAAAGGATCGGGTGAATAGAAGTGGTGTGGAGTTTGCAGCATTCCCAGCTTGTCATCATGCAGAAACCAACCCGTCGAGACCTGCAGGAAAGAGCGCGTCGGAATGTGGTCGCAATCGAAGATGGCCACCAGATCCCCGCTGGTTCTTGCCAGAGCGTAATTGATGTTCCCAGCTTTGGCATGCTCATTAAGCGGCCGGGCGATGTAGTTGACACCCGCCTCTGCTGCGAACGCGCGAAAGTCCGCACGGTTACCGTCGTCGAGTACATGAATGGTGAACTTATCCGCCGGCCAATCCTGCTGTTTCGCGGCAAGGATTGTGTAACGCACAACGTCGAGTGGCTCGTTGAATGTGGGGATCAGGATGTCCACTGTGGGCCACGCATCGACATTGTCCGGAAGAGGAACAGGGGCGCGGCGCAGCGGTGCAATCGTCTGCATGAATCCGAGGTAAAGGATGAGAAACGAACAACTCTGCTGCCAGCAGCAGCAGCATGAAGAACGAGTCCAGAGCGTTCACCTGAGACCACGGTGCAAACAAGTAGTGCCACAAGGAATCGATGCGCCAGATCGCGTAGCGAGCCGTCGCTGCTAAGGACAACAGCACCAGCACCATCTTTGCCACGGGACCGGCGACAAATCGCGCTATCAGAACTGTGATTGCAATCGTAAGTGCCCCGAAAAACATCTGTTGCTGCCAGGTCATAGGCAGCAAACCAACGCACAGGGTGAGAAGAATAATTATAGGTAGACCTACCCAATCGAAGCTAAGCCTGCCCCATGAACTCTGGGATGGGGAAGTATTGTTCACGCCATTACTCCTCGTGTGATATCGACTGATCTGTTGTCCGGCTGAACCTGGATGCGGCCAACAGGACGGAACGCTTCCAGCCAGTCAGTCAGTCGGACCAGGTCTTTCGCGAATAAGGAGTTTGGCAAGTAGTCGGCGACGGGAAATCCGAGGCTCATGGCCTCCTGAACCATCTCTTCTTCATGTATCGCTATCGGAATCAGGCGCTCTCCTATGCGCTTCTCCATGCGAGATCGTATTTCGCGATGGAAACGCGACGAGTCGTCGTAACGGTTCAAGAGGAAGTGAGGTTTGGCCCTCAAGTCGCCAGAGGAGCAGAGCATCGCATCGACACTGGTCAGACTTGAGACGGACTGGAGGTCAGGCACCAGCGGAACGATGACATGATCCACTGCAAGCAGCATCCCTTCACAGCAGCCGTCGCGTCCGGACGGGAGATCAAATAGGACGATGGCCGCCTGTTCTTCCGCCTGGCGTAGGAACGACGCGGCAGGTTCTACTCTGCAGTCGCGTACAGTACCGCCTTGATTGGCATCCAGAACGGTGATGACCTCACCCGCGCGGGGTCCAGGCGTGTGCAGAAAGGAGAGGCCGCTATAACTGGGCGTCCGTGCAGGGCGATACTGACTCAGCACGTAATCGTCGCTACAGTTCACGATGACAGCATGTTGTTTCCGTCTGCTGTAGGTGAATGCCAGGTTGACAGCAAGTGTTGATTTACCTGTCCCACCTGAAAGAGAAGCAAACGCAACTCTTATGGGCCGGCGCCTTGGTGCCGGTTGGCCAGCGTCTGTCTCAGTTCCGCCCAAAACCGGGGTGAACGCGAATTCTAATATGCGTGCCGCGGATACATCGTCCTTGGTTGCAGGTAAAGGCATTGCGGTACCATTCACCCGAATCTGCCGCCTCGAAGCGGAGGAATGTGCGACGGTTGCTGAAAGATCTGAAACCCTGGCCGGTGGCCGAGGAAACTCCCGATAAGTAGCCGGATCGGATCCAATGCGGCTGAAGAAGGAAGCTATATCTTTGCTGTGTTGATCCCGAGCCATGCTGCCTCCGATACAGAAACTTAGAGAATTGACGTAAGTACTGGTCCAGTAGAACTTCCGAGCAAAGGCCAGATAAGTGTTACTGCCGGGCACAGTCTGGCCGAGAGCGCACCTGGCACCAAATCAAGGGGTCGGACCCGGAATATGAACGTGCAGCCACCGAACGACAGGCCTGAGCAGCAACTCAAAAGGCTAGCGAATTGCTATCGCAAGCTCCACAAGAGTAGTTGCGCTTAGGCCACACGTCCCCAAGGGCTGAGTGAGTATAAGTGTTCATTTCAAACCAAAAGCAGTAGAGGGCCTGGATACGACGGCCCCAAATAACAGCAGAGATCATTTCGACTTGCTGTTGGAAGCTCAACTATAACCGCACCAGAACTGGAATCGTAAATAATCTTTGGTACCGTGGCTTTTGGGTGACTGTCCTGCGCTGCCGTGGTGGGACTTCTGTTCGGGCGTTCCTTCCCGCGCATTTCGTTAGGCCTGAGGGATGATTTCCGGATTCCTGCTTGCAGCATCAACATAGTAGCTTCGCCATTTGGCATCACAGTGCGTATGGCTGCATCGAGCGCTGTGGATGGGAACTGTAGGCTCTGTCCGACAGGTGCGGAGCCCGTCTACCGAGCAGACGCTAGCAAAGCTGGCGCTGTCTGCGAAAGAGAGATCAGAATGCACTTCGTCGTGTTCGGGCTATGCGTTTCATCTTCGTGGGGCAATGGGCACGCTACGCTGTGGCGGGGCTTGCTAAAGGCGCTGGTGCGGCGTGGGCATACCGTTACGTTTTACGAGAAGGATGTGCCGTACTATGCCTCTACGCGCGACGGCTGGCAGGCGCCCCGTGGAGCCACCGTAGTCCTTTATGAGCACTTCAGCGACGTTCGTGCCGAGGCGAAATGCGAGTGCGACCGGGCAGATGTTGCGCTGTTCACCAGCTATTGTGCAGATGCACATGAGGCCTCTCGCATGCTGCTGGATTCGGCTGCCGCAATCAAGGGTTTCTACGACCTGGATACACCTGTCACCCTGGAATGCCTGCACAGCGGAACGCGCGTGCCTTATCTTCCGCCGGACGGCCTGGGCGAGTTTGATTTGGTGCTGAGCTACACTGGCGGCCGTGCTCTGGCCGAGCTGCAAAGTCTCCTGGGAGCCAGGGTCGTCAAGCCGCTGTACGGGTGGGTGGATGAATCGACGCATCGTCCCAGCGCGCCGCTCGACGAGTTTCGTTCGGAGCTGTGCTACCTGGGTACGTTCGCGCGAGACCGGCAGGAGATGCTGGACGAACTTTTCCTCAAGACGGCCAAGGCGCTGCCGGAGCGGCGTTTTGCGCTTGCTGGAGCGCAATATCCTGACGATTTTCCGTGGTCTCAAAATATCTTTTTCGTTCGCCATCTGGAGCCATCGCTGCATCCTGCGTTTTTCTGTTCATCGCGCGCCACGTTGAACGTGACCCGCGCAGCGATGACGCAGTATGGCTTCTGCCCTTCAGGAAGATTGTTTGAGGCGGCTGCCTGCGGTGTGCCTATCGTGAGCGATCTATGGGAGGGTCTCGAAACCTTCTTTACGCCGGGCCGCGAGATTTTGCCTGCCGTCTGTTCAGCCGACGTTCAAGCGGCGCTCGGTTTGAGCGATTACGAATTGAAGTCGATTGCAGCGGCGGCGCGCGATAAGGTACTGACATGTCATACGGCAGATACGCGGGTGCTTGAGCTGGAGTCAATCTGCGAGGGCCTGTGCGGGCGCACGGCGCAACCAGAGATGATCGCGCACGCAAGTTAGAACGGATTGGAGCAGACGCGATGTGGGGAATCATTCCGGCAGCAGGTGCAGGCAGTCGCATACAACCGCTGGCATTCTCGAAGGAATTGCTGCCCGTGGGCAGTCGCAGGCACGGCGACGAAGAACGTCCGCGTGCGGTGAGTGAATACCTTGTGGAACGGATGATCCGGGGCGGCGCGAGCAAGCTATGCTTCGTCATTTCACCGGGCAAGTCCGATATCCTGGAGTACTACGGAGCTGGCGCCTGGGGGGCTAACATCGCCTATGTGGTGCAGCCAAGCGCGGCGGGTCTTTGCGATGCTATCTTTCGCGCGGCTGCAATTATTCCGCAAACTGAGCCCGTGTTGATTGGTCTGCCGGACACGATCTGGTCGCCGGTCGACGCGCTGGCCAGCCTGCCGGACGATGAGTTGGCCTTCCTGCTTTTCCCGGTCGAACACCCGGAGTTTTTTGACGCCGTTGTCATGGACCAGGACGGACGCGTGGTTCAGATTGCGGTGAAGCAGAAAGGCGCGGCATCGAACTGGATCTGGGGCGCGATCAAAATGCCGGGCAGCGTGTACCATGCGCTGCATCGGCTTTGGCTGCGCCCGGAGCGCGGAGATGAGTACATTGGAACGTTGGTGAATGCATGGATTGCGGAAGGCGGCCATGCCCTGGGGGTTCGTGCAGGTACGCAATATGTTGACGTAGGAACGCTGCATGGGTACCGGGCAGCGATTCGTCTGCTGGAACAAACAAACGAGCTCTAAGTGTGCATCGAAGGAAGAAACACGTCCCGCCGAAAGGAAAGATGGAATGGGTTCAGGTCGTGCCACTGGTTTGGACAGGGAAGCTTTGCAGCAGAAGATTGAAGCACTTGGTCCCTGGTTTCACAACATGGTGCTTGAGGGTGTGTCGAGCGCACCTGAGCACTTTCTTGGTGATTACCCAAGCGTGAAGTTTGCAAGCTTTCGCGATGCGATTCCCGACAACCTGACCGGGAAGACGGTGCTGGATATTGGCTGCAACGCTGGATTTTATTCCTTTGAGATGAAACGACGCGGAGCCGCACGCGTGCTTGGAATCGACGCAGACGAGCACTACCTGCGCCAGGCGCGCTTCGCGGCGGAGGTAAAGGGCGTGGACGTGGAGTTCGAGCATATGCCGGTGTGGGATATTGCTGCGCTTCAAGAGAAGTTCGATCTAGTCATCTTCATGGGTGTGTTTTATCACCTGCGACATCCTCTGCTGGCGCTCGATCTAATTCATGAGCATGTTGCCAAAGATCTTCTGCTGTTCCAAAGCATGCAGCGCGGAAGTATGGAAATCACTGCGGTCGATGAAGACTACGACTTCAATGCGCCGGCCCCGTTCGACGAGCCTGGCTTTCCCAGGATGCACTTTATCGAGCAGCGCTACTCGCATGATGAGACCAACTGGTGGGTTCCTAATCGCGCGTGTGTTGAGGCCCTGCTGCGTTCCGCAGGATTTGCGATTCTGTCGCAGCCTGAACCTGAAGTGTATGTCTGTCGCTCGGTTCCCATGGCTGTCCCGCCCGATGGACCGCACGCGGTGTATCCAGCCGGGAGACCGGGACGATGAAGGCGGAAGAGGGCGAGAGATTATTGCAAGCCCGTCAACTCGATCTGGCATACGCATGTTTTATGGATGCGGAGCGCGCGGGAGAAGACGCGAATCACTGCGCAGCCGGACGCTGGATGATTGACATGTTGCGAGGCCAGTTCGATCGAGCATGGAAGGAGAGTGACTCGATTCGGCAGCGAACCGCAACCGACCCGGACGCATTGTGGAAGGGCGAACCGATTGACGGCAAACGTGTGATGCTGCGGTGCCTGCATGGTTTCGGTGACTCGGTGCAATTTCTACGTTATTTGCCAGCGTTGCGGGCACGGGCAGCGCAGGTGACGATTCAGGTTGCGCCGCGGTTTGTGGATCTGGCGCGATGTTTTGCTGGAGTGGAAGAGATCATCACGTGGGGTGAGGATGAGCCGGTCAGCGAACCGCGATGGGACGTGCAGGTGGAAGTGATGCAGCTTCCTTACCTGTTCCGCACCACGCTGGAGGATTTGCCGTTAGCCACCAACTATCTCAGCGTTGCCGCCGGCAATCCCGCCACACACATTAGCAAGATGCGTGTAGGCCTGGCGTGGAGTGCAGGAGAGTGGAACCCATCCCGGTCAATTCCCGCGTCTGGGTTCAGTCGCCTGCTTGAGACGGAACACTGCGAGTTCTGGAACTTGGAAGGTGAAGCAGAGGGCGCGGAGAAGACCGTTAGCCCTGCGCTGTGCGAAGATCTGTGCTGCCGAACAACGCTGATTGGGCTTGCAAAGAGAATTGCGCAGTTGAACCTGGTGATTACGGTCGACAGCCTGGCAGCGCATGTGGCAGGTTCGATGGGCGTCCCGGTTTGGGTGTTGCTCCAACACGCGGCCGATTGGCGCTGGATGGTCGAACGCGACGACAGCCCGTGGTATCCGACTATGCGGCTCTTCCGGCAGAAGCAAACAGGGGCTTGGAGCGAGGTTGTTTCGGAGGTAGCCAAAGAATTGCAGCAGCTTGCGGCAACTCATGCAGAGACGAGGGTGGGCGCATGAGCAAACTTCATGTGGATGGGCGCGCCTGGGACGCCTTCGATGGCTATCTGTTCGATATCGACGGCACGTTGCTGCAATGCACTGACGCCGTCCACTACTTCGCGTTCTGCAAAGTGCTGAGTGAAGTGGCAGGTCGTGAGCTCACGCTTGAAGGTGTGAATGCGCATGGCAATGTTGACACTGGCATTCTGCGTGATGCCATGGCCCGCGCAGAGATTTCAGGTTCAGTGTGGCGCCCGCGCCTGCCAGAAATGCACGCAGGCATGGTGAAGCATGTAGAGGAGCATCGCCAGGAGATCTGCGCGAACGTGTTGCCGGGTGTGCTTGCTGTGCTCGATCACCTGCGCGGCAGAAAGGCTGCGCTGGCTGTTGCAACCGGCAACTTAGAGGAGATTGGACGCACGAAGCTGGAACGTGCGGGGCTGATGAATTACTTCAGCGTAGGCGGGTGGAGCGATGCTTTCGAAGACCGTTCCGAGGTGTTTCGCAACGCGGTGAAGCTGATGCGTGAGTTTACCCATATGGATGCTTCCATCTGCGTGGTGGGCGATACGCCGAACGATGTGTCGGCTGCCCGTGCAAACGGATTGCCGGTGATCGCCGTCGCTACCGGAATCTATTCGCGAGAGCAGCTTGGGATTCTTCAGCCGGAGCTTTGCCTGGCGTCGCTGGGCGAGTTGATGCAGGGCGTGCAGGAAGGCTTGAGATGATGCTCTCAAACTGCTCTGCGCGATGCAGTGAGGTGTGGCTGGCAAGGATGCGCTCACGTGCATTGACACCAATCTTTCGGCGGTCTGCATCTGGAAGATTCAGCAGGATGTCGGTGACATCGTGCTCATCGCGTGGCAGCAAAATCTGTTCCCCGGGGGTGAGGAAATCATCCAATCCTTTCCAATCGTCGGAGAGGATTGCGGCTCCGCAGGCGGATGCTTCGAACAAGCGAACGGAAGGTGAGTAGCCCGCCGAAACCATGTCAGCGCGCGTCAGGTTGAGCGTGAAGCGGCCGGAAGAGTAGAAGGCTGCGTGATCGCGGGGAGCGACGTGGATGATGCGTTCTACGTTTGGTGACCATGGGGTTTGATCGGGATACATCGCACCCGCCACGAAGAATCGATGCTGTGGCAGCAGGCGCGCGGGACGATTGAGCAGATGCATCAGCTTCGCTTGGCGATCCGGAGCATGCGTGCCGAGATAGCTTAGATCGCAGCGAAACTCCTCGCGCACGGCTTGCGGTTGATACAGGTTTGCATCGACGGAACAGTAAAAAGGAATGGCTTTGCGTGCGCCGAAACGTTGCTCCAACTCATCCAGGACGGGGCCGCCCGTGAAGCTCAGGTACGCGTCGTAGAGGGGAATATCCTGCGCGTTGAGATACTCTGTGGTGCCGTTTTCGCGCAGTCCGGCGAGAGTGATGGGTGTGTCAATGTCGTAGAACAGCAGTGCCCCGTAGCCGGCTGAGGCGAGTGCGCGGGTAGCCAGCGTCGCGTCCGGCGAGTAGGAGCCAATGACAATTGCGTCGGCGTCTTTGCAATAAGCGAGTAAGTTCCGTTCCGAAGCTTCCCAGTCGTCATAGAGCACAAGCGTGCAGAAGTCGGGTCGAGGCAAATCGCGGTTGCTACGATACCACTCCACATCTTTTTCGATGAAGACGATGGTGTGACCGCGCCGACTGAGTGCATGTAAAAGAGAACGGAACGTGGTGGCATGTCCGTTTCCCCACGCGGACGTGATGGTCAGGCCGAAGACGACGATCTTCATGCATTCTCCAGAATGCCTTCTGCCGCTGTTTTGGTTTCTTTGCGGGCGAGGCAATCGAGGAAGGCGGCTTCGGCCTGAAGAGCGCGCTGTGCATAGGTATGATCGCGCAGGCCGCGCTCATGGAAAGCTTTTCCAATATTGCGGCGTGCCTTGGAATCATGTTGCTGGAGGGCCGCGACAACATCCTCTGCATTGCGGATAACGAGGATTTCAGATTCAGGCTCGAAGCAGTCATCAATGCCCGGCCAGTCGTCGCAGAGCATGCAGGTGCCCGCACCGGAGACCTCGAAGACACGCGTGGGCGGCGAGAAGCCGAAGTCCGCCATGGAAGCGCGGTTGATGTTCATCACCATTCCAGCGGAGCAGTTGAAGCGGTTGTGATCTGCCGTGGAGACGTGGCCGATATAGCGAACGTTTGGTGGCAGTTGCTTGTCACCCCAGCCCTCACCTCCGAGCAGAAACTGCTTGTCGGGAGACAGTTCTGCGGCACGCAAAAAGAGTTCTTCAACTCGTTGTTCTCGGTCGGGAAGGCGATTTCCTAAAAACGCTACATCGCAGGCAAGGGCTGGATCCGGCGCAGCCGGATGATGGGTTTCGGGATCTAGCCCGTTGTAGATGCTTGTGTAAGAGCGTGCACCGGCACCAAGATAGCCCTGTCGTGCTTTGGGGCCGCCGCCGTAAGTCAGGATCGCGTCGTATCCCGGAACATCGGCGTGGAACGGATCGGATGGATTGGCGGCCATGCGGCCCAGAGTTGCAGGTGCGTCTACATCCCAGAACACGACGGCTGCATGCGGAGTCAACTCAAGGACGCGGCGCTCGAGCATTGAGTCGTCCACTCCGAGTCCGCTGTGCTTGACTACAACGTCGGCTTCAGACGCGAGGGTGAGCATGCGCTCTATGTCCTGCGTGGGTTCATAGTAAAGCGCGTCGACAAACGTGTAGTCGCCCTCATCGGGATGCTCCTTGCGCCCGAATGCATTGGGTGAAGCGAAGGTGATCTGATGGCCACGACGCGCGAGATATTTATAGTTGCCGCGATAGTAGGTTGCAGCGCCGTTCCAGTAGGACGTAAGAATGCTGGCGCCGAAGGCGAAGATTTTCACGAGAGATGCTCCTCGAGGATGTTGGTGAGCTGCACCGCGCGATGGCGACAAGTGTGATGCGCACAAATTGTTTCCAGACCACGTGCGGACTGGGACTGCGCTGCTGCGGGATCGTTGAGTAGGTGCTCGATCGTGTTACGCATTCCTTCGCTCGAATCCACGCGGGCGTAGTCGCCTTCGCGGAACAGACCTTCGGTGTCTCGCCACGGTGCGGAGATGAGCGGAATGCCGCAGGCGAGCGCCTCGAAGACGCGAATCGTCGGGATGCCCGTCATGCGGCTGGCGTATTGCTGGCGCGGGATGTGGACCGTGAGCCGTGCGGCGGAGTAAACCGTTGGCGCGTGCAGGTTGGGCAGATAGCCGCCATAGCGAACACCGGCGGAGCGCAACGCAGACAGACCGTGTTCGGGATAGCGCACCCCGTAAATGGCGAATCGATGATTGCGCAGTTGAGCTGCCGGCGTGAGGAGGTACTGCTGGATCTCGGCGGATCGTTCGTCGTCACCCCAGTTGCCCACCCACACTACGTCCTCTGAAGTCTGCGCAAGATCGAGAGGTTTGAAAATGGATGTGTCAGCAGCCTCGTGCAGAACCCAGATACGGTCGATGCCAAAACGTGCGCGGTAGAGCGATCGCAGCACTTCTCCGAAGGCAAGGACGCCGTCAAAGCGATCGATGGCGAAGCGGGCGATTTGCCCGGGCGACGAGGACGCGCGGTGGTGCGTGTCGTGGAAGAGCAGGCGAAAGTGTAGGGTATCGCGCACGGCCAGCAGAGCGTGGGCGAGTTCAGGTGGATTCCACTCGTGCAGGATAACGATGTCGGTGTTCTCAAGAATCTGCACCCAGGGCGTTCGCTCGACCGTGCCATAGGTCACGATGTGCAGGTCGGGATAGAGCTTGGCGAACTGTTCGAGCGATGCTTGCCCTTCAGGCTCTTCCATTAAATTGCGCATCGACCAGTCGCTGGCGGGCTCATACACTGTAACCGTGTGGCCCAACTCGCCCATGCTGCGCAGAAGGCCGCGCAGGAAATGAGCGTTGCCGTTGTTCCAGTCGGAGCGCAGAGAGTGAGCGAAGTAGGCGATGCGGAACTTACGCGACATCGGAAAGCTCCTGGGCTCGCGCAACGGTCTGCGAGAAGAGCGCAAGGTAGGCGTCCGTCATTTTCCTGCGCGTGTATTGGCGCGCGTGCTCCATGGAGCGACCCTGTGCCTGCGCGAGTTGCAGCGGATCGTCTGCGAGTTCCCGCAGCAGGGCAGAGAGGGAGGCGGCATCGTTGAAGTAGAGCGCTGAATCTTCCCAAACCTCGCGCAGCGAAGGAAGGTCGTTGACGAGGACGGCACAACCGCAGAGCGCGGCTTCGAGTGGTGCCAGGCCGAAGGGCTCGTACTCCGACGTACACACATAGATTGCGCTTGTTTGGAACAGAGCGAGAAGCTCTTGCTCACAAAGCGGGCCACAAAGTTCGACGTTGCCATCAAAGCTGTCGAAGACGTTAGATTCGTGCAGGGTGTCGCCTGCGATGCAGATGGGAACCGGCGAATCCACGGCGGCAAGGAGTTTTACATTTTTGGCTTCGTCCCAGAGGCGGCCCGCTGTTACGGCACGCAGTTGCCGCTCCCGTGGTTGCGTTCGTTCTATTGAGCGTCCATTCGGGACGACGTGCGTGTTCGACGGCAGCGTAAAGTGAGAGCCGAGCGCCTGTAACATCCACTGGGTGGGCGCGACCACCGCATTGCAGCCGTCGAGACCTGCCTGGACCAGACTTCGGTAGCAGGTGAGCCAGTCCGAAGCTCCGAGCCCTCCGGGACGGCACGCATCTGCCCAGCTGAGTACATCGCTGTGCGCCGTAATGAGCTTGGGGACAGAGGTTGCGAGCGCGCCAAAACAGAATTGATTCGAGTGAATCAGGTCAGCACGGAAAACATCGACTGCACGCAGGAGGATGGCTGCAGCACGGTCAAATGCTGCACTGTTATCCTGCATCCATTCGAGCGGACAGTCGAGTGGCTGGTATTCGAAGCGTGAAACCCACTCGTACTGCATCGACGCAGCCCATGCCTGTTGCGTAGGGTTTGGCATTCGTCCGAGACTGATCAGTGCGACATCGTGTCCCTGCTCGATCAGACCGGAGGTGAGTTCCTGCGAAAAGGTCCAGACTCCACCGACAGTATCGGTGGACATCAGGATACGCATTCGAGCTCCGCCAGTGTTTGAGGATGCTGCTCCTGAATGTCGCTGTAACCTTTATCGGCAAAGAGCTGTAGATAAAAGGTGTGCGCACGCTCCCACGATGCTTCATCAGGCTGTGCTCCGAACGTCTCAACATAGAGCGGACTGCCGGGAAAAGGAAACATCGGTACGGGCTCACTGACCCACACACCATTGGCTTTCATGCGCTGCTGCCACAACGCGACTATTTCTGGGTCATCCTTGGCGGTCTTGATCAGGTTGGCCTGGACCCACGGAATGTACTTGCGCGCATGAAGAAGCAGGTCGCCGATGCGATCGGTCGAGAGCTTGCAATTTTTGTTCAGCTCGTCACGGCCTTCTTCCGTGATCGACTCTACGCCGCACTCGAAGGAGACGCAATGGGCGCGTCCCAGCAGCTCGAGAGACTCCTCGTCCCATAGGTCGATGCGGGATTGGAAACCGATAGAAACGGGCCGTTTGGCGATTTCGAGGAGCAGCTCGCGTACTTGTTTGCCGACCCCAAATATCTCGTCGATGAAGTAGATGTAGTCCACGCCGCGCGCGATGAGTTGATCGATTTCGGCAAGCACTGCGCTGAGTTCGCGTTCACGATACTTGTTACGAAACAGCGTCTTGTTACAGAACGTGCAGGAGTAGGGGCAGCCACGCGCGAATTCGATCTCCGCGCCGAGCTTCAGGTGGTCGGCCCCGTTACCGGGAAAGATGTGGTGCAGATGGCGGTGCCGCTCAACCGGATAGTCGGTGTAATCGAGCGTCGGGATAGAGCGCATATCCGTTTGCCCGAGACCGGGCGATGAACGAAAGGTGCCATTGCCGTCGCGCCAGCAGCATCCTGCGATCATTTCGAAGGGTGTGGAGGCTAGCTGTGGCAAGGTCTGATCCGGTTCGCCGCGGAGGACAATTTCAGCGCCCGTTTTGGCAAGGGTGGATTGCGGCGTCACTGAGCCGTGCGGACCGATCACTACGACGCGGGAATCGCGCTTGAGGGCGTTGATCCAGGCGGCGGGAACGCGAAGCTCCGGCTGCGGGCAGCGCCAGAAAAGGTAAGACGGTGCGGTAGGAATTACCAGGAAATCTTCATCGAAGGCGTTGAGACGTTGCACAACTTCTGCGGGCGAGAGTGACTCCATGAAGGCGTCGATCAACAAGACTTCGTGCTGCTCTTTGCGCAGCATCTCGCGTGCCGAGAGTAACTCCAGGGGGAAGTGCGGCTCGGGGCAGCCGAAGTAAGTCGATCCACCGAAGGTCCAGTTGGGATTCACCAGCGCGAACTTCATGCGACCTCCTCGGCAATCAGTTCAGGCGCGTGTGGAGCGAAGGCGGCATGCTGCCTGATGGTCCGGCGATTCTGGTTCCAGAAGGTGTGAATGTCATCGAGGATTTGATCGAGCGAACGCGTGGGACACCAGCCCGTATGAGATGTGATTCGGGCAGTGTCTGAAATGTAGAGAGGCTGATCGCCGGGGCGTGTGGCGCTGTAATTCAGATGAAGGGGCAGCCCCGTAGACCTTTCAATCCGGCGCAGCATTTCGATCACAGAGACGACGCGATGCATGCCGCCGCCCAGGTTGTAGATCTCTCCCCGTGTGCGTTGCCTATTGTCGCGTGCAAGCAACATCGCATCAATCAGATCGTGGACATGGAGGACGTCACGGACTTGGTAGCCGTCGCCGTAAATGTTGATGGAAGAACCGGAGAGAACGGAGTAGAGAAAGTGCGCCACCCAGCCCTGGTCCTCGTTGCCGAACTGACGTGGCCCCGCGATGCAGGACATGCGAAAGACCACAGAGGGTAGGTCATAGATGCGGGCGTAGTCGCGCACATACTGGTCGGCCGCACCCTTCGAGCATCCGTAAGGCGAATGGAAATCGAGGGGCTGCGTTTCGGTTACACCGCAAAAAGTCGGGTCTGCGACCCGGTAGTGCGTGCCCGCAACTTGTACGGCTAGATCTTCGAGGCCGCCGTAAACCTTGTTCGTGGACGTGTAGAGAAAGAATGGATTGCGTCCTGAGACGCGTGCCGCCTCGAGCACATTGAAGGTGCCGAGCGCATTGACGCTGAAGTCAGCCCGCGGATCACCCACCGAGGTAGTGACGGCGACCTGGGCGGCAAGATGGTAGATCTCCGTAGCATTGCGTGCGGCTTCGCGGACCACAGCCGCGTCGCGAACATCTGCTTCGATGATCTCCAGGCGGCGCTGACCCTCGAGCGACAAAAGCCAGGCGACGTTATGCTGGACGCCCTTGCGGGAAAAGTTATCGAGAACCCGGACGCGGATGTCCTTCTCGAGCAGCAAACGCTGCACCAGATTGGAGCCGATGAATCCAGCACCGCCTGTGACCAGCGCAATTCGTTCCGTACCCTCTCGCATGCTGATCCTTTCTCCGAACTTGAGGTGTGCCGGGCCTGACCGCGTTATGCGCTCAACCCGTAGGCGTTCAGCTCGCGCAGCATGGTCTCCGCCTTATCGTCGGCCTGCTGGCCCTGTAGCCATTCGGCAAGCTCCTGAAATCCCTCCTCATAGCTGACCTGCGGTTCATAGCCAAGCAGTTCGCGAGCCTTGGTCAGATCAGCGAAGCAGTTGCGTATATCTCCGTAGCGATATTTGTTGGTGATCACGGGCTCGAGGTCTTTGCCCAGAGCTTTGGCGAGAATCGCTGCGATATTACGGATCGAGATCGGCTTGCCGCCGCCGATGTTGATCACCTGACCGTCAGACTCCGGGCGCTCCATGGTGAGCAGATTGGCGCGTACGATGTCGTGGACGCTGACGAAATCCCGCATCTGTTCACCGTCCTCAAAGACGAGCGGAGGCTGATTGTTGAGCATGCGTGAGGCGAAGATTGCAGCGACTCCGGTGTACGGATTCGAGAGCGCCTGGCGTGTGCCGTAGATGTTGAAGAAGCGGAGTGCCGTAACCGGGAGGCCATAACTGCGCCCGTAAATAAGGCAGAGCTCTTCCTGATCGCGTTTGGAGAGCGCGTACATGGAGTTGATCTCAGACGGTTTGGACTCGTTCGTCGGCAGCGGACGCAGCAGGCCCTGGCAGATCGTGCAGCAGATGTCCCATTGTCCGGCCTTCAATTGATCGAGCGGACGAACCGCAGGTACTGCCTGGCACCCACATTTCGAGCAGACATAGCGGCCTTCGCCGTAGATGGACATGGAGGAGGCGACGATCAACTTCTGCGGCGCTTTTTTGGAATCCAGAATGGCTTGCAGGAGCTCGGCCGTTCCTTGAGTGTTCACGCTCATATAGCGAGCGATTTCGTACATGGACTGGCCGACGCCGACCGTGGCAGCGAAGTGGAAGATGACGTCTACCCCGGCGAGCGCTTCCTTCAAGCGATTGGGATCGCGCACGTCGCCGGTGATCAGTTCTACTTCGGGCGACAGGTAGTCCGGAGCACCGGCGGGATGCACCTGCGGGGTCAGGTCGTCGAGAACGCGAACCGAATGCCCGGCTGCGAGAAGTCCGTCGGCAACGTGCGAGCCGACGAATCCGGCACCGCCGGTGATCAGGATCTGCTTGCCTGGTCTGCTCATAGATGTGTCAGCTCCTGAATCGTAGGTGTTGAAGCAAGCGTGACGTGCGCGGGTGCATAGCGCTCCACCGCCCAGCGGGCAAAGTCTGCGAACTGCTGATTATCTTTCGGCGGGCTGGTGTGATGCGGCTCCAGGCCTAAATTCTCAGGGGTGAAACACAAGGTGAGCGAGACTTGAAACGGATCGAGTGCCTTCATCATACGATCAAACCATTGCTCGGCGTTCGGTCGGAAGGAGTCGGCCCAGCTTAGGCCCGTGCGCAGATACCGAACCTTGTGTTCTTTCATCCATGCCACGGCTGCATCCAGCCTGGGATCTTCGAAATGAAACCACTGGCAGAAGCCGACTGAACCGTCGAGCGGAAAATTGTTTGCAGCGAGCTTGGGCGTGCCGTCGTGGCGCAGCAGACCGAGGTAGTAATGGCGGTAGTACGAGGAGCCCTCGGCTTCCTTGTGGCGAGTTTCGGCCGGCCAACTCGGTGGAAGATCATAAAGGCTGTACCAGTGGATCCGGTCGGTCTTGCCTCGCAGCAGTTCTAGAGTGCGCGCAAATCCGAAAGCCTGGACCTGCTCGGCACCGAACGAGGACGCACCCACCTCGAGCACCCACACAGGTTTGCCGGTCACTTCAGCGGCTTCTTCAAGGCGCACCGGCCATTCCTCTAGCTGCCAGTGATTCCAATCCAGGGGAAAGCCGTGTATGCCGACGACGTCAACCGCATCCATCACGTGATAGCCCGCCATCAGGCGAAGAAAGTCACAGTCGCCCGAGGAAACTCCACCCAGCACGATGGGCAAATCTGGATTGGACTCACGAATGGCTTGGGATGCGCGCTTTACCATGTCGGCATAGCGCGTCCACCCCGGGTCGAGGTGGAAGTTCCAATGTGACAAGTTGTTCGGTTCATTCCAAAGCACAATGGCTTCGACCAAGGAGGCGTCCCCGCGTGAGACTGATTTGCGTGCGACCGCGAGCGTGCAGGACAACGCGGTGTACTTACGTTGAAGCTACAAACAACCTTTTGGTTGCCTTCTGCTGTCCTGCTTTCACAGAAAACAGCCACATGGATGGTGCAGTTCTGCGTGCAGCGATTGCTAATGCGGCACTTACGCCGTGTGCTTTGGACAACATGCAGCGGTTTGCCAACTCTTGAAGGTATTCGCTATGGTGATACAGGCATTAGTTTTGGTAATAGACCTGCGGAGGGTGGAATGCGATTTGGATTGACGGAAGAACAGGAAGTTTTGCGCCGGGAGATCCGCGCATTCGCTGCGGCTGAGGTTGCGCCGCACGTCGAAGAGTGGGACGAGAAGAGCGAGTTCCCGGCAGACGTGGTGAAGAAGATGGGCGCCATGGGCCTGATGGGAATCATCTTCCCGGAAGATCTGGGCGGTGCCGGGCTCGGTTATGTGGAATATGTGACGGCGATCGAGGAGCTATCGCGCGTGGACGGCAGCGTAGGAATTATCGTTGCTTCGCATAATTCGCTTTGCACCAACCACATCATGCTGGCCGGCAACGATGAGCAACGTAAACGCTGGGTGACCAAGCTGGCCAGTGGAGAGTGGCTGGGCGCGTGGGGACTCACGGAGCCCGGATCAGGGTCGGATGCGGGCGGAATGCGCACCACCGCGGTGCGCAAAGGTGACAAGTGGGTGCTGAATGGAGGCAAGACATTCATCACCAACGGAAGCCATGCCGATTGCGCGCTGGTGCTGGCCGTGACCGATCGCGAGAAGGGAACGCGTGGTGGCATCTCAGGCTTCCTGGTCGAGAAGGGGACGCCGGGGTTCCGTCCGGGCCGCAAGGAAAACAAGCTCGGTCTACGTGCCAGCGATACTTCGGAGCTGATTTTTGAGGACTGCGAGATCTCGGCTGAGAACCTGGTGGGCAAGGAGGGCGACGGCTTCAAGGACGCGATGCGCGTGCTGGATGGCGGACGTATTTCGATTGCTGCGCTGAGCCTTGGGATCGCGCGTGGCGCGCTTGATGCAGCTCTGAAGTATGCGCAGGAGCGGCGGCAATTTGGCAAAGCAATCAGCGAGTTCCAGGCGATCCAGTTCAAACTTGCGACGATGGCGACGGAGCTGGACGCGGCGTGGCTGTTGACGATGCGTGCGGCGCAGATGAAGGATCGCGGAGAAAAGGTGACGCTTGAAAGCAGCATGGCCAAGCTGTTTGCGAGCGAGGTCGCGTGCCGCATCTGCGATGAAGGCGTGCAGATTCACGGCGGGTATGGCTTCATCAAGGACTATCCCGCGGAAAAGTTCTATCGCGACGTGAAGCTGTGCACCATTGGCGAGGGAACCAGCGAGATTCAGCGCGTCGTTATCGCGCGGGAGTTGCTGAAGAAGAAGTAAGTGCGGGGGCAAGCGGCCACACCGTGCGTGCGGCCGCCACCACCAGCGCTAGCCAGAACACATCGGCGCCAAACAGATGCAGAATCTGCATCCAGGTGGGCGCGAGCAGCAGGACGTCAAGAGTTCCGAGAATGAACTGCACTGCCAGAAGGACCAGGACTGCCTTGCCCGAGTGGTTATGCGTTTGCTGCCGGCTACGGACGACCAACCAGAGGATGAACACCGCCGCAATGACTGCGCTGGCTGGATGAACGCCGCGGAGACGCAGCAGCAGGGGTGAGCTCGCGGCGAAGTCCTTCGCCATTGCCGCGCTGAAGTTGGTTGACGGAAAGAGCGTATCTCCCAGAGCGGCGAGCGATCCGCTGATGCCGACAATGAGCGTGGCGAGCAGGCCAAGCAGGGCGATGGTGCGGTCGCGTCCCTGCGCGTGCAGGTCACGCCAGCGCTGCTGTGTTCCTAGCATCACGGCACACAACGTGATTGCCGCGAGCAGCAGCAGCGTGTTCCCGAGGTGAATCGAAAGGACTACGACGCGGCCCAGGGAGTAATTGTTGGTGACATAACCTAGCTTGACCAGAAGAGCGCCCAGGAAGGCTTCGTTGAGCAGCAGTATTCCGGCGAGTGCAGCAAAGACCCGCGCCGCCCAGCCTTTGCCAGAGGCGCGCCAAGTAAAGACAAGCAGGGCAAACATGACAATGATCGAGCCGCTCACCATCATGCGATGAGTGAATTCGACAATTGTGTGGAAGGTGGGCGAGACGGGCACGACCACGCCGTTGCAGAGAGGCCAGTGATTGCCGCAGCCTGCACCCGAGCCCGTGGCGCGGACCAGTGCGCCCCACAGGACGACCAGCACGTTGTACGCGACGACGAACCAGGCGAATCGGGCGCCGGCTTGCGGGCTGCGCAGCGGGCCACCGTGGACGGGCAACTCGATCGCACTGGAGCTTGGTGCAGATGCCATACGTTCCATTCTAGGCTTCAGCGAAGCATGGGTGCAGGGCTGAGTCGCTGCTCTGGTGGCCGATGTCTACGCAGTAAAGCTTCAGCCGCATGCTGTGTTGCTTCCGTGCGACGGCGCCCAACTTATGGGTGCAGGATAGAGGCAAGTTCGTGCACCGTGTAGGCGATCTCGTCGTCGGCGGTGTAGAAATGCGGTGCGATGCGGATGCCGGCACCGGGGCGGAAGTCGACCAGAATCCTGCGTCGCCCGAGCTCAGCCACTACCTCGCGGCCGTCCTGGTCAGGAACACCAAGGATGACCGTTCCGCCGCGCTCATCCGGATTGCGTGGACTGCGCACGGTCAGGCCGGCGGCGTCGGCGAGCGCGATCATGTGCTGGGTCTGGCGGACGGATTTTTCGCGGATGGCCCCTACACCGATCTCGTTGACGATCTCGTAGCCGGACCGGGCAGAGTACATAGCCGGAACGTTGGGTGTGCCGTTCAGGAAGCGCTGAATGTCATCGGCGTACTCGATGGGTCCGCCCGCAAATTGGAAGGGATGAAGATGAGCGGCCCAGCCGGTCGCAGCCGGACGCATTGCTTTGTCAAGGCCGGGACGCACGTAAAGGTACCCCGCACCGGGACCGCCGAGCAGCCACTTGACCGAGCCGCCGACTGCGAAGTCGACATCAAGCTGCTGTACATTGAGCGGAACAATCCCGGCGGACTGGTAAACGTCCGCAACGATATACGCGCCCACAGCGTGCGCCTTGCGCGTGATGGCAGCAAGGTCGTGCAGAAAGGCGCTGCGGAAGGCTACGTGCGACAGGCTCACGAGCTGCGTGCGCTCGTCGATCGCATCGAGAATCTCTTCAAGCGGAATGGTCATGCCGTCGTGCGACGGAATGGAGACTATCTCTGCACCCTGCCGTTCCAGACCGTGATAGATGTAGTCGTTGGAAGGAAAGTTCAATCCATCGGTGACGAGACGGTTGCGGGTTTGATTCCAGTCGAAGCAGGAAGTGACAATCTGCTGGCAGATGCTGACGTTCTGGTGCATCACAACGCGCCCCGGCGCTGCGCCGATGATGGACCCAATAAGGTTGCCGCAGGTGACTGGCATCTCCCACCAGCCTTCATCCCATGCACGAACACCCCGGGTGGCCCAGGCGCGCGCGAACTCGGCGAGTGCGGCTTCGGTGCGACGTGGCATGGGCCCAAGCGAGTGGCTGATCATGTAGGTTGTGTTGGCAAGGATGGGGAACTCGTCGCGCCAGCGCAGCAGCGAGTCGGCTGCGTCTGTTGCCGTTGGGTCGACTGTCGTGCTGGTCATAAGGATATCTCCTGGGGAGCCTGTTCCGGGTTCAATTGAATGCGGTCCTTCTTTATACGTCGGCTGCGCAGTTGGTATGCCGCGCTCAGGAGCAGCAGGAGCGAAATGCCATACAGCAGGGTGGGACGAAAGTCCTTAGTGAATGCGGTGGTGAGGAGTGCGGCCAGCATCAGCGAAGCACCCGTTACGGTCGTCCAGGGAAAGCCCCACATCCGAAATGGCAGCACAGCAGCTTGCGTGCGGCGGCGAAATCGAAGGTGGGTAATGAAGATCATCAGCCAGGTGAACATGGGAGCGAACAGTGAAAGCGACAGCATCAGCAGAAACGCGCGTTCGTGGTAGATGGCGTTGACGGCAGCAGCCAAGCCCATGCCGCTCGAGCAGACAAATAGTGCCCGCAAGGGAATGCCGCGTCGAGTCAAACGTCCCAGAGCGGATGGTGCAAAGCCGGAACGTGCGAGCGAAAAGAGCATGCGCGCGGAGATGTAGAGCTGGCTGTTCATCGCGGAGAGCGCAGCAACCAGGATGACGAAGTTCACGACGCCTGCCGCCCGCGCAATGTGAGTCTGCTGCATCACGGTGACGAAGGGCGACTGTGCTCCTCCGGAGGCGCTGATGGTCCACGGAACAATCGCCAGCACCAACGCGAGGGTGAGCAGGTAAAAGAGCACCAGCCGTACCATGGTGGCGCGAAATGCTCCCATGATGGCACGCTCGGGGTCGCGTGCTTCTCCGGCCGCGATGGCGATCATTTCCATTGAGAAGTAGCTGAACAAGGCAATCAGCACAGCCAGCCACATGCCGGAGAAGCCCTTGGGAAAGAAGCCGCCGAAAGCTGTGTAATTGGCAAAGCCTATGCCGGAGCCCTTCGGCGCGGCGAAGACGACCCATGCGCCCAGCAGGATAAAGACCACGATGGCCGCGATCTTGAGCGCAGAGAATCCGTACTCCACGGCGCCGAACAGTGCGACGCTGACCGAGTTCACAGCGATCATCATCAGCGCAAAACCCGCGACCCAGATCCAGCCGGGAACAGCGGGGAACCAGAAGCGCATATAAACCGCAACCGCCGAAACTTCAGTCCCAAGCGCGAGCACCAGGCCAGCCCAGTAGGCAAAGCGCACCAGAAAGCCGGCGAGCGGTGAAATGTAATATTCGGCCCATGCGCCGAAGCTGCCGCTGGTCGGATGGGCGACGGTCATCTCAGCCATGCAGCCCATCAGCAGCAGGGTGATGACGGCACCAATGGCGTAGCTGATTAGAACGGACGGCCCGGCAAAACTAATCGCAAAGCCGGAGCCCAGGAAGAGTCCGGTTCCAATCGCGCCTCCGATAGCGATCATGGAGAGCTGGCTCGCGCTGAGCCGGCGTTCGAGCCCTTGCTCGCGTTGAGATATGGTGTCGAAACTGAGCGGCTGGCCCATATCTTCAGTCTAGCGGAGCGTCACCGGAGCACTGGAGGTTCAGCGCAAAAGACACGCGCCAGCTAAGGCGCGTGTGTCGGAACAGGCAAAGGAACAGAGTAGGTTTGAATATAAATAGAAGGTTTACGCCTGTGCGCTGGCCCGTTTCGCTTCCATATTCACTGTCTTGGAGATGCCGCTGAGCTTCTTGTCCGCGTTCTTCTCTTCAGTGAGGGTTTGATCCAGAAGCGCTGCAACTTCGGACAGACCGAGCATCTTCGCGAACTCACGCGCAGAGCCGTAGCCAGCCATCTCATAATGTTCAATGCGTTGTGATGCAGAGATCAGAGCGGCATCGCGCACGTTGCCTTTTTCGGTATCCTCAAGAACTTCCGAGCCCTCCTCAAGCACGCCTTTCATGCCGACGCAGGTCTTGCCGGTCATCTTTTTGCCTACCATTTCGCCGATCTGCTCGAGACGCGCAACCTGACCCTTAGTCTCTTCGAGATGGCTGAGGAGAGCCTCGCGGAGCTCAGGCGAAGTGGTGGCCTTCGCGACTTTTGGCAGAGCGCGAAGGATTTGTTTTTCTGCTGAATAAAGATCTTTCAATTCGTCAACCAACAACTCCTGCATCGTCTTGACGCCCATGTATTCACCCCGTTTACGATTTGCCAACACAGTTGAGACTACGTGCGGCAGTGTCAAGTTGTATTGCAGCAAGCCATGCTAACGAATTGAATGGGCCAAGCCTGCAGCTGTTGCTGCTGGTGAAGGTCAGGTCAGCTTCCTCCCCAGTTCAGACGCAGACCACCCTGAGGAACAAACGGAGTGCCTAACGTGAGATTCGGCGTGCGGGCGACCTCCACGCTGCGATTGAGCAGGTTCTGCAACGAGAGATAGGCGCTGAGGTGTTGGCCGAAACTGCGCTCTGCGTAGAGCCCGAGAACAAAGAAGCTGTGCAGTTCAAACTGGTTGGAGCTGTCGTCGAAGGCGCGTCCGCTCGCTCGCCCGGAGAGCAAAACGGTAGTATTGCGTTCCGGGCGCCAGCGTAGTTGAGCCGTCGCCGTGTGACGTGGAACCTGCGGAATCCAGAGGCCGATGAGCTCTGGCTGGGCGGGAAAGGCGGTCACGACAGCGTGCGCATACTGGTAGCCTAAGTCGAATTCAAGAACGGGCAGCGGCTGAATGTGCGCCTCCAGATCCACACCCTGGCTTTGAATCTGGCCGAGATTGTCCCGTTGGTTGGTGATAGATGTAGCGGTCTTCCGGAGCAAAACAGTGGAGACAGGACGATTGATTGCAGTCCAGAAATAGGTGCCGTCCACCTTGAGAGCGCGACCTGGCGAGTTCCAGGAGACACCCGCTTCGACGCCCGTGGCGCGTTCGGATCGAAGCTCGGCGTTGGGAAGCGTGATCTGCTGTCCGACCTGGCCGGTGCGGTAGAGTTCATTCAGCGTGGGAGCCCTGAAGGCGCGAAAGCCTGAAGCGCGCAGGGCAAAGCCGGTGCCGAGCTGACGACTAAGACCAACGCGTGGACTGAAGATCAGCTCCTTCCGGTAGGGGATCGACTTTGATGTTGCAGGCTGGCCTGCGGTCCGGGCGAAGGTGCGGCTGTCCAAATTCACGGCTTCATCGGCGCGCAGGGATGCGGCTGCCGACCAGCGTCCTTGCTGCAATAAAACCTCACCGAAGCCGCCCAGAAAGCGCTGCCGGGCAGAGGTGTCCTGCAACCCAGAAGGCTGACGGTTCGCGTACGGAGCTTCGACATCAGTAGCGCGCAGGTCGCGAAGATCTGCGCCAGCAACAAAGGCCAATTGCGAGAGATGCAAAGAAGCGTCGGCCGAGGCACCGAACTCCTGCGTAGTGACACGTTGCGCGCGCGTCAGCTTTTCCGACGAACGCGCGGCATTGATGGCCGAGAACGTCTGGCGATAGGCTTCATTGCTCCCGAAGGCCCGGACACGGCCGCTGATACGCGTTCCTGCACTCCAGTCGTCGCCAGTGATATAGCGCCATAGACGTGTGCCGTTGGTTTGCAAGGCAGTTCCGTTGTTGCGCGCTTCATTGAGCAGGTTGGCCACCAGAAAAGCGCGGCCTTCAGCATGCACTGCGCGGTCGACTTCAATGCGGCCATTCTGGAAGTTAACATTCGCGGGCCGGTCGACGGGGCCGCGCACCTGCGGAGCAATCAGCGTGTAGCCTGCGGTGCGAAAGCTTTCGCCCGCCAGCAGCGCGTCCCAGCCGTACTTCTTTGCGTCCACGCGCCCGCTCAACGGCGTGGTGTTCTCGCCCGCTTCGGACAGGTCAGCGGATGCAAGCAGCGGGCCGGGGCGGGCTGGAACGATATCGATCACGCCCCCCAATGCGCTCGAACCGTAGAGGTCGGACCCTCCTCCGCTGGCCAGTTCTACACTTTCCACCGCTGCGGGCGGAAGTTCATTCCAGTGAAGCCATCCACCGAAAGGATCGTTCAGCGGAACACCGTCCGAGAGCACCAGGGTGCGGCTGGCGGCGGTGGAACCAAGCCCGCGCAGAGAGACTCCCTCGCTAGTGGGATTTGCGACCCAGCCGCTTGAACGGCGAAAGAGCTCGAAGCCTGCGTGCTGGCGCAGCCGGTCGTCGAGCGTCAGGGCAGGGTACTGCCGCAGATCGAGAGCGGTAAGGCTGGATACGTTCCGAACGCTCGCGCCGAAAGCGCTTGAGTCGCGCGTCGCGGTAACGACCATCTGCTGCTGGAGTGCGGATGGATGCAACGTAATAGCGAAGCTTCCCGGGTGCAGTGCTGGGTCAAGCGTTATTAGAGCCGAGATCATTCCCTGCGCAGTGGCAGTAACAGTCAGAGGATCTGCGGAGGAAACATGCAGCGAGAATCTGCCGTACCTATCCGCGTGCAGAATACGGTGGAAGCCCGCGCCTGTAATGGCAATGGTTGCCGAAGGAACGTTGTTGCCCATCGTGTCTAGAATGGAACCCTGAACGAGGAGATCAGGTCTGGATCGCGATTGCGCAATGGCGGACGAGCAAATCAGCAGGAACATCGTGAAGGCCCGCACCTTCAGTCCGCAGCCGGCGAACACCGCGCGCAAACGTTGATAGCGGTTGTTCTTCATTCGCTAAGACTAACAAGGCTGAACGGGGAATTGGTGATTGAGCGGCTGAGTTAGCTCGTTTGCAGTCTGCAATGATTGTGAGCACCCAAATGTCACTAACTTGATGTCATTAAAGCGGATTTACAGATGGTGTAGAGAACCGGAACAGCAAGACAGACGCAGATTCCCTTCGGGAATGACAACCAGAACACTGAAGAGCTCTCTACATTCACCTTACTACTTTTGTAAACCCGATCATGGGCACATTCGGAGAGAGTCACGAAGCGATTCACACATCTGTGGAATTGACTCCCGTGCTCTCAAGTTGCTGAGGGGAACTGGAGGCGCGGGCCGGGATCGAACCGGCGCATAAAGGTTTTGCAGACCTCTCCCTTACCACTTGGGTACCGCGCCCCGTGTGTTGCCGAATTGTAGATGAAGTGTACCGCAGATGGGTGTTGTTGGAGCGGGAGACCGGGGTCGAACCGGCGACATCTTCCTTGGCAAGGAAGCACTCTACCACTGAGCTACTCCCGCTCGTACCTCTGTAACTATATCGAGGATGCTGTGTCTGGTCAACGCGTGTGGATGCGCGCACGACACACCGCAGACGCTATCTGCAAACCTAAAATTCCTGCGGCGTTGCAGTTTCAAAGGGCACCACGCGTGAGGCGATCACGCTCGAACGGCGATGCACAATGTGCGGCGTCAGCAGGACAATAAGCTCTGAGGACGACGTTTCGCCGAGATGATCTGCAGCAGTATCGCGAAAGCCCGGAAGCTCTGCCAGGCCGGGAATTCCGCTGACACTTGAGGCTTCCGTCTTGCTGAGATTGGAGAGTAGAACTGCCGTCTTGCCGTCGTTGACGATGATGTCGGAGACGAATACGCGGCTGGCCAGCACCGGAATATTATCCAGGCTGGCTCCGGTCAGCGCCTCGATCTTCATATCGACGTGCAGCCCAACCAAGCCGGACTTGAGTACTGTTGGCGTCGTCTTGAGCGTGATGCCCAGGTCTTCGAAAGTGATGGTCGGCGTCACCGCGGACGAACCTGCACCTCCGAATTGCGCGAGTAGCTGATCGGCGCTGACTCCGTTGATGGTCTTGCCCTTGAGCAGCGACGCGGCCGAACTCGAGATGCCGCTCGAGAACGTGGATGTAATCACCGGATACTTGGATCCGATGTGCAGCGTCGTTGTTTCCTTATCCCCGGCACGTACATTCAAGTCGTCGAGCGCGCGTGCATCGGACGAGTTGAGGGCCAGGTTCACCGTGGCGTTTGATCCCAGGTTCACGCCGAAAAGGGTGAGACCATGTCCGAAGACAGCCACAAGATTGGAGAGGCGCGCATCGGTAGCAAATCCGCCCAGGATAAGAAACGCAGCTTCCTGGAGCAAGTCTCTGGTCGCATTGCCAGTAAGCGTCAATGCACCGGAAGAGATGGCCTGAGTGATGACATCCTGGT
>JAABUO010001509.1_pt1 | contig 30229 bp, 33 predicted proteins | sample 5559291 | NCBI WGS metagenome assembly JAABUO01 (sample SAMN10711878, study PRJNA513372) | rock metagenome | isolation source: Antarctica rocks | place: Antarctica: Victoria Land, Finger Mt sud | reverse complement strand
GCTATGCAGCCAGCCAGTCTGTGTTATGCAGCCTGTGACGCTGCAGTGATTGTCGAACGGCACATGTGGCACTGTGCTCTTATGCCTGCATCATTGTTATTGCATATCAAGAGAGTCATTGCTAAAGGCTGCTGCAGCAGCTGAGAATTGCTTGACCTGTGACTGCTCATCCTTGTCTTTGAAACTATATGCAGGCTGCACTGATCAAGAGCAAAGTGATGAGATTGAGCACTTCCGTACAGAGCTCGAGTCCATTCTGGCAATTGCTACAAAGCTGCAGCAGCAACAGCAATGATGATAGGCCAACAGCCATCATCTGCATGACATGAATGGGCTTACCTGACTCAAGGCATATGATCAAAGTCGCACGTAAGCAGGTGCATGTAAGCGCGTTGCATCACATCACTCAAACTTCTGTTGTGATAGCTTTCTACCATTTGGCCACCAGGCTGTCTGTAGCACAGCGACAACTGACAACATGATATGATAAGATGCACCTATGTTTTTGGCAGATGCCTTGCTTTCAAAGGTTGGCCAAGACATCCTTGTGCTGTGACGACCAAATTGGTGGACAGGCTTGTGCACCAATCCTCTACAACTTGACAGCTATTTCCAGTGTGCATATGTAATCTGTAACTTGCACAGTCTATTTTGTCAATGTTTGGTATGCTTGATGTTACAGTGTGCATTTGGTGTTGATACCAATCAAATTGGGGCGGTGTAACAGAATGATTGAACCAGATGGGCACTGAGCAAAAAACGTTCTAAGCTGTACTAAGCTACAATCACCAGTGGAAAATGCGTAGAAGAACAGCGTATGCTTTCCTACAAGAAATGTACTGATTAAGCATTTATTGATGAAAATACAGGGAAGTCATGGTGCAACACTCATAGCTAGAGATCTTTGCAGACCAAACACATTGCAAAGAAACCTTCAGAAGCATCACACAATCTTAATTGTGCCACAATAGCTTGACAGGGCTAAGTGCAACACGCCCCAAGACATAGAATGCATAGACTCTAACAAAGGCTTATGCAGTTGCTACTGTCTTCTTGACTGTCATTGCAGCTTTGGCCTCAGCAGTCAAGCTGACATGCACCTTTTTGTTTTGCACAGCCTTGATGACATGATGCTGTGGAACCTTCTCACACTGATATCGTGATCCATAGTATACAGGAACAGCAAACTTGACAACCTACATTGCACAAACTAAGTCAAGATGGTAATTGAGAAGCGGCTGCAATCACTGCTATATGGTTGGGGTGATACATGCAGTGCCACAGTCAGCACTGCAACAGTACTTGACAACACAATGAGTCCATCTTGTTGATCGTACCTGCCAGATGCAGGACAGATAGAAGGAATGGTACAGAGGGATGAACAGCAGGAGACACGCCAAGGTAAACACAAGCTGAACTCCGCCTGCACATCAGCCAAAACAATTGTCACAGAATGTACTCATGTGCACAGCAACAGCTTATGTAAGAAAGAACAAAAGCAATCAGCAGCACCAGTGTACGCTTACCAAACATGCACAAGCGGCGGGCCTTGCATCCTTTTCGAACTATTCGGTTCCAGACATTGTTTGTCTTGGCAGCACGCTTGGCTAAGCAGCTGTAGCTGGTTTCATACCCATGCTTCTTGATGTAATGCTGACAACAGACCTGCACAAGACACCCTCTGTTTGCTTCAGCATACAGCATGTGAACCCTGTGCTGCCAGTAAAGCCTGAACCCATGTGCATTGATGAAAAGTCAGATGGAATAGACATATCAGCACATTTGCCCTTCACACAACATTGCCTGAAGGCCTCTATAGCTCTGTATGTCTCAGGGTTCACCTGAACTATGAGCCAGTAAGCTGTCTGCCAGGTTGCATAGAAAATGAATGGAGCCACCAGGAACCACCAGAATGTGGCACTGCCATCATGCTCCCCGCCATACTTTGTGGAGCTGAGCAAGCCGATGTGAGAGACTGACTCTGGTGGGGAAAAGTGGCGCTGCGCAAATAAGGCGAGGCCAGGCAGCAGATGGATGAGCACGCTGTAAGCACCAAAGAAACAGTACTAAGTATGATTGTCTTCCTCAGCCTGAGCTAACAGGCTGGCCGTTTGACTGCCGGCAATATCCATAACAGATAAGCAATGCCTCTTACCTCACAGAATGTGCAGCTGAGCCAAACACCCAGGCGCTCTGCCAGACAAGCAGAGCTCCCGCCAGAGGACCATCAGCCAAAGCGTACACCATGGTGCCCATGGGGGCATTGCCAGATCCAATTACCAAGTACCATACAGTTGCCAAGTTTGCCCACTGCATATGACAAGGCATTCTCAACCTTGCAGATTGCAGATTGACACAACCTGCGCTGGGTGATCAGTCAGAATGTGTTCAACGCTTTATCAAAATGCTGTCATCAGCAAAAGCAGTCCCAAATTGAGCAGACTGCACAGTACACAACTTACATAGCAGAAATCCAGCAGATAGAAGGAGAGCCGCTTGCGATAGAACTGGTAGACCCTCCATGGCAAGGCAACAGCAGCAAACACCAAGTACAGCTGTGGAAGCAACCATGGTGCACTGCCACATACAAACGCCAGAGCTGCAAAGACAAGACTGCCTATTGCAAAGTTCTGCGACTCCTGCTTGCTGCCGCTGACATATTTGCTAAAAGCTATTAGGTCAGCTCCCAGGTCCTCAGATGTCTGCTGGTTCTGTTGTTGCTGTTGTAGCGCTCGTCGAAGCTTCGCCCGAGCAGATTTCAGCTGCTGCTTGAGAGCAACTACTACAGCATCCCGCGAGGAGTCCACCTGATCGACGATCTGACTTTGCGCTTGCTGTATACCGCGCTTGACAGCATCGCAGGTCTGCTGGAACCTAACGGCGTTGTCTTTCAGGCGCTGCAGGGTCGGTGACGTATCGCGCCAGTCCTGATACACCTGATACTGCTTGTGCCAGGTTTCGGGTTGCGTCACGGCAAAGTCCTCGTTCAAACTTGCACGTTTCTTCTTGCGCCTTCGCACCTTTGCGTCCGGCAGATAAGCAAGCAGCGGGTCCTGATACACCATCAGAACAGATCTGTGATGCTATGCACTCAACTGCGGGCATTGCCAATCTACCGACCGCTTCGCGATGGCGAATGTTCCGGCGAAAGATTCCTCCTGGCTGTGTGATGCTGCATTTGGAATTGCTTGACACGAGGGATTCTGGCACAGCTGTTGTGCGCGCTTTGAGTCCGTGTGTTGGGCAACCCGTGATCTGGCCCGTGATCGAGTTCTGGCAATGCCAGAGTGGCACAGCTGGCATGCTGTGCTTTTGGCTTGACGCAGGACATTTGCCTGTCTGCATTACTCAGTCGATCATTGTGGCAACATACAGCCGGCTTAATTTACAGTCTGACTGCGCACAGCAATGAAAGTCCTTTCATTGACTGTGTTGGCCATCAACCAAACCGCCTTACCACTCTCTGGTTCAACACTACAGCCAAATGCTTCCAGAACCCTGCTTTCAGGTGCACTGCGGTCCCTGCCAAGTCCATAAAACTTCATGGTCATGATGATTGTGCCTCCTGCCTTCACAAATGGAAGCAGGGGCTTCATAGCTTGCACAGTGGTATCTGGGTGCTGGTTCATGTCAGCAACCAACAAGTCTGCTTTCTCACCCTCAAGCAATGTTTTGATGGCGTCCCCTGCTAGCTCTGATTTGCATTGCAAGTGATGCACATTTGGCAGCAAAAGCTCTGGGCTCAAGTCTGCTGGATCCACAGCAATGACCATGTCCACATGCTTTGCCAAGTAAAAGCTCCATCCTCCTGGGGCAGCGCCTGCATGCAGTCATGGCTGACGATAGGGCAGTCAGGCATAATTATGCCATAGTGTCAACATGCAGAGTTGCGAGGACTCAAAGTCCAACAGTTTCACCAATGATGCTGTGACAACTATTTGTGTCTGTATTCTGTGTCAGGTCTAAATTTTGCGCTTTCTGAAACAGCCGCCGCTTACACCATGACACAGGCAGCAGTCATGGAGCTGATAAGGTGGTACTTCTCAAAGTGCAGTGTACCTAGGCTGTGTGTTTACAAATCCAACAAGGAGCTAGTGCGCTGATGCGGCACATCTGCTCAGCACACACCTGGCTGACAAGGAGTTCGCAGGCACTGAATCTGCAATGGCCTTGCTCCTGCCAAGTTGTGGAACATGCAACTTGATAGGAACACTGAACACGTGTGGTGGGTGTGCCTGAAAGCTTGTCATTTGATGACCTTTCAGGCACACCCACCTTCACACAGGACCAGCCGCTATAATTGCAATACATGCTGGTGAATGTGTTGACGGATCTCACCTAAATCTATGGCTCTTTGATTGGACCCAACATGCTGTCCGACAACATGGAGAGCTTCCTCCAATTTGTGCACAGCGCTGCTCACATACTTCTGTGGGGGCTCAGTCAGAAGGGCAGTACGTCTGTATGTGCCATCTGCCTCATGCAAGTTCCATAGTAGTGCTCCTTTGCTGGCAACCACATTCAGCACATACTGAAAGGCCTTTGGATCCAACTTGAATGTCTCTGGCAAGTGAGCCTACATGCACATTTCTCACAGTCAGACGCAGTCATGCTGCATACCGCAAGCTTCTAGTTGTGGCAAAGTCTTCCCATATTGCTCATGCTAGCAACAACAGAAGAACAGTGCAATGAAGTTTGGCAAACGGTGCAATGAAGTTTGGCAATGGCCATGAACATGCAATGCACCACACGAGGTGCCTGGTGATTTACCTTTCTTGATCAATGGAGCAAGGTCATGGTGATGGTAATCCTGCATGTCATGTGACATGCAATGCAATGCATCACTAGCGGTGACATAAAGCTTACAGCAAGCCAGACTTCCAGACTACGAGGACAGCATTGCAGGCGTATGCTGCCCCCTGGTGGACCAGCTGTGCAGATGCTTTGTAGCAGTTCCTCCTGCACCAAAAAGAACTTATGGCTCACTGTCTATCAGGGAGGGGCAAGGAGCTTGGTGATGATTGGCAAACATTTGGTCAAACATGCTATAAGGCTACACAATCACCTTGTCAGTTGCAGACGAGCCATAGGAGCCTAGCCAATATACTCTTGGACAGTATCTTCTGAGAAATGAGGTGCTGTACCAGGCGAAGAACTCCTGCTGGGTGGCTGAAACGCCCTTCAATAACACTAAGCAAGGGCCTGCTTTGTTGCTTCGTGGTCCGAGCTCGACCGCCTGTCAAGGACGAGCAAAACATGCTTACGTCGTGCTCCTTCCTCAAGTATGAAGAGCTAGCTGCATGACCAACGGGGCCGCCAGAAGTGCTCTCAGTGTACCTCTTGTCCAAGCTTGGGTGGACAGGCACGCAGCGATCTGTCCTGAAGAAACAGCACAAGCCTGGGGCACTGTGACTGATGCGAGGTTTGAATGACGACCTGTGCACTTTCCCCGCTGCGCATGTCAACACATGAGGTTCAAGCAGAAGTCGTAAAGCACAACCGGCGTCTGTCAGAGTAGCTGTCACTGATAGGTCAAACTGTCAACTGCAAGTTGCAAGCCGGTAATGTCTGGCGACCGCCCGTCGAAAGTCAGGCCTCAGTCAATTCATCGCAGTAGCAGCAAACCGCAGTAATAATGTAGGAGTTCACGGCGCACTTTGGACACAGCAGATCAGCAGCATACAGACATGGCGTGCTTGTATCAAGAAAGCGTACTGACGGTCAACGCAGACAGCACAGAGTTCTGTCCTCTTCAAGATCTTCACAATATGCTGGCAGTTGGCACATACCAGCTTGACGAGAAAACGCAGGACAGACATGGTCTGCTTCACCTGTATGCTATGAGCAACAAATGGCTCGGTGAAGTGCACCTTGCAAATGCAGCTGCTGACCATACTCACCACTGGCAGCTGCAGCAAACGAGTGCTTTACCCATTTCTGGCATATTTGACATGAAGTGGCAGGTTGCTCAACCAGCTCGCTTGCTGGCAGCCTGTGCAGACGGTAGCCTGCATGTGCTAGCACTGCAGCTGTCGGGCGACACCTCCTGCCTTGTTGAGCAGCAGAAGGTTGTAATCTCAGAAGGTGCCATGGCACTGTCATTAGACATTGCCGCTTCTGGACACCGCGTTGTCGCAAGCTCATCAGCAGGGACCGTGTCAGCATTACAGGTGCCTTGCTGTGCCTGCCTTTCAAACTTCTACCAGGCATTCACTGCATTGCTGATGCTGGCTGGTCAGATGGCATCTCTCAGCATGTGACTGGGTGTAAGCTGCAGGCATCTGAGAGTGCGACATGTGTCACAGCACAGTGGCAAGCACATGATTTGGAGGCATGGAGCGCAGCATTTGACCGCTGGCAGGTACATCATCAGCATTGATCAAGACCAGCGTTCATGTGCAAGCCTGACTGAAGAGCTGATGTTATGTTGTACTACCAGGACAGCGTGGTGTATTCTGGAGCAGATGATAGCATGTTCAAAGGCTGGGACCTGCGTCAGCCTGACTCATCACCCATATTTGTCAACAGGTCAGCCAACAGATTTGATTGGTAGCAACAAATGGCTCTCTATTCGTGCATGCAGGATGTGACAAGATGCATGCTGCCACTTGATCAGTATGTGTACACTCACAACAGACTGTGCCAACCCATTTGACACAGCATTCACCAGGTTTGGTGTTGGTGGTGCATGGTGCAAAGCACAATGAACTATGAAGTACGGAACAGTAGTGCAGGAAGAGCCACAGTGCTGGGGTGTGCTGCATTGCCAGCAGTCCTCAGCAAGAACATTGCCTGGTCACTGGCAGTTACGATGAACACATACGGTTTTGGGACACCAGGCGCATCACTCAACCAGTTGATATTGCTCAGGTGGGCAATGGCTTTGATTGCTCACTGCAGGCAGTGCTCTGCATCCTGTTTGTCATCCTTAGCTGGTTGTGCACTCTTTTTTTTTTACAGATCAGCAGTGATGCCACCACTCTCAAGTATGTCAAGTCGTGCTAGCAGAAGCTAGATGTCAAGCACAAAGTGTTGCTGCAAAGCATGGGGAGCCCTTGCTTCTTGTCATCCCGCACTGTAGAACACTTAGCGCACTTGCAAGTTGAGATGTGTTGTAGGTGAGCACAGGCGGTGGCGTCTGGCGGCTGAAATGGCATCCCAGGGACTCCACCCAGATCCTGGCAGCCTGCATGCACAATGGCTTTGCAGGTAAGCTCATAGCATCGTGCTTGACAAAGTTTGTAGCATGTGACACACGCATGCACATGCCCAATGTCAATCAAGAATGGGCTTTGTGACTTTGCTGCAGCAGCATGACATGAGGTTGCCTGGCGCCTCAATCAGTACCACTACGCAAAGTGACTGGCAATGAAAGGCTTGGTTGCATGCAGTCATTTCGGCAGACCACAGCACTGGCAATGTCAAGGTGTTGGAAGAGTATTCAGGCCAGAAAAGCTTGGGATATGGGGCAGATTGGTGTCACCTGCCTACAGATGGCTACTCAATAGCCGCCACATGCTCTTTCTATGACAGGCTGCTGCATCTGTGGAGCCCAGCAGCACCTTGCCTTGCCTCACGCTAGCCTACCTGTGCTGAACCGCGAGGGTGATTCCCACGCAGCTGCTCATGTTCAACATGCAGCACCAGGCTGCTATAATTAGCACCATTCAGGCCAAAGAATACAGAATGTTGTCATGCAACAACTATGGTTCGTTTGGCCTTGAATGGTGCCGGTGGTATTTCAAAACACAAGGCCTTGTTGGCAGCATAAAGCTTTGCAGCCTTTGACAATGCAAAGGCAATGTGTATTTTAGTGGCATTGTATAGACACCCAATCTTACACGCTAAGCATCTTCATAGGGCCCGCTTCTGCATTTTGTCTAGCATGCTCAAGCTATATTGCAAGGTAGGTGTAGCCACGCAAGACCGTGAAATGCTGCAGCAATAAGCAGCGGATGCTGCAGCCATATGTTGCAGATCCATTCCTTGTTGCTGACAGGTCTGATGAATCTGTAGATCGGTCTGATCATGCAGCGCACCAATGTTGCTTTCAGAAGTCTGCTTTATGTTGAGCAAGCAGCAGAGACCCCTGCTATTGCATGTGGCATACCCACCACACCCATCTCAATGAAACCCACAGCATGACGCTGAATGTGTCTGGCACACTCAGCTGTAGTCAGCTGGACGTCATCTTGCAGCAGCCATCATTGTGCCATTTGCAGACACCTCTGGGCTCAAAGCCTCAAGCTGCTCTGAGCTGTTGCCCTGAGTCTGTCGCCAATCATGTCATAGCAGAACTGGGGCTATAACTGGCTTTGCCACGAGTCAGAGCAGCTTGAGGCTTTGGGCCCAGATGCGGCTGCAAATAATATTTGATTCTCAGAGCCGATACTCAACATGATTTCTGGTAACACTATGGACCTTCATCCTGGATTCTACGAGTTCACTTTTCTTGCTGCCCACATTTTTTGGCATGTTGTAGTAATCCAAACCTGTCTTATACTTTGTGGGCAGCTTAAGTCCATCATTATGGGAAAGCTTCAGATAAGCGGGATTTGATGTGGTTCATGTGAATCTATATTACCTGTTGACATTTCAATCATTGCGCTAGCCAAAAAAGTTGCAATCTCAGCTTGTCATCCAGACAAGATTTCACAACACAATAATGTACAAAGCATGCACTGATACCTGCATGATTGGGTTGACTCCATTGCATTCTTTCCCCAAGATCAGGTCTTTACACTTGTGAGAAGATTTGTGCCTCAGGTCCTGTTCTAGCAACAGGCATATGGGCAGATTTAAGGGCTGGTCGACAATGGATTGGATTTGAGAGTCTCAGACCATGCCCTCAGCCCTTGTTATCACCAGCTCATTTGAAAGCTGACCTCTTGGGCAGTCTGTCATCAGACACATCCAGCCAGATGCTCACTTTTGTGGCTTCCAGCTGGAATGTATGCGTATGTGTGTACAGGTACTATGCTGACTCAGCTGCCGTTGCCGCTGGGCAACATGCTGGCAGTGTTGAGTACCTGGGTCGTCGGCCTGGCCAGCTGTCAGTTGAGAGGCCCTGGGGCTGGAGCCCTTGGACCTGCCCCCCTGGCTGGACAGGATGAGACAGCTTGCGTACCCACCCATGTACAAGTAGGACTCTGACCTTTGGATTTCATCACTCAGGCAGTGTTGTTCTGCAAGGCTATGTACCACAAATTACAATGCAGCATCTGGCAATCTCTCTCCTGCATGATTGACATTGGTTGTGGTGATATGCAGCCGCAGCATTTGGGCATAGAGTAGCCCCACAGGTTTAGATGTACGGATCTTTTCTACTGGTGGTTGAAACCTCTTGTGCAGCTATTGATGTATGCAGCAGTGGCAGCAATGCCCTGCTACGTAGCCCCTAGCTCACCAGTTTTGAAGGTTGCTGCAACCGGTATGCCACAGCGTTGCAATGGACCATTCTGTACCCATGTCAACAGATACCATCTTGCTAGTGAGGCAAGCAGCAAGGCTGCAGTGAAAGAACAAACAATGCAGGTTGCAGAAGCATGTAAACCAGTCAGGAGCACACAACCGTAACTGCAGGTCAACAGCCACTAGCATCCAGCATGGACAAGCACAAAGCTTAACGAACAGCTGCGCAAGTGTTGGCAGTCGCAGTCAACAAGACTGACAACTATTGAGAAGAAGACAAACTTGCATGTTCCAGTACCTAATGCTTAATGGGGGGTTCTTCAGCCAGTGCAGAGCTAGTTCATTCAGCAGGTGGTACTGTACGGTCAGTGCGTTCCTGGGAGTGTGTTACTGAACACAATCTGTCAAGGGATTCTGCCTCGACTTGCTGATTGTGCTGCTGAGACTTTGATGGCCACCTTGTGCAAGCTGTGACCAACTGTGTATTGATGCAGCATATGGAAGGTGGTTGCTTGTGCAGGCTGTGATGAGGCTTGCATCTCAGCAGCAGCCAGCAGCTTCATGCACAAAGTGGACGACACACGTGACCTTGGCAAGTGCTCATATTGCTTTCAATGGGTATCAACGACTTAATCCTCAGGGCCTGCATGCGTCAGCTGCCTTCTCCCTGAGCAGAGCAATTACGCATCAACTTGAAACCGAAGCCAGATTCACAATGATGTTACATGACCTAAGTCGCTAATAAGACAGCAATCCTCTGATTGTCAACCCAACAAGGGATTCCCAAACGCATAAAACTTCTCAAAATCTGGTACATTGCATGCCCAAAAAAATACACAGCAGCAGCAGCATAAGGAGTGGATGAGGAAAAGTTTCAGTAAACACATGATGCTGCAAATGACTACGCCTTAGTTGCCAATTAAACCGTCCTCCATCACTTCCAGGTGCAACTTTGCACAGCAACAACTCAACGACATAACAACTCAACGACATAATAAACGATAGAGTGTAGCCTCTGTAAAATCATCAATACCACAGTAGGTAATGACAGGAACCAGCAAGGATCCAAACAGGATCAAAAGCATATGGGCATAGAGCTGCTCCTGAGATGTTGCGATGCAATCAGTAGTCGTCTCCTCGAGACAGAACCTCCTTCTTGTGAGGATGCAAGTAGAAGGTGTGCTCAAACTGAGCAACATATGAGCCTCGCTGATCACACAGGGGCGGACAAGGCGACACAACACCATTGTCACATAGGCTCTTTAGTGCCATCTGATATTTGGACTCTCCCAGCCTGTCCAAATACCTGCAGCAGTCAGGAAATGTTGTCAAGCGTGGACTGAACAGCTCAAGAATAATTGCAAGCATGCAGTGCACATCACCTACAACACACGCCATTCATCGACATGCATTGCAACTGACGCATGTGAGACCGAGAGACAAGTCACAAACTAAATGCTTCCAGATTTCTGAGAGTAAAGCAGGCATGACCATTAGCAACAGTACCTTTTGCAGAAGGCAAGTGTGCCAAAGTTGCGGTCAATGACCCCCAGCAGCTGCTTGGCCTTGGGCAGGCGCAGAGGCACATGCCCCACCCCAAAGTTCTTCATGTAGTGGCTGCACTCCAGATCCTCATGCACATATCCCTTACCTGCAGCACAACAGGTTGCATCCAGGCCTATGACACTGCTGCAACACATCTGATAGGGATCGGGCGGTAGATATAGCATCTGCCGAATTAATTACAGCCCCCATATTGAAATTGGGAAGCTGACGATATGGCATCGGTGCTGGGAAGTGCTACACGTCAAGGTACAGTCAGTACAGGGTCAAAGAGATAGCAAGCTTTTTGCCACATAAGCTTTCTGTCACTTAATTGCTATAAGTGAGGAATGTGTACCAGTGCTGCCAAAGGTTTCAATGGCAAAGAACTCCCCTTCCTCCATTCGCACCCCTTGCTCCCCGCCCTTCACTATGGGCACGCTTTTGCCACCATGTATCTGGTACGCATCTATGGAGTGTCCGCAAAGGTTGCGAATGCTTTTGACCTGCATCTTGCAAAGTTGCATGGTCAGAGACCCAAATTGTCTGCGCTGAGATGTGTCTGTGTGCACGAAAGCAAGATGCAAGAATACTAAAGCGCCTGAGACCAGGTGCGGAGAGAGCAGACTTGTGCATTGGTGATATGCAAGGCATGTGAAGCCATGCTGACCTGGTGGGTTTTGCCTTCTAGCTCTATTTCGTAGGACTCCATGACCTCCTGAATAGCAGCGCCAACATCCCCCAAGCGCACATCAACTCCAGCCTGCTGAATGCCTGCAGCCAAACTCTTTCAGACCATGCGCCGCAAAAGATGAAACATAGACATTAGGCAACAGACTGTCAATGACAGCAATTTGTGATGCAGATCAGGTGCACAATGCAGACATAGAGGAGCGTACAACAAGTGGCAACAAAGCACATTACATACTCTTTGGAGAAGAAGACGACCTGTGAGGAAAGCAACTTTGCAGACAACAAAGCCCTCAGCATGCAAGGAGTGCATGCATGATGTAGCATCTGCATGAATGTGTGAAGCTTGCATATGCTTGGTGCATCGGCATGTTTGGTGGTTGGGAACATACCAGCGTTGGTAGCCGCCTTGACAGCGTCCAGCAGAGGATTGTATTTAGGGTTGAAAGCCACAGTGAAGGCAGAGTCCACAATGTGCCCATTGATGTGAGTACCAAAGTCTGCAACCATGCGACCACATAAGGCTACAAAACAAGAAATGTTGGCAACTGCAATTCTACAGAATTGGCAAGCATGTATGCATGTGTGCTGGTGTACACAAATTCACGGCTGAAAGAGCAGTGTGCAAAGCATAATGTGATCCTGGACACAGCAAAGGATCATATTATACAAAGAAGCAGGGTTTCCCACAACATGCCATAGCTCAGCATGATGCGCAGACCATTGTCAGACTGAAGCTGTTATACATGGCACACTGCACATCAGCCACATGTTTGTCGATCAGTCTTACCCAGCTTCATGACATCATCATACTGCAGCACTGTCTTGTCGCCAGCATTAGGCGTCCAATGTGCTGCAACGTGGTTCAGACTGCAGCCAGTTGGAAAAGCAATGCCAGCCTCCAGGCCCTTGGCTTGGATGAGCTTGCGCACTGTGTCTTCCAATGTTTCGCACATATATGTCATATTGATGCCAGGCTTGATGATGCTCCGCATATACTGCCGCACCTGCACGTATGACCGGATGTGGTATATGGCCTTTGCTTGTTGCTGCTGGCCTTGATACAGGTACGTAGATACAGCACCCTGTGCTACTGGCATGATAAGGTGTCAGACACAAAGGCTGTATGGATTTGCCATTGCAGCACTGCTAAGCAAGCCTGCATGTGTTGATTTTCTGAGAATTACAGATGCATGATCCATGTATTCAATGATAAATTGATCACCATGTTGATTCTCAGCTGCAACAAGCTTTTTGTACACCTTTCTTAGTATGACTGATGCCTGCTTGGCATGACACTCGACAACTTGCTGGCGATATGTTGTGGAGTTCAGGTTCACGGCAAAGCAAGCAAAGAATCTTACCTGCCGGTGCACTTCTGCAGCCTGGCGTGCTTCATTGATCATGTGGTCCTGCAAACGTGCTTGCGCACGCTTCTCCTCTGAGGTCTCACGCCACCGCTGGCTGCATGCAATAATCACTTGTGCATGATGAAGCATAGGAGGAACTGCAAGCATGTGTTCAGGGCGGCTCCGCTGTCACCATTCACATGTGCTGTCTACTGCACATACACTTTGCTGCCAGAAATGCTTTCTGGTACATCAGGACTTACTCGTTCTGATATGACTGCCACTCTCCTTCCGGGAAAATGCCTGTGGGGAACAACTCAGCAACAGGTACTTCAGGGAGATCTGTTTGCACCTTCTTTGTTGACTCTGTCAATCCAAACACTTCCTCAGAAGGCCCTGATCTATGCGCAGGCTACAGCTGAGTCGAAGCCCAGAACTGAATTGCACACTCCATACTAAGTTACTTGCCAGCTATACTGCAATGCATACCTTTGCTTTTCCTTTTCTTCCTTGCCATTTCACTGCCGTCTGCAGGTGTTGCCCCGTGTACCTCGGGACTGTGAGCTTCATGATCGTTGGTGTCAACAGGTGCAAGCCCCTCGGCTTCGTCAAGTTCAACACCATTAGCCTTCCTTGCTGCTGCTGCTTTCTTCTTAGCCTTTTTTCTTGCAGATTTCGAGGAACGTAACGTCGCCTGAGAATGACGCTAGCTCAGTTACACATAACAAGTTTGCCGGACATAGCAACTCAGCACAGGGTGTGCAATACCCACGTCTGACTCGCTGTTGATCTCTGCCTTGGGTTGCAGGCCCACCGCAGCGAACCTGTCATGTAACTCTACTTTGCGGACTGTATTGTCCTCATTTGCCATAATCATTGTGAGGCGCTCGAGACCGGAGTGCCGCAGAGAGCTATCAACATGACCGTGATCAGTATTGACGAAGCAGACATGCAGCGTCAGACAGACAGACTTGCATGAGTCATGATTGGGCAGAGTCGGGATGGATCAGGCAGTTTGACATAACACATCCAACAGGGGTTTAGTCACTGGACTGATAACATGGGGAATTTGCCCACAGCCGGGTTGACCAGATTCCAGCCGCGTTGACCGCAATTTGGCTGCCACGTGACCGCCAGCAGGCCTGATTGACCTAGCTGCGGGTTTCACGGAGCAGAAACGCACATCATCAGACCTGCTGCACCGTCTGCGAAGGCCCGTTTTGCCTTATTACATGGAATGCTTCCCGCGAGAATGTCTTCACGATGTTTACAAACTTAAATTTTGCGTTCAGCACAAGCATGCTATGTACACGCTCGAGGGCAAGGATGTGTCAGGGGCTTTGCAGCACGTTGCAAACACATGGTCGTGTCTTTACAGCAGATTGACACGCAAAATCGTTGAAGTTTTCGCTACGCCGCTTGACCGTCGAGAGCCTTGCTAATTTCTAGATCGTAAGCCACGTTGAACTGCTTGACAGTTTTGCCGGTCTCGAACAGCACTCGGGTTTCAGCTCTGGCTGCAGAATCCTTTGCAAGCCAATGAAAGGCCTCGCTCTGCTTAGAAATGCCCCTCAGCCCAAAATCATTTACCACCTTTGTCATCAAAGCAACTGCAGCACTGCTGGACAGCCCTTGCATCACTAGCTGCTCAATTGCTTCAGGCAAGTTTCTTTTCTTCCTGAGGTTGTCCACTGCGGCTTTGGCATGGCCTGTTCTGGGCAAAACCAATCCATTTCTCCCCATCACCAGCTGACTCTTGATGCCTGCATACTGTCCACCACCTATCCATTCCTGGTATCTACCTGCAATGGTCTGGCTCTGAAAGAACTCTGGATGTTGAAGTGCTTTTGCCACCCTACTTGGCTTTGCTGCAGGCACAGTGTAAGCTTCAGCAGCATTTGAACTGGGTACTACAGTCTGGTCTTCAGCATCAAGAGTGACAGGTGTACATAATGTGTCGCCAGGCTGGACACCAAAGTTCAACACTGAGCCTGTCATGATCTCTGTTGTCAAGGGACTGCCATGATGTGCAGCATTCCACATCATCTGTCTCATCTTCAAATTGTCTTGTCTTTGAGCAAACTCCAGAGCTGCTTGCTTCTCTGTGGCCTCTTGCAGCTCAGCCTCCTTTTGTAGAGTCAGAGCTGCTTGCTTCTGTTTGGCCAGTTGCTGCTGAAGCTCCTGCAGCCTGTTCTGTGACGTCAGCTGGTCAATTTCTGCCTGCAGTTCCTCTCTCATGTCTGCAGCATTTGTTTCAACCCTTTGCCTCTTAGCCAAGGGCTCTTGACTTACAATTCCTGCTGCTTCTGCAGATCTTACCTGTGACTGCCCTCTTGTCTCTGAACACTGTGTGTGCAGGCTGTCTGCATGGTGAGCTACCTGTTGAGGCTCTTCTCCTGCATGGTGTGCTTGTTGCTTCTTCCATTCCTCAAGATGATATACTTCTTGCACAATCTGAAGCTTCTGCATGCTGTCACACTCTGCTTGCAGCACTTTATCAGAGAACAGGGCATACTCAGGCATCTGCATGATCTTGACAACACTTGGTAGACCTTGCACAAAGTTCATTCCATATTTTAAGATATTGATTGGCAAAGCTTGCCAGTATGCCTGAGCAAGTTTCTGAATGCATTGCAGGACTTCTTGTCTTCTGGCTGACAAGTCTGACAATTCTGACAGTCTTGCAAGCCCAGGTAACAAGGCATCACACCATGACTCACAAGCAGCAACAGCACCTCTTCCCAAGTGGTGGTTTTGTCTCCAGGTGTCATTGTCAAACCCTGCTAGCACTGCTTGCTCTTGCAGATGTGCTCCTAAATCTGCTGCAGCATAAGATCTGCTTTGAGTGTCAGGCTTCCAGCCCATTTGACGGTTGACTGCATCAGCATCTGCTCCAGCACCAAGGGCTATACCTGTAGCAGTCTTACGGAACAGTCCAGTCCTCTTATCCTTGTCCCAATCATTAACTCTTTTGGTCACCTTGTTCAACAAAGCTGTTAGTTGTTGCACTCGTTGTTGCTCAGTTTTATCACCCTTTGGAAAGAAGATTCTGCTCTTCCACAGCTCATCACCATCTTGTGGGTCTGCTGAGTCCAACATGTTTATCAGTCTGAAGCTCTGTATTGCAATTTCGTGAGCTAGAAGATCAGCAAGGGCAGCAAATGCATCTTGATCTGCCTTGGCATGACGAGTAATGCCAGTCCACTCAACCTTTCCAGTGCTATTAGTTTTGTGCTTGTGGATGCCGACTCCCAATATCTCAAATGCATGAGGTGAAACGTGCTGATCTGCCTGCTTGAACAGCAGGTTCGACCACACTTGGTGAATGATGCCACACCCACGGAAGCCTATACAATATTATAGTCAAGTGGGTCAGTTTCAGCATGCCAAAGATAATCACAACTGCAAAGAGAGAGAGAGAGAGAGAGATCACAATGCTTTAGCCGAAGATGTCTGTGCCATTCAACCTGTATTGTAGTCAATTGAATAAAGGCAGAAAATTACTGATAATATTAATAAGCGGCAATCAAAGTAATACGCTGCAAGTGCATCAAGCTAGTGCAACCGGACATCACGCAAGTAGCGTCATTAAACAGAGCGTGGCTCCCAACGCAACACAAAATGACTCGCCTGTCAGAATGTTGACCAGTAAGAGTTCTTTGGCTCGAGCAGCTGTCAAACGATCAGGCATGTCAGCGCAAACCCTCAGCAGCTTCTGCACTTCTGCCGCAGTGATGATGTTTCTGTCCATCTCTCTTTTGTTCTCGTCAACAGGACGGGATCTTACAGCTTGTGTACTGTCACACTTGGCCATGCTCACCACAGCATGCATGAACCTGTGCTCAGACTCACTGAACTTTGGACAGCCCCGGATGGTGCAGAGCTTCTTGAATTGAGTGAAAGCTATTTCAACGTTCTTCCCTGGATTGTTATGTCGAAGTCGTTGGGCTTCAAGAAATTTTGCTCCTGTTACTGCACTGGTGTCCAAAAGATCATGTTCAGTTTTCTCACAAAATTCAACCCATCTTCGGCAGAAGGAGTGAAATGTCTTTTTTGTGTTTTCTTGAAATCTGTCGTAAAGCTCGTAACGGTCTCTCTTGTGAAGTTCCCGTTCATCGAGGTTACAGTCGCGAGCAAATTGATCGGCATGCCGAGGTATATACCTGCTTTCAAAAGCTGTCAGCTTCTCAGTCGAGGCGTCAACTTCTCGCTCATCCATGTTGTTCAGCACAAGAGCGTTGGGCGACGAGAACAAGCTAGTTTTGAGCACTGCAGCACTTGAGTATGTTAAGCAGCTAAAAAGTTTAATGAGTGTTATGATGCAAAACAAACGTCATTTATATGTGCAAGATGCTTTGGCTCTAAATGGCTTGGAAGCTGGCAGAAGCTGCTTAGACGAGTTTCAGCATCAAAAAGCATTGCGACCCCTTGCTGACGGCTCAAGATCAGCTAAAGACAGCACTCGCTCTCAATGTCAATTTGGGTGTGAAAACGACACCTCAGACGGGAGCTCAGAGAGCTGAAATGTGCTTGTTATCATTTTTATATGCCAAATGATAACAGCTGAATTGCCAAAAATTCGGCCCACAAACTTTTTCAAAACCTTCAGAGCTTTCTGGAGCTTTTCAATTTTTTGGAAAAGTTATCATTTGTAAGCTACAATTGATCAGGGTCAACGACTCTGCAGCAGAAGGCTATCACACACGCAAAACCGTTGTTGCAGTCTTTCTGGCTTGTCAAAAGGTACATGCATATGGACAATTGTAACTTACAAGTGCCACCAAGCATGAACTTTCTTGATTCATCAACGCTGCCAGAAACTTGTAGCTATAACATCATGTCCATGTTTATTCATGCATGACGTCAGTGTGCTGCAAACAACCAGTTTGATCTATTAAGCACAAGTGTTTCGACTCAATTCTGAAACAAGACGAAGGATGCATGCTACATATACTAACAGCAAGTTTACTCAATTTCCGATATGCTCTGAAGTTCACGGGCCTTCTGCATGAGGTAAACCTCATCACACGAGACATGCTTTCGAGATGACTTCCACACCGGGTTCTCCAGTAACGCTGCAACGCCGTCGTCGCCATAGAGCTTCCTGACGTCTAGTAAGAGCTCGCTGCAGACGTCCATGCGTCCCAGGTACGATGCAAGGATGACATGGCCATTAAGTTCAGGAAGTGTTAGGTTGAATGGCTGTATGTCGGGTCGATCAAGGCCTGTCGCGTCGAAATAAAGCTTGGTTGATAGCCAAACACCTTCCAGAACCTCGTAGAACTCGATTTTGCGAGAGTGTGTGCCCCCCCAGCCACAGAGTGTTGGCCAAAACGTGCGAGGGGCAGCAATATATTCCTGGTCTCCATTTGTGTGAAGCATGCAGATCGAATCCATGCGTCTTGCCTGAACCCAAACAACCAACGTCCGCGTAAACTTTGTTCTGCACAACAAGAATTGAATGACGGCAAATTGAATCACTCATACGATGGCTAGCTTACCGTGCAAGACTCTATGCCTTCAGTTCTTGACAGCTCAAGTGCGCTCAACACAAAGCCAGCCCACAATGGTTTGAGCGGGCAAACTACTTCAGTGTTTGTTCGTTTCATATTGGTCGTATAGTAAATAGCCCTCGAAGTCGCCCTAGCAACATGCCGACTCACGCAAACGAGGTCTGAAAGATCGGCGATCAATGTCACTCTATTTGTGAGCCAGTGTGCTGCGACATGTATGACAGTTCCCTCCACAAACCGCTCATCTGGAGCAAGCACCTTCCAACTTGCATGCGGAGCAAGAACTCAACTGGCGAAACGTACACGCCCCAATGTATCTTGCTCGATGTCAGACATCTGGCTGCCACTGCTCGTGAAGACACATAATGGGTTGTCGACGTCTCGTGTACAGTACGTGCCTTCACCTGCACGTCATGCTTCAGGCTTCTTGGCATCACTCTTCGAAAACCTGTTTGCCTCAGTGAAGGGTCTGTTGCTGCTTTGCCTCGGCTCTATCCATTGATACTGTGCTTGTGTCGCAGGAGAATGACACATTTCGGCGGCCAGCTGTTCCCGATCTCTGATAGTCAGCTGACCGTATGCCAGCATGTGACTTATGTAGCTGTGTCTCAGCAAAGTCAGCGTACAAGGCTTTCCGAACAGTCTTTGCAAGGTACGCCTTGCGTACATAGCAAACGCACTGTGAGTGTACGGCTTTGCACGATTGCTTTCGGTGAACAAATAAGGTCTCGGATCTGTTTCAAGACTAGCTCTGAGCTCCTTCGTCAGCTCATCTCCCAAAGATCTGGTGTACAGCACTGGATGCTTTCGATCTTGGGTCTTGAACTCTCTCAGGATCAGGACACCTGCTGCGTTTCTGTCAACTGGGAGCAAAATTTCATTGGGGGTCACTTGATGCAACAACGCCTGCTTAGCAGCCTCATCATCATCACATTTCAGCAATTGTATTGCACAGGCATGAAGATCATTCCTGAGAGGAGGAATGCATCCACCATAGAAGGACAACAGCAGCCTCTCTTTGCTGCCAACGGCAAGCTTCTTCCTCACCATCTGCAGCTCTACATAGCTCACAAAACCTGCTCTCTGCCTCTCAGTTGGCACATTGTCTTTTGCTCTGTCTCTCAACTGTGCATCCAGTCTTTCATATTGCTCCAGGTACATAGCATAGCTAGCTTTCTTGGTTGCTTTCAGGTTCAGCAGCTTGAATGCTGCAAGCACAGCTACAATCATAGTTCTCTGGGTGCCAACTTCTGTATAGCTTCTGAAGATCCAGTTCAGCACCTTTTGTGGATGCAGGGTCAGGACTGGTTGAAGTGCTATGTTCCTGGCTGCTGTTGCAATGAGGGCCAATCTTTTGGAGTAGCCTATGCGTGTCTCCTCACTCAGGTGATCAGCTCTCAAGATGGCTTGTATTATTGGATCCACACTGTCAATGTTTGTCATGCAGTCTCTGGCTGCATGTGTGAAATTTGTTTAGGTTAGGATCCCAGCTGGATCCTAACAATACGCAAATTTGCATGCAGTCAAAATTTCAAAGCTGACATGCAGTTAGATGCAAATAGCAAATTTATAAAGGCTGGGAATCAAAACTCAACTGAAGTGACTTTGCCAAATTCAGCTTCAAAGACATCACCATGTTTGCTGTATTTCTGCTGCTGCATAAGCGAGTATCCAATTCTGCGAAGTTACAATAACATGAAATTGGCAAATTTGCTGTGCATGACACATGCTTGCCCAGCACGCCAGATTGTCTTGTGCTTCAATTTGGTGCAGCAAAGTTCTTTTGGCAACCTTCAGAAAGGCCCCTCCACCAACAGCTGTTCAGAATCTTCTAGTTCCGCTGGATCACCTTCTGAAAGTGCAGACCACACAGCCAAGCTTGATGATACTTCATGTTAGCATATTTGGATTTACACACCTACAGCATTCAAGCAAGCTATCCAGTTCTGTACGTGCTACTGCACATTCCACATGTTGTCTTTTGCTCTAGGATCAAGATCCAGAGCATCAGAGATGTTTGCTACCTTTAGGGACAGCTTGGCCACCTAGGGGCCCTCAAGCACAAGGAAGTCATCCTGCGAGGGTCGGCCTTTCTCTTCAGAGGCATGTGCCATATCTTGTTCACCAATGCCTGTTGCAAACATGTCAATGTCAACATCACCATCCAAAATCTTTTGGTGGTCAAGCTGTTTTATCTAAGCGCGAGGCAGCAAAGGCTCAACAAGTATAGGTTAGAGCAGAATCTCTGCACCAGTGTGCTTGGGGCTCTTGCAATAGTGTGTACATGCAGTGTGTCTCTACCCTTATGTGTAGTGGATCTGTGCAAAAAGCTCTGAGGAAAATCTGTACATGTCGCCAGCAGGAGTTCACAATGCAGTGTTTTTGATCTTTGCAGCAGAGTGTCTTCCTATGTCAGTACTGGGCTTGTCTCTTTGATATGTGCATATGTCATATGTATCTACAATGTATATGTATAAGAGGTCCCTGCAATCGCTTAAAGCTGTCTTTGGTGTGACTTGAGAGTCTGTGTTCAGCCAACCAGTGAGGCAAGATTGCTCATGATGTTAGGCTTGCCTTGTTGATATGTGCAGATATGACATATATCTATGTCCTTGCTGTCAGAAGTATAAGAGGTCCTTGCATCTTTCAAGTTGTCTTTGGTATGACTTTTGAGTCCGCTTTTGTTCTTGCAGTTCACCAATCACCCGTCAATCTGTGGTTGCAGTACACTAATATACTACACGTGGATCATCAAACTAGTGACACAAGATTGCTAATGATGTTTCGTAATATGTCTAGCCTGGACTTATTGACCTATGACCACATGCCAGGATCTGTTCAAGCAATTGTCCAGAGGACACTTCGACAAGCACCTCAGTGGCCTGGCACACATTATAACTAACTATTAGTTCATCGCGTTGCTACATCATGTATAACTTTTTGGTGGTCGAATTGGCACCAAAAGCATTGAACACACTTCTACCATGTACCTCATTCTATTGAATAGGGATGTGACAATTTCACAAGATAGACCAAAAATGCAGAAGTCTTTTCAAAGGCCGTAGCAGAGCTTTCTCAGGCTGTTTGCTCCCTTAAGCTTGGTCGGATACACCATCATTGTCAAGGGCAAATCAGACTGCAGGCAGCCACATGCACAATCATGGCGGAGCATTGAAATTTCGTCAGAACTGATCTTGTGTTGCAGCCATCCAGACAAGCAGATGCAACCTGACAAAGGCAGGCCCAAACCTTCTTTGACAAATCACTAGCAAAATGCTTGCAACAGCAAGTATATGGTGTCATGCTGCAATACAGAACAACACATTGCATGAAGCGCTTGCATGTGATGCACGCCACTCATGTCACATTCATTGCAGCAGTGCATAGCCAGTGAGCACAACAGGTAAGGATCATGCTCATCATGATAAGGCCAGGCCGCTCTGAACCTATAATAAAATGCATGATGATCAGCATATGCAAGAGTAGTGTTGCAACATTGATGTTACCTGAATTTGCTACAGCCAAGCTCCAGAAGACTTGACCATCATGGAGAGCTATATCTGCAGTTGAGTTTGTGCCTGGTGGACCAGGAAGCACCATCAGCTGTGTGTTGCCAAGCTGCTGGAGGCCGCTCTCAACGTGCTCTACAAATAGCTGTACAAACGCTGGTGGAGCTTGTGGTCCTGGTACCACAGCAAAGCGCCACTGACGCGCCTTGGCTGAGGCGTCATCTGATGTGGGAGAAGGTCTTGCGTACTCCAAGAAGTCTGAAAGACTCTCATCTCCCGGTGGGAGTTCTCCAACGAATTCTTCCATCCTTGCACCATCCCAGTTTTGCACTACACAGAAGTAGCGTATCTGCTGAGCTTGCAACAAGACGGGCTGAACACCGAGACACCGAGCAATGGTCACTGCTCTGCGACAAGCCTACCATTGGGGGTGGAACTTGTGTGCATGGCGGCCCAGTCCCCTTGCCCTGGAACAGTGCGCTGCAAGTTCTCGCGGAAAATGCAGACACAGTCGCCAACCGCATAGCACGTAACAGGGCGATGGCTGTACGCGCACTCGTCTGTCGCAGCTTCCGTACAAGGTCGAAAACGCTGTGTGAAAGCCACCGTGGTCAACTGCTGCATTGTGACCTGTTGTAGCGTCGAGCGTGCCCCGCTCGAGCGCTCTGAGCGACACAGATACCAGCCTCTGCATCATGTACCGACGTCTCCTAAGAAGTGTCGATCGAGGGCGAATATTTCGGCGCCAAAATAAGCTGCCCTCGAAGTCGCCCCAAGCAGAGAGAGAGAGATGCATCGTGCTTGCAAGCGCCAGTTATTCCCATCTGAGACCATTGGTTTAACCCAACACTCTTCTTTAAGCCGCTGTGCTGCGACAATAACGACAGTCGACTCGATAATCCGCGCAACCGGCGCAAGCACTCAAGGCCGCATGCGGAGCTTGTTCTGATTACAGCAGCATACACGCGTCGAGGCATCTTGACAGGTACATGATTGTCACTTCACATTCAAAAAGCATCAAGGTTGTCGAGCTCTCGGTAAAGTGCGTCTGTCAATTTTCTGCATCGGTCCTCAAGCTTCAAGCTTCGCATACAAGTCTCCGAAAACATATTGTTTCCAACCGAGGATCTGTTGCTTCTTTGTCTCGGCTCTATTCACTGACAGTGTGCTTGCGTCGCAGGTGGATGGCACATTCCGGCGACCAGTTGCACCCAACCTCTGGTGGTCAGCTGACCGTAGGCCAGCGTGTGACTTGTGGAGCTGTGTCTCAGCAACGTCAGCGTGCAAGGCTTTCCGAAAAGTTTTTGCAAGGTACGCCTTGCATTGGCAAATGCACTGTGAGTGTATGGCCTTGCACTGGTGCTTTTAGAACAACTAAGGTCAGGGATCTGTCTCAAGACTAGCTCTCAGCTCCTTTGTCGGCTGATCCCCAAAGACCTGGTGTACAGCACTGAATGCTTTCGATCTTGGGTCTTGAACTCTCTCAGGATCAGGACCCCTGCTGCAATACTGTCAGTTGGGAGCAAGATCTCATCTGGTGCGACCTGTTGCATCAGGTCGTTTAGCAACCTCACCATCATCACACTGCAGCACTTGTGTTACACAGGCATGAAGAAGTGTTTTGTTCCTGGCTGCTGTTGCGATAGGAGCCAAACTCTTGGAGTAGCCCATGCGAGTCTCCTCATTCAGGTGATCAGCTCTCAGGATCGCTTGTATCATGAAATCCACATGAGCAATATCTGTCATGCAGGCTCTGGCTACATGTGTGAAAATTTGTTGAGGTTAGGATCCAGCTGAGATCCTAACAATATCAAAATTAGCATACAACCAGGTTCACAAGTTTGAGAATCTGACATGCCATCAAAAGCAAACAGTAAAATTTGTTAAGACGTGAATTACAAATCAAAGAGTCATGTTCATGGATATATAGCTTCAAATAGGTATCGGCATATTGGCTGTGAATTCTGTTGCCTTCTCAGACCAATTTGCTATTTGCAAATTATTTGAACTGGCAAATTTGCTTTTACTGACATCTTTTTATACCAAATTTGCTTGTCAAGCAAGCCAGCATGAGTATATGGTTGATTTACAAGATGTTGTGCGACAAGTCTTCAGGGAGCTCCTTGCAACAAATGGTCCTCAGAGTGTTCTTGTTCAGCTGAATCACCTACAAAGATGGCTTGCTTCAAAGCACACAGCCAAGCCTGATGATACTTCCTGTTAGCATATTTGCTCTCAAAGACTTTGCAGCATTCCATCAAACTGTCCAGCCCTTGACCTATAGCATGTCCTATTGTATGTTCTACAAGTTCTCTTTTGCACACAGGAACAAGGTCCAGAGCATCAGAAATCTTTGCTACTTTCAAGTTGGCCATTTCAGGGCCCTCAAGGATAATGGAGTCATCATGCAAGGGTGAGCCTTCCTCCTCAGAGGCTTGTGCTGTATCTTGTTCACCAGTGTCTATTGCAAACAGGTCAGTGTCAACATCACCTTTCAAAAGCTTTTGCTTGTCAAGCTCTTTCCTCCAAGCTTGAGGCAGCAAAGGCTCAACAAGCATACCCAGAGCAGGGTTGTCTGCACCAGTGTGCCTCAGCTCTTGCAGTAATGTGTACATGCAGTGCTGTCTATACCCTGATGTGTAGCTCGATCTGTGCAATAACTTTTGGGCAAAAACTGCACATGTAGCCAACAGGAGTTGACAACGCAGCTTTGTTGATCTTTGCAAGAGAGTGTCTTCTTGTGTCAGTGCCAGGCTTGCCTTGTCAACATGCACATATGCACACATGTCATACATATCTACAATCTTATTTTGAACAACCCAAGAGTTCTCTGCAGTTTCCTGAGGCTGCCTTTGGTATGACTGCAGGGTCTTCATTTGCTTCTGCAGCTGACCAACCACCCCATCCAGACAGGAGCAAAGATTGAGAACCTCAGCCCTCTCTTCATCAGCATCATCATCCTCTTGAGCCACATTGCCTGTGATGCCACTCTGATTAACCTGGCTCAAGGCTTGCACTGCCACTCTGGCAGCCCCCAGGGTGTGGAATGCAAGAGAGCTACCCTCATGCAAGTAGTAGACTCCTTGCCTACCACTTTTCACAGCCCAGCCAGACAGCTGATTCTGTGAAACCAATTTGCTGGCGCATTGCTGCAGCTGCCTGAATGCTTTCTGTTCAGTGGGGTTCATCTGAGACAGAATTGACCCGGCAAGTTGTGCGATGTCAAAACATCATTGATTTTGCAATGAGGGTCTTTTTTCCCATAAAATCGATGACACTTCTGCCATGCATTGTTGGTGCAGCATCAGCAGCCTGCCTTCACATCCCAGTCTCCCAGTGTACCTTGATCTGCTGAGAGCCTCTTCACCTAAACACCAATCATGGACAACATGTCAGCCCTTGAACAAGCTTTAGACATTTTACCAATAACAGTGACTGTTGATGATAAGGCAGTCAAGGAAGCTGTCATTGTCCAGCTGGCACAGGAGGTTTGTCTGAATTTGCGCCAACAGCTCCCTTCCACATCATTTGATGTTGCTGAGGACTGCATGAAACAGGCTCTTGCAACAGGATTGATCATCACACACCAGAAGGTCATTGCTAACCCTCCAACATTTGTGAAAATAACCAAGAAGTATCAAAGACGTGCTAGCACACCTGCCTTGAGCAACAACAGCAGCTTGACCAACAGTGTTAGTGCTGTTGCAGGCAGAGCTGGAAGCCCAGAAGTCAGCAGCTCAAATCTGTCTGGTCCTGCTGCATCTAGCTCAGCTGGCAGCTTGGGGGTACAAGATTTCATGAACCCAGACATCTTGAAGACTGCCAAGCTGTGGCGTTTTCAGAAGCTCAGTAGAGGTGAGCTGGTGGGCCTTATGCAACACTACACTCAAGTGATACCCTCAGTGACAGCCACCAAAGGGCAAATCATCAAAAGCTTGATGGATGCTGCTGTTGGGCTGCAGTGATTTTGACAGCCATGCCTGACACCTGAGACATCAACAATTGCAGTGTGCACAGTCAGTGATTGAGTAACATACACTTGGCAAGAGTTATGCAAACTTGACACTATCAGTTCACTTCAGCAACCAATATGTAGCCCCTAGTGTAATTATTGCCTGCAAGTTGTGGCTAGCAAGTGCATGAAGATATTTGTGTCTGGTCTCCAGGAATGAGTGCTCTCAAGCAGAGCACTGGGCTTATACATCATCATAGAGCAACATAGAGCAACATGAAGGGAGCGAACACACCTTTCATGTTTCCTTTCTCTTTGTCTATTTGCTCAGGCTGAGACAAGCTTGATGGTAAGTGGGCAGATCAACATGATCTGAGCCTAGTGGCAGACATAGCCTTTTGCATACTCAACAGGGTATCAATGACAGCTGCTGCTAGCTTTGAGTGAAGAATGACTGCATCTATATCTTCATAGCTGAAGACAGGACCTTTGCCCTCTTCAAAACCCAGTGCATCCAGCACATACTGATGCAGTGGAGCTAAAGCTATGAAGCAATGTCCTTTTGTGATGTGCATCTGGACTGTCTTGTCATCTAAGTGCATGACCAGGCCTATGATAAAGTGATGTCTTGCTCCTGAGTTCACACTGTGGTATCCTTTCTCCCCAGTCAGCACCATGCATGCTCCTTGATGACACTGCTGTTGTTGGACAAACTGTTGGATGAAGTCTGCAATTTCTGCTGCTGGAGTGCTCATATCCACTGTGTAGCAGCAAGTCTGCATAGCTCAATGATGCTATACCTCAAGATTGATCAATTTTGTAGGCTATAGGGACAAGTGACAATCTGCAACCATTGATGCATTCTGAGCTTGTTGCAGCAGGTCATCAGCCATGACAGAGCAAATTTGCAACGCAAGCTGATCACCCTTGCTATCCTTGCAATGCACTTTACATGAGCCATTTATGCATTACGAATTGTATAACAGATTTCAGTCAGGCTGACCTATCTGTCAACTTCCAATGTAATGCATGACTGCTGCATGTATTGCAGGATAGCATCAAATCACAAAACCTAGCACCAGGACCACAGCAACTCAATAGGTTACAACAAGCTAGAAGATGCTGACAACTAATGGTTGGAGCAGCTCATATGAGATACGGCCTTTCTCAGTGCTCCAGCTACACTATGATGCAGCTTGACCTAGTGCTCTGCTTCTGATGTGTTGGTAAGCCCACTGCACTGCTTGCCTATACTGTCCCAGTGTGATAGTGGTCTCAGCTGTGAGTGTATGGTGTTCCTGTTTTGCTGTTTGAATAGCAAGCAGTCTTGCCCCTTCTCTCATCTGGTCCAAGGTGAGTGACATGCTCTCTGCAGTTTGGACTGCAAGATTGACAGCCATGGCTTCAGTTGCTCCCAGCTGAATCATAGACTCAATGAGCTGAGGCAAGTGCCTGTTCTTTTTGTGCAAGCTAGAGTTACGTCTGCCCAACACTAGAGTGGTGTCAGCCTTGATGAGCTTGACCCTCTCTGCAATTGTAGTGGATCCATGGCTCCATTCTGACCATGCAAGTTGGACTGAGCTGATGTTGCCACTGGTGTCATACAATGCAGGTGCCTGTATCAGACCAGTGGTGCAACCCTGAGCCCTTGCTGAGAGATTTACATGTGTTTCTGGAGCTGCCATTTCTGCTGGTGCTGGCAAGGCAAGCAGATTATCACAGTTGTCCTGCATGCTGTTGTGGCCTGGGCTAATGTTCATTGCTGCCACCTTTTCAGCAATCAACTGTGCCACAGCCTCTGGATTGCCCACTGCTGAATTGCCACAAAGCTGTTTCAAGCAGCCCTGCATTTCTGCCAACATGTCTCCCATAGCAGGGCTCACATCCAGCTCTGCTTGCTTGTTTGCCCTGTCATGGCTGGACATGACCTGCTGTGCAAAGTGGAGATAATCCTGGGTCATGATGATGTTTGCAACTGCAGGCAGTCTGTGCAAAACATATGCTGCTCCATACCTGCAGGAAAAGCCCATGATTGCAGAAAGGTGTTGTTGTGTCAGCAAGCAAGCAGCAAGCAACAGCCTTGTGGACTGACAGTCACCTTTGAGTTCTAAATGGTAAGTTTTGCCAAAAGCATATGCCACTGTACAAGACTGTCTGCAGAAAGCCCTCAGCAGCCTTGTCTGAAATCAAGTCATCTGCCTGCCTCTTGCCAGACTGCATTCTAGCATTTCTTGCTTGCACTCTTTCAAGTAGTTCCCTGACTCCAGGGAAGACTGCATCTATCCACTCAGAAGGAACTGTGACCTGCAAAATGCCTTTGTTTCAGAGGTGCTTCTGGCTGCAAGATTTGTTGCCTGCATCATCGGTGATAGGAACACAAATGCATGGACACCAAAGATGCAGTTGATGACGTGCTGCATGTCACTTGCATGCATGCAGGTTCTCATGCACTTGTCCTCACCAGAGCCCTGCCAAGGAAGTGGCGTCTCATGAAGCTGGACTGCTCCCAACCACTGGCAATAGCAAAGGCTTGTAGTGCTGCCAGAGGATTCTTCTCGATGTAAGCCTGCCCCAAACTACCCTGGGCCCAGTGACCTGCATCTTTCATGCTCTTTGACACCCAGTACAATGCATCCTGCTGATCACAGGCAACTCACAAGCAGTGATGCTTTGTGCTGATAGCTGAACACATTCTAAGATGCATGCTTACCCCAAATTTGCAGCAGCTCCAGCCCAGCACCACCACTGGCCAGGAGAATGACACCACTGTCCCTGCAACAATGTCAAGCTGTCAGTTTGACCTCTTCACATGTGATGCTCAAGAGTGAAATACTCACCTGAACAAGTGCAACACTTTGCTTTTCACCACAGGACCCCCCTCAACCTCTTGTAAGATGCTCAAAAGAGGTTTTGCTAAAGCATTCCTGTCTTGCTTCTTGTCAGCATGCCAGAGATCCTTGAACATCAGCCTGTACGCCCACCTGCGCATATCCCCATGCATGAGTCCAGGCAGAAGTGTTTGTGCCCCATCATGGTAACTCAGGCCATGACAAAGCCATCATGAACATGCAATTCAGTCACCAGCTGTTGTCTTGATTCTCTATCTTCTGCAGGATATCCAAGCCAGTCAGGTTGAGACTGAACACAAGCAGATCAGCAAGTGCTCCAGCTGCATCAAGCTTGGGGTCTTTGTGTCTAGCAAAACCTGAATACCTCAGCCATCCATAAGCATTGATCTTCCCAGTTCTGAGTGAGCTGCAGAGTGACACATGGTGGGTTACCACTCTGGCATTGAAACAATGTGCCCTCTTAGACTCTTATTCTGTGCCCTCATAGACCTTGCCACTGTTGGCATCATTTGCAAAGCATACTGTGAGTTGGCAAGCATTGCAAGCTTGCATTGCAACATGTATCATGTCTGCTGGTACTTACCAAGTTATCACTTGCATTGGCACAGGCACACAGCGCACAACTGGTGTCAAGGCAAGTAAGCTAGGTTTTGCGTCCATCAGATCATCACCTGCATTGCAATGGGTTTTGGTCAAACTCAACAGTGCAACATCAGACAACAGCAGCACAGCTTGCCTCTGAATCCCATTGAAGTGCCCAGTAAAGCCATGGCTGCTACTTTGAATCCATTGAAGTGGTCTTGATGTCTTATGCAGGCATCTAGCAGTCTTACAACCTCATCCCTATCTAAACTTGTGGCTTGGAAGCCATCTCTCAGTGGATCACTGTTAGGGCCTGCAGTGAATTTCTGAAGAGCTAACAACACAGCATGTCTCAGTTCAACACGTTGATTATGTGTTACCTATTCTAGCTTCTGTAGTGGCTGCAAAAGCTTTGCTGCTGGCAGATCTGATCAGGGTCTCCTTGCTAAACTGTTCACCATAGGGGGGAGGCACTCCTCTTTGAAGCTCCCTGTGCACAGCTTCAGCGGCTGCAATGGCTGCTTCCATGCCATTGCAGCAGCAAGAAAGTACCTGATTTTGGACAAAGCTTTTCTGGCCACTCTGATTGTTCCAAATGGGTCTTTTGATTTCTTTACAACCATTTCTTGCAGCAAATCTTCCAGGAAGATTACACACTTAGGTATTGGATGTATGGCAGTGTCAAGCCCTTTCTTGTCACACCAAGCCTGCATGCATGCATTAGTACTCAAAACCTTTTGGAGCACCTGCAACAGCTTGCATGGCATGTTTTGTCGTTGATACCAGCCACTTCCACAAAGCAGTGCAGAATGAGCTTTTTGTGTTGTCTTCG
>JAABUO010001508.1_pt1 | contig 30272 bp, 23 predicted proteins | sample 5559291 | NCBI WGS metagenome assembly JAABUO01 (sample SAMN10711878, study PRJNA513372) | rock metagenome | isolation source: Antarctica rocks | place: Antarctica: Victoria Land, Finger Mt sud | reverse complement strand
AACTCCCCCGCTGCCTCCGCCGACGCCGTGCAGAAGTTCGCGTCCGGCCCGATGTTCTCAGGCCGGCGCACAGACCGCACCCGGACACCCGGATACTGCGCCTGCACTTCTGCCACGACCTGCGGCGTCTCGTCGGGCGAAGCATTGTCCAGCACCACCACTTCCACCTGACCCGCCAGCGGCGGCGTGATCTGCGAGAGCGCCGCCCGCAGCGCCTCGTCCAAGAGAGACGCCCGGTTGTACGTTGGAAAACACAATGACAGAAGAAGCATTAGTAGTGGAAACTCTTTTTCAGGAATTTGTATGCCGTCTGGGTTGCCGAAAAGAGAGGACGCGGAACCAGCATTCGCGGGATGACACGGAACACGACCAGGCGGGTTGGGCCGTAGGTCTTCAGCAGGCGGACAATGCCGTCCCCATACCGAGGCTGGAGCGTACCGATTTCTTTGGATTTAAACGCCAAAACACATTGGTAGATAAAACTTAGGTGCAGGGTCAAAACTTTCTGAACGGCGTCTGGTGCGTAGCCGATCCGGCGGGCGTACTGCATCGCGTCGTAGAAATTGGTCACGACGACTTTGAAAACGTTGAAGCCGCCGGAGTTGCCGGAGCGCTGGGCGAGATAAGGCTGCGCGGTCGCGTACAAGCCGCCGCCGGGAGCCAGAGCGTCCAGGAAAAAGTAGATATGGACAAAGTTCGTATCCAGCTTGCCCGCGTAGTCATTGCGGCAGATATTTTCGCGGCGCACCGCCAGGCAGGACAAAAACCCGATGTGGCTTGCCAGAAACACCAGCGCCTCTTCGGGAGTGGCAAGCAGGCGGTCTTCCGAGAGCGCAAACACGCCCGGCGATTGTTCGTCCGAGCTGTTCCAGAACTCCCGGACATTGAGGGCGATGGCATCTACGCTGGGATGCGCCTGTGCTATGTCCAGCAGCTTGGCGACCGCTCCCGGCAGCAGCACATCGTCATCCGACAGCAGGTATACGAATCGGCCACGCGCTTCCCGGATACCCGCCGCGTAGTTTGCATCCGGGCCGATATTCTGGGAATGGCGGACGCAGCGCACCCGGATATGCGGAAACTCCGCCTTCACTTCGGCGATTATCTGCGGCGTGTCATCGGGCGAAGCGTTGTCCAGGACCAGAACCTCCACCTGCGCCGCTTCTGCCGGGCCGAGTTGAGCCAGAATTGCTTGTAGAGACAATTTCAGCAGCGCCGACCGGTTGTAGGTCGGGACGCACAGCGTAAACAGCAGGCCGCTTTCCGGCACTTCGGGCTGATTTATTGGGAGCTTACTGTTCAATAAGCTCACCCTGCCGTTCCGACCCACCCTGCCACTGCGGCTCGCCATGCCATTCCCGGCGCTTGCGAGTAAACAGCCAGGTCCCGCCGCCCAGTCCGACCACGGCGGTGACGGCCAGATAGCCGGCCATCAGCCCGGTCGCGCCGAAACGCCTGCCAAGCAAAAAGTCCAGCAGCGCGATCAAGCACGCCCCCGTCACGGACAGCCACAGCAAAGGCTCCTGCTTGTGGGCACGCAGGTAGATCGCTTCCGCCGAAACGCCGTGATACAAAATAATCGTGAGGACCAGCAGGCCAAGCGGCAGGGGAGCTAAGATGCGCGTTGCGAGGTGATGATGAATGTGATGCAGATACAGCGCGGCCAGCCAGAACGATGTGCCGCCGAACACGACGACCGCCCAGGAATACCACAGGCAGGGGAAAAAAATTCGGTCCATCCGCTGAAACTCGCGCTTTGCAATGAGAGTGCCGAAGATCGCAGACTTTGTGGTAATCCAGGCGAGTGCCACGGTGGAAATCGCCGACATCACGTTGAGGCACAGCCCAAGCTGCCCCGCCGCTGACGCGCCGCGGGTCGCGAGCAGGACCGGGTTAAACAGCGAGAAGACCAGATACCCGCTCATGCCGCTTAACGCCATCTTCCACTGAAACGGCCAGATTTCCTGCCGCCAGCTCACGGACGCCCCGCTGCCGGCCTGCCGCCGGGAGAGCCGCACCAAGTCTAGCAGGAAGACGCGCTTGGTGCGCCACAGCCAGAGAGCAGTTAGCAGCAGCGGTAGTGTGCCGCTGAACGGCGCGGCAAACAGTGCCCAATGCTGGCACAGCACGGTCCAGTTCAGCAGGCTCGCCAGCACAAGCTGGACCATCTGGATTTTGGCGATTTCAGCGATGAGGCCGCAGCCTTCCAGCACGGCAAACAGCGGCGTCAGGGCCAGAGACATCGCACAAAGCAGCACTGTCCAAACCCAGGGTGCCCGCCAGACGAGCGGCACCCCATGCGGGGCATACCTGCCGAAAAACAGCAGGCCCAGTGGCAGGATCGTCGCCACGACCAGAACAGCTAAAATGCCGTACCAGATCAGCGTAAACCGGAGCAGCCCAGCAAGCCGCGCCTTTGCTTCTGGCTCACCTTGCAGGGTGCCGTCCGATGCCCATTCCAGCTTCGCCCGCTCGTGGCTGGCAAACTGCATGATCACGAACGTCAGCCCCAGCTCAAAGAAAACAACCAGATTGAGAACGCTCCCGAACGTGTAGTACAATCCTTGTTGGTCCCGCGACAGGAACCGGGTCAGCAGCGCAAGCGTGACCAAGCCGGAAATCGCCGCCCAGCCCCGCCCCAGCAGCGTGAACGTGACCGCCCGGTCAATTCCGAAGCGCCGGGCCAGGCGCAGAGCGGCGCTCAAACCTGCGCCAGCCATTCGCGAAGCAGGGGCCGGGCCTGCTCCTCAAAGGATAGCTTGGTTTTTTCCATCTGCCCTGCGCCGCGCGTCAGGATGCAGCCGAGCGTGTCGCCGGTGTTCTTTTTGTCCTGCCGCATCGCCGCGATGATCCGCTCCGGGTCCGCCGCCGTCAGCGTCTTCTGGTAAGGTGCGTAGTAGGGGATCAGCCACTCGTGCAGGCTTTCAAAGTAGTCCGAGGACACCCAGCCTAGCTTAGACGAGAAAAAAGTGGCCGTCAGAACGCCGAGCGTGACGGAGATGCCATGCGGGATGCCGTAATCCGTCGCCGACTCGTAGGCATGGCCGAACGTGTGCCCGTAATTCAAGAGGTTCCGAATGCCGCGGTCGAACTCATCTTCTTCGATGAAGCGCTTCTTGATGGCAAGTGAGTCCCAGACGATTTCCCGGAGCAGCTCCGGCTGCGCCGCAAGACCGGCGAGCTTCGGCTTCAAGGCTTGCACGGCGGCCTCGCCCTCAATGAGATGCAGCTTGATGGCTTCGCCTAAGCCGCTGCGGATTTCGTCAGGCGGCAGGGAACCCAGCACGTCAAAGGCCAGCAGGACTTCATGCGGGGGATAAAATGTGCCAAGCTGGTTTTTGTAATGCCCGACGTTAATGGAGCTTTTGCTGCCGATGCAGCTATCGCACTGGGCCAGCAGCGTTGTGGGGATCAGGCTCCAGCGGACGCCCCGGAATAGCGTGGACGCAATGAAGCAGCTTAAATCCTGCAAAACGCCGCCGCCGACCACCAGCAGCAGGCAGTCCCGGCGAAAGCCTGCCCCCAGCAGCCACTCGATGTGCGGGCTGAGCGCATCTAGGCTTTTGGCCGGCTCCGTCGCTTCAATCAGCCGCACATTCTCCGGCGGCAGCGTGCCCGCGAAGGCGTCGGGATACAGCGCGGCGACGCGCTCGTCAGCTAGTGCGAACGTGCGCTGGCCTTTGGACGCGCTTCGCAGCGCTTCCCGCAGGCCGGCGGATTCAGCGACGGCGTAGGAATGGGACTTACTTTGGATTTGCATAAACTAAATAAGACTATGTCAGCGGCAGGTAAAGCCGCCGTCTACAAGAAGCGTCTGGCCGGTCAGGTAGGTGTTTGCATCACTGCACAGCCAGGCGACAAAACGCGCGATCTCGTCCGGCTCGGCCAGCCGCCCGGCAGGAATGGACGCGGCGATTTTCTCTAAATCGGCAGGCGAATTGTTCTGCCGCGTGAGATCCGTCGCCACATAGCCGGGGCAGACGGAGTTGACCAGAATGCCGTGCGGAGCAAATTCTACGGCGGCGGTCCGGGTCAGTCCGTTCAGGCCGGACTTGACCATGCTGTACGCGCCCCGGCGCTCCTTTGTGACGACGCCGAAGATGGAGCTGATGTTGACGATCCGTCCCCAGCTTCGGCGCTTCATGCCGGCGGCGACGCCTTGTATCACTTGAAGCGGCGCGGTCAAATTAATCTGGACCATCTGCTGCCAGTCTCCTGCAATAATGGCCTCAATGTCGTTCAGGACATTGATGCCGGCGTTATTGACGACAATGTCGATGCCGCCGCCATGCCGCGTGAGCCACGAAGCCACCGACGCAGAGTCCGCCAGGTCCATCTCGGTCCGGCCCGGCGTCAGCACATCCGTGCCCTGTTCCCGCAGAGCGTCAGTAATCGCCGCACCGATCCCGCGTGCCGCTCCCGTCACCAATGCCGTTCGAGCCGTCAAGTAGGCCATCTGTTATACCTTGTAGTCTTAGGCCTTGTGCGCGACGGCATCAATAGATTTGCGGTAGCGCTCTTCCATCATGGCGAGGCGAGCGTCGTCTTCGCGGTGGATGGAACCGTAGTATTCGCGCTTGTTCTTCAGCCACATGATCTCAAACTCAACGGCTTTTAAAAACGCTTCCTGCTTGTTTTCCAGAGCATCCGGGCAGCCGAACACGACTTTACGCGTCTCGTACCGGTCCAGATGTCCCTTCGGGAACGCCTGGAAGAAGGGCAGGGAATGCACGGAAACGGCCCCGCCGACCACCACAGCCAGCCCCTTAGCTTTGGCTTTCGCTGCCACGTCTAAACCGATTTTCAGTATCTCGTCGCCGTTGACCGCGTCCCGGTTCAGGCCCATCGAGCCGGTCAGGTCTACCCGCCCCAGAACAATGCCGCTCAGGCCACCGATTTCGGGGATCTCCAGCATGGCGTCGAAGTTGCGGATAGCAGTGATCGTCTCCAAGTTGATGAGATAGTCCATGTCTTCGCGCTGATCGTCCGGGAAGACCATCTTGACTGCCTGCAGGTACTTTTTGAGCGCATACGGCGTTTCCACCATCGGCGCGACCAGATGCTCGGTGCCGAGGCTTGTCGCCTCAAACATGTCTTTGATGGCCTCGCAGCCGCCGATCTTCAGGGTCAGTCCGAGACCGGCCTTGAGGCTGACTTCTTTCAGGCGCATCGCTTCTTCAAGCCGCGTGCCTTCGGCCTCAAACTCGGCTTTGACGCCCACAACATGATATTCTTCGCGCAACTCTGTCAGCAGCGCCACCATTTTCTTTTCAAGACTGTTCAATCTACTCTCCTTTTTACGCGCTGCATTGCAGCGTTTCTAATTTCTTTTCACTCGGCAATGAGATTTTCGGCGATGAGATTTTTCTGAAGTTCTTCCCGGCTGAGAAACGGGGCCATGTCTTCCAGAGGCGCGGACACCATGCGGCCATCTTCCAGCTTGCGCGAGGAGACTTTCGGCGCGAATTGCTGGCTCAAGTCCAGAAACACTTCGCACATCTGCGGCCCCGTGCCGTTCAGCGTTTCTTCAATCGCCCGGCCCAGCTCCGCTTCGCTGCGGGCGGCATGGTAGGCAAACCCGCAGGCATCGGCCAGCTTGCTGAAGGGCGCAAAGCCGAGGCCGCTATCGGTCCCGCATCCGATAACATTGTCCGGGAAATAGTTCTGCTGGGTCTGCCGTATGGAGTGATACCCTTGATTGTTCAGAACGAACAGCTTGACCGGCAGATCGTGCATCTTGATCGTTTGCAGCTCCGCGAGGTTCATTTGAATCGAGCCGTCCCCAGCGAGGCACACAATGTCCGAGCCGGCGCTGCCGAACGCCGCGCCGATCGCCGCCGGCAAATCATACCCCATGGACGCGCACCCAGAGTTCGTGTAAAGCCGCTGTCCGGGCTTCAGAAAAGCCGCCTGGAACGATGTGACGCAGGCAGTCCCGTCACCGGTCACGATAATCTGGTTCTCGGGCAGATGCTGAAACAGCGCTTCCATAAAAACGTAGGGGTTGATGCCATGGGCGCTGTTATAGTACTCCGGCAGCACGACCGGGTACTTTGCGGCCCTTTCGCGGCACCAGGCCAGCCACGCGGTGTGCTTCGCCGGAACTTCCTCCATGGGCCGGGCGAGAAGCTGCGCCAGGACATCAGCGGCGTTTGCCTGCACCGGCAGGTCCGGATGGATTGTCGGCTTTTTCAGCTCCGCCGGGTCAATGTCTACGACGACTTTGTAGGCGCGGTGGGCGAAGTTCTCCCAGTTGTAGCTGATCTGGCGGATATTCAGGCGACTGCCCAGCACCAGCAAAAAGTCGGCGTTCTGGACGGCAAAGTTTCCCGCCCGGTCGCCGATTGTGCCGGGCCGGCCGACAAACGCAGGATGGTCGTTCCAGATCAGATCGTGCGCGTTCCAGGCCGTCACGACCGGAGTTCCCCAGCGGTCCGCCAGGGCAATCAGCCCTGCCTGAGCGCCGGCGAGGCGAACGCCCGAGCCGGCAAAGATCACAGGGCGCTCCGCTTCGCGGCAAAGCTGGGCGATCTTCTCGCAGAGCTGCGGCAGCCGGGCGGTGTCATCGGCCACGGGTTCCAGCTCGGCGGGATCAAAGCCCGGCAGCGTGTCCGGGTCAATTAGGGCACCCTGCACATTCATCGGGATGTCCAGCCAGACCGGGCCGGGCCGGCCGGAGGTCGCCAGAAACAGCGCTTTTTCCAGATGGTAGCGAATTGCCTGCGGGTCGGTGACCATTTCCGCGTACTTAGTGATTGGCGCGACCACTTTGACAATGTCAAGCTCCTGGTCCCCGAGCTGGCGCAGGGGCAGATCGGTACTGCGAACAACGGTCTCGAACTTGACCTGGCCGGAGATCACAATCATGCCGATTGAGTCTGTCCACGCCCCCCAGACGCCTGTAATCGCGTTGGTTCCGCCCGGCCCCGTCGTCACATTCACAGCAGCGAGCTTGCCCGTCAGGCGACAGTAGCTTTCGGCAGCCATCGCGCAGGCCTGCTCATGGTGGCAGCAGACATACTTTAGGCCGTGACAGCGGCCAATCGCGTCGTTGAGGTGCATCGCTCCGCCGCCGGTAACCAGAAAAATATGGTCTATTCCGTGCCGCACCAGCGACTGTGCAATATAATCCGAGACTTTTATCATAGAAAGACTTCCGTAGTGTGGTCGTATCGCGTGATCAGCCTCTTCCTGCTGTCCTCAGATACAAAACTAATCAGCCGCAATACAAAAAAACGTGCGGGGAAATGCCCGGTTTTATAAGCCGCCGAGATTAGTTTCAGCCAGGTAACTGGCCTCTCAAACGCAGGGAAACTCAGGCAAGTATGATATAATACCCTATGCTTAACCAATCCTTGCCTTCAAATCCCAGCGCAACCGAGGCCAAAAACAATAGTTATCCTATCTCGGCTCCGTTCAATTTCCTTGACAAAATCATTCAGATGACCCTTGCTGTCGTCGTGGCACTGTATGCGGTTTTCATGGCGAAATATCATCAGCTTCCTTTTGAGGATGCGGCGATGCTTATGCGCTACTCTCAGAACGTCGCCCAGGGGCACGGCATCGTTTTCAATATCGGACAGGCACCGGTCGACGGAGCTACGGACTTTTTGTTCATGGCCGTGCTTGCCGCAGTCAGCAAAACAGGTCTTTCACTGGAAAACAGCGTTTATGTGCTTGGGCTTGTGTGTCACCTGCTGACGACCCTCCTCATGTACGAGACTATTCGGCGTGTTGCAGGTGCATCGCGCTGGATGGCATCTGTCTCAGCGCTGTTTCTTGCGCTCGGTCCCGGTCTCGATTACGTAAACATGGGGTTTGGAACCCCGTTCTTTGCCGTATTCGCCGCACTAACATGGCGCTTTGCACTTTGCATAGCGCAGCAGGAAATGCCTTCGTCGGGTTCCGCAGTCGCTTTCGCCTTTTCAGGTCTTCTGCTCGGACTGGTGAGGCCGGAGGGTGTGTTACTAGCTTTATTTATGCTGTTCGGCCTCCTCTACTTCCGCGGGCTGTCTCACGCCCGGCCTGCAGTGCTAGCCTTCCTCGGCATCTTCGGCATTCTAGGCGGCGCATACTTTCTCTGGCGCTGGCACTACTTTGGCTACCCACTGCCGAACCCCTTCTACAAGAAGGGCGGTGGACACTTCTATCTGAGCGGCCTGCATGAGTCTCTGCACTATGTCCTCTTAATGAACTCCGTGTTCCTGCTGGGCCTCTTGGCCGGCCTCGGCTTCAAGGAGACACGGCGGCGAGCGCTCTTTGCCTTGATCCCAATCACCGGTTTCACAGCAGTCTGGGTCCTGCTGTCCAACGAGATGAACCATGCCGGGCGTTTTCAATACGCCCTATATCCTGTCGTCTTGATGTCCTGGCCGTTTGTCTACGCGCAGGGCTTGCAAAGCCCGCGCGTACCGGTGTGGAAGTCGCTTAATAAGAAGATTCAGGCCGCGACGGCCATCCCCTTTGCGGCTGTCCTCCTGCTGTCCCTGGGTTACCAGCATCAACAGCTTCATCATGAAGCGCTGCTGCGCTCGTACCACGACATGAACTACGATGTCGCCCTTGCCCTAAAACCGTACTCTTCTAACGATTACACGATTGCTACAACTGAAGGCGGAATTGTGCCGCTTTATTCTCATTGGCAGGCAATAGACCTTTGGGGCCTCAACGACCAATGGATCGCACATCATACTTATGTCAGCGCCGCTTACCTAGACCGCTTCCGACCGGAAGTAATCGAAATCCATGGCCCCCCAGCCCTGATGCCGCAGGACATGAAGGGGCGGCCTATTCGCGACATTCCCCAGCAATGGCTCGTGATGGTCGGGCTACTGAACCAGTATGTCAAAGACCGGCATTATGTGGTGGCACGCAGGTTTGACGATACATCATTCCGATCGCACTACTCGACCGGCTTTACATACGCCTACTATGTGCGGCCTGATTTCCCGCAAAGCCGGGAAATTGCAAACCGCCTTCGGACACTTAGCTTTCCGCCGGCTTGGGACCCATTCATTAAGTCGAACATTAGTCCTTCCAATCAAAAGTGAGCTGGCGTTTGCACTATATCGTTCCAGGCCGCTGTGCGCCGGAGCGCTTCGTCCAGGTCAACCCAGGCCTGAAGCCCTAATTCCTCCCGCGCACGCTGTGTCAAAGGAACGTAGCGGTTCGGAATTTGGCCCAGGGGCGCTGCCTGCATAATGTCCACGCGCGGCTGGGGCACAAACTGTGCGGCGACCTTGTGCGCCAGGTCCCTTATCGAAATCGCATCTTCCGAGCCGGCATTGTAGGCGCGGCCTGGCGTACCGCGCAGCAGGATGGTCCAAAGCCAGATCGCAAGGTCCGCCGCATATAAATATGACCGAAACGGCGTCCCGTCGCCGCTCACCCGCACCGGCTCCCCGTGAAGAACATTACGCAGAAAGTTGCCGACGGCGAAATGCGTGTCCAGCGGCAGATACGGTCCGACAAATGCGAAGCTGCGGACAATTACAACTTCCAGGCTATATTTCTCGGCATAAATCGCGCCGTAAAGCTCCGCCAGACGCTTGCCTTCGCCGTATGCGGAGCTTGCCTGGCCGCAGTCCGGCGCACCAGGATAGTCTTCCGGGACATGACTGAGATCCGGCGGCTGCCTGCCGTAGACCGCTCCCGACGACGCCAGCAGGAAACGGCCCGCCCCGCAGTGCCGCGCGAATTCTAATGCCCGCCGTGTTCCTTCAGTCACCGTTCCAATCATGCCGAGCGGATTGTCCCGGTTCAGCGCCGCGCTGGCCTCCGTGGCGCAGTGCAGGACATGCGAGAACTGTCCGTCCGGAAACGCAAACGCGCGAACATCTCCTGCTTGAAGCGTGATTGACGGATGCTGCGCCAGGTGCGGCGCTTTCTCGGCGAATGCTTCCGGGCTACGAGACAAAACGGTCATCTCCGCGCCAAGCTGGAAGCGCTCGTTGGCCCACAAAAAGCTTTCCAGCAGCCAGCAGCCGAAGAACCCGGTGCCTCCAGTCACAAATAGGTGCTGCCCGCGCAGGTCTTCCCAGAGCTTGTCCGTGTGCAACAGCACATGGTCTAAATCAGCGGCTAACGGGTTGGACATAAGGAATTAGGCAGGGCGGGCGTCACCCGGCCATCGCCAGCTCGCGCCGGGCGGAAGCAGCATAGCTGCCGATCATGTCGATCATATAGTCTTTGTGCGCGTCGGTCAATGCCGGGTAGACGCCGACCCAGAAGACATTGTTCATCACGAAGTCGGTGTTCGGCAAATCGCCGATCTTGCGGTGGGTAATGTTCACATAAGCCGGCTGCTTGAGCAGGTTGCCCGCAAACAGCAGGCGCGTGCCGATTTTTTTGGAGTCTAAGTGCCGCACCAACTGGTCACGGGTGAACGGGGCATCGGGCCGGACGGCGATGGGGAAGCCGAACCAGGACGGCTCGGAGTTCGGCGTCGCTTCCGGCAGGATCAGATGCTCCTGGAACTCCTGCAGGCCGGCATGCAGGTACGCAAAGTTGCGGCGGCGGGCGGCGATAAACTCCGGCAGCTTCTTAAGCTGGGACACGCCGACAGCCGCCTGCATATCGGTGACTTTCAGGTTGTAGCCGATATGGGAGTAGGTGTACTTGTGGTCGTAGCCGCAGGGCAGGTCACCGAGCTGCCAGTCGTAGCGCTTGCCGCAGGTGTTATCTTTGCCCGGCTCGCACCAACATGACCTACCCCAGTCGCGGAACGACTCAGCGATGACTTTTAGCTTGACGTTGTTCATAAACACGGCCCCGCCTTCGCCCATCGTGATATGGTGCGCGGGGTAGAACGACGCCGTCGCGATGTCGCCGAACGTGCCGAGCTTCTGGCCGTTATAGGTGCCGCCGATGGCGTCGCAGCAGTCTTCGACTAAGAACAGGTCGTGCTTGCGGACGAACTCACTGATGGCAGTCATGTTGCCGGGGTTGCCCAGCGTGTGCGCGAACATCAGCGCCCGCGTTTTGGGCGAAAGCGCTTCTTCAAGCTGGTCAATGTTGAGGTTGTAGTCGGGGATAGTAACGTCTATGAACACCGGGACAAGGCCGTTCTGGATAATTGGATTAACCGTGGTCGGGAAGCCCGCCGCCACGGTGATAACTTCATCGCCGGGTTTCAGACGCCGGTCGCCAAGCGCCGGAGAAGTCAGGGTCGTCAGGGCAATCAGATCGGCGGACGAGCCGGAGTTTACCAGAAGCGCCTTGCGGACGCCGCAGAAGCGGGCGAACTCGCGCTCGAACTGGGCCGCGAACCGGCCCGTGGTCAGCCAGAAGTCCAGCCCGGAGTCTACTAAATGCTGCACGTCTACGGCGTCAAACACGCGGCCCGACACAGGGACGGCGCTTTCGCCCGGCACAAACGGCTGGGGCGCAAAGGCTTCGGCATGGTATTCGACAACTAAATCGGCAATCTGCGCCCGGAGCGCATCGGCTTTTGCGGTCATTGCAAGTCTTTCTAAGCAATCTGTCGGTGTAGGGGCAGACCCCCGTGTCTGCCCTTCTTGTCTTATGTCTGCCCCCACGGGGCGTTACACGGTCAAAAAATCGGTGTACCACTGGATTGTCTTTTCCAGCGCCCCGTCCAGCGTGTACAGCGGTTCCCAGTCCAGCATCCGCCGGGCTTTAGCGGCGCTTAAATACTGGTGCTTGATTTCGTTTGAGGCTTCGTTGCGGACATCGGGTTTAAGACCGGACCCCATCACGTCCAGAATCTTCTGGGTTAGCTCCAGCACGGTTACTTGCAGCTCATTGGAGAAGTTAAACGCTTCGCCGTTCAGACCTGGATTGCCGGCCATTTGTTCCGCCAGCAGCATGTACGCCGCCGCGCCGTCCTCGACATAGAAATAGTCCCGGACAAAGGAGCCGTCGGAGCGGATCACCGGAGCCTGGCCGCGCAGGATGGAGCGGATCGTGCCGGGGACAATGCGGTTCCAGTTCAAATCGCCGCCGCCGTAGAAGTTGCCGCAGCGGGTGATTGTGACCGGCAGGTCGTAGCTTTTGGCGTAGGTGTAGGAGATCAAATCGGCGCAGGATTTGGAAACGTCGTAAGGGTGCTGGCCCTGCAAAGGCGTGGTCTCGTCATAGGGCAGCACGTCCTGGTCGCCGTAGGCTTTGTCCGACGACGCAATCACGATCTGTTTGACTTTTGGGGAGCGGCGGCAGGCTTCCAGCAGGCACCACGTCCCTTGAATGTTCGCTTCAAATGTGGAAACGGGATTGCGGTTTGCGATGCCGACAATGGTCTGCGCGGCCAGATGAATGACCGTGTCAATCTCGTACTCGCCCAGCGCCCGCTCCATCATCGCCTGATCTACAATGTTGCCGCGCACGATCTTGACTTTGTCCAAAGTGCCCGAGCGCACCAGCTCGCAGTCCGGCACCCAGTCCCGGACCAGGCAGACCACATCAGCCTCGGCAGCCACCAGAGACTTCACCAGCCAGCCGCCGACCAAACCCGTCGCGCCCGTCACCAATGTCGGGCGATCCCGCCAAAATCCGCTATTCACTACTTCCTTCATACTTTCCAGGCTAGACTTTCCAGGGAGCCTTCCCTGATTGCCACAAGTTTTCTAATATCTTTTTCTCGCGCAGTGTGTCCATGCACTGCCAGAAGCCTTCGTGCCGGTAGGCGACAAGCTGCGACCCCTGCGCCAGCCGCTCCAGCGGGGTCAGCTCCAGCAGCGTGTCGTCGCCGTCCAAGTACTCGAAGATCTCCGGCTCAAAGACAAAGTAACCGCCGTTGATCCAGCCCTCGCCGATTTGCGGCTTTTCACTGAACTCGCGCACGAAATCGCCCTCAAATACCAGGCCGCCGAAGCGGGCCGGCGGGCGGACAGCGGTAATTGTCGCGATCTTGCCGTGCGACTGATGAAACTCCAGCACCTTCTGGATATTGACATCGCAGACGCCGTCGCCGTAGGTCACCATGAACGTGCCGCCGCGCAGATGGGATTCTAGGCGCTTGATGCGCCCGCCGGTCTGCGTGTTTTGGCCGGTATCCATGAGATTGACGACCCAATTCTCGGTTTCTTTTTCCAGGTCTTCGATCCGTCCGCTGGCAAGATTGACCCTCAAACTGCCGCCGAGGGAATAATGGTCTAAGAAGTAGCGCTTGATAATTTCGCCTTTATACCCCAATGCCAGAAAAAAGTCCGTGAAGCCGTAGTGCGCGTAGGACTTCATGATGTGCCAGACGATGGGATGCTCGCCGACTTCAACCATCGGCTTCGGCTTGATTTCAGTTTCTTCAGCGAGGCGTGTTCCCAGACCGCCCGCCAGTATGACGACGTTCATGACACTTGTCCTGCCTTCCGCGCGGCGTCTTCTTTCAATCCACTATTCTCTTGGACAACTGTACCAAGCATTCCGCTGCCGTTCAGTGACGGCCCTGCGAGATTTATTTTGGATGCGGTGCGGAAGTATTCCCAGAGCACGGACATGAGGAACGCCAAAAACGCCAGTGCCACACAAAGCGCCGCCAGCTTGGAGAGTCCCGGCTCGCCGCTTTTGGGCGGCACGGCGGCATCAATCACCGTCATGCGGCTGAGCGACGAGGCATTGTCCAGCTTGATTTTTTCGGCTTCACTCAGCGTTGTTTTCAGCAGGTCAAGCTGGATGCCGACCTCGGCCTGCAGCTGGCCCGCTTCGCCGGAAAGCCGGCGGCTGACGCCGAGATGCCGCTCGGCTAATGCGATTTGCTGGGTCAGCTTGGCTTCACGCGCCAGCAGCCCGGTGATTTCCTCGTTGCTGCGGATGTTCGGCGTCGTCAGGCCGCGCCTCACGCCCTGGACCTGGCGATCCAGATCCGCCTGATCTACCGTCAGCCGGGCCTGGGCCTGAATAACTGCCGGGTTTTCCGGGCCGTAAAGCCGCGACGCCGTGTTGTAAGCAAGCTGGTCCTGGGTCACGCGGCTGTGGGCGCTCGCCAGCAGGGGATCATCCGTCGGCACCGCCGAAAGATTGCCAAGTTGTTTTCCGATCCCCTGCTGGCCGGCAGCCCGAACGGCCTGCGCGGTACGCAAATCCGCCTGCACCTGGTTCAGCGCCGTGTAAAGCTGCCCCAGTCCGGCGGCTGCCGTCTCGGCGTCCGTGCCTCCGCGCGGGGTGCCTGAAGAACTGTCCGAAGAACTACCGGAAGAAGCCGCATCGGAGCCGGACGCCGGGGCAGGCAGCGGTGCAGAACGCGGGTCCACGCGGCTGAGGCCGCGCGTAAACTCCAGCGACCGCGCGACGGCGTCATCATAGTTTGCCCGCGCTTGCCGCACTTCCCGGTCCGCCCCGCGCAGCAGGACCGCGCCCTGGTCGGTGTCGCTGGTCGCGTAATATTCTTTCAGCGCACCCGCGTAGTCATTGGCCGCGTCTGCTGCTGCCGCCTCCACCTGTGGGACGCTTGGGGACGGATGCGGGGTAAGCCGAGGCGATGCCGGCAGCGCTACTGCGATATACAGCAGGCCGTCGGTTGCGTTGTCGTCGGGCTTGACGCTTTTCGCGAGGAAATCCACGGCCGCATCTTCCGTGCCGAACATCTTCGTGCCATAAAGCTGCCGGAGATGGACATGACGTTCCACCGTCTGGGCCAGTGCGCGGCTCTTGAGAACGCCCAGATAACGCTTGGTTGACCCGCCGCCGCCGGCCAGCAGGGCAAGAGGCGAACTGACGCCGGAAGACTGCTGAAGCGCGACCGAAGTCGCCGCAGTGTAGGTGCGCGGAGTGATTGACCCCAGCAGCAGCACGGCGGCCGCTACGGAAAGGGGACCCAGCCAGAGCCAGATCCGACCCTGCCGGCGGAAGGCGCGGCGCAGACGCGCTCCATCAACAATGATTTCTTCCTGGGGCAACGCCGCTGCTTTATTCTGCACCCCGCTCGTTGCGGGATGCGTGTCTTGATATGCTTTGTCTTGCAGCACGTTATATTGTCTCAGCACACGAACACAGTGAAATAAAACACGGTAGAATGAAGGACAGTGGAATAAAAGCAGGGTAAAGATGCATGGAGAGGCTGTTCTTTCTTCGCTCCATTATATCTTAAACCCCCGGCTCTTGTCAAATCGCAGGCCCCCCAGCCCCCAATAATGGGGGAGCCAGAGTCAGAAGCGCTTGCCTTCTTAATCATGCTCCCCCATTATTGGGGGCTGGGGGGCATCCTCTAAAGCCCAAACACGCTGGACAGCACTTTCAGTGTGATCGCGCCGCCCAAGAGGCCCTGGAAGAAGTCGCTGAAGCCGTTGCCGCTGCGGCTGATCTTCTCGGCCAGCACTTTCGTCGGGACCAAAATCAGGTCGCCGGGCTGAAGCGCTCCGGCTTTGTCCGCCGGAATCAGGCCGCCGCCGGCATGAATGACTTCAATCCGGTCGGTCGCCGCGTCCGGCGTGAAGCCGCCGACAAGCCGGACGTAGTAGTCAATCGACTGGCCGGGCCGGTACACGACCCCCCGCCCGCTGTAGACCGCGCCGACAACCTGCACGGTGGTCGGCGTCTCCGGCACGACCAGCGTGTCGCCGTCTTTGAGCAGCACATCGTCAATGGAGCCGGGACGCTTGATCGCCTGGGCAAGCTGAACCGCGACAGAGCCGTTCGGCTCAAGCTGGCTGAGTGTCAAAAGCCGCGCCGGGGAGACCAGGCTGTTCTGGGAAAGGGCGTTTGTCAGCGGCGCGAGGTTCGGATTGGCGGCATTGGCGGGCGAGCCGCCGCCAAGCCCCGCGATGCCGGTCGAACCGCTGGCCGCCGTGCCGGCAGCCTGGATCAGCTCCAAATTGGATTTCGCCTTTTCGCGCTGGAGCTGGCTTAAGTTGAGCATATCGCTCATGCGGGCAATGACCGTGGCAAGGTCGAGCTGCCCCGGCGTTGCCAGCGCGTCCGACATGCGCGTAAACTCTGCTCCCTGCGGGAAAGCTTCGGGCCGCAGGCCGCCGGCCTGCTTGATGGCGTCGCTCAGGTGCATGCCCTGCTGAATAATAATCGGGCCGGGCCGGTTGACCATGCCGGTCACGGTTACGACGCCGGGGTGATCCCGCAGGGTGCCATCGCCCTGAACCGCGACCACATCGCCGTCTTGCAGCGTCAGGTCCGTGCCCGACGCCACTGTCTGCTCCGGCGTGTAGTCCACGGTCTGGGAGGGAACAATCGCAGACGCCACTTGAACGGCTTTGTCGGTGACCGGACGCCGGGCATGGGCGACGGTCACCCGTGTGCCGCCGCCGGGCTTGAACGCGCCGACGATTTTCAGCAGGTCGCTCAGGCGCTCGCCCTCGCCGCGGGCATACAGGCCGGGCGCGACGACGTTGCCCAAAATTTTGACCGTGTGGTCCGGCGTGAAGTGCGCCTCGCCGTTGCGGTAGATCGCGAGAACGTCGTTGTCCTGAACGGGCAGGTCTGCACTTTGATCGCGGGCCTCAACATCGCGCAGGCTGACATAATCGTAGGCGTAGGTGCCGTCGCCGCGCTGATGCAGCAGGACGGCCCGGTTCAGGTAGGCGTCCGGCAGCGGGCCGCCGGAGTCCAGCAGCAGGTCGCTGACCCGCATGTTGTCGCTCTGGGTATACAGGCCGGGCCGCTGCACCGCACCGCGCACCGTGACCAAACGGCGGCCAATGTAGGAGACTTCCTGGCGTGTATAAAGCTGCAAAATATCAAAGCGCTTCAGCGGAATGTTCTGCGTCGGGTCACCGTTCAGCGCCTGGCCGATGTCGAGATGCAGGCGCGTGGTCGTGTTGTCCGGGTTCAGGCGGAGCAGATCGGCCTGGTTGGTATAGGTGTCATCCTCAATGCCACGCGCCCGCGCGATGAGACCGGCCACGGTCAGGCCCGATGTCAGCGCGTAGTCGCCGGGCTGGTTGACTGCGCCGTTGACGGTCACACGGTTGGTGATGATCGAGCGGATGGAAGACACTTCAATCGTGTCGCCGTCATATACGCTTGTTTTCGCCACAGTGGTTCGATCGCGCAGGTTGACGTCTACGATGACCCGGTCCGTGCCGTTGTTAATGGTGTCAATGTGGACGTTCTGATCCACGCCCGACGGCTTGATGCCGCCGGCATAGCGAAGCGCATCGCGCAGGCTTTCGGCGGGAGTCAGCTCGTACACCGCCTGCTGGCGCACTTCGCCGACAATGGCGATCCGGGACAGCCGGGCCGGGACATAGATATTGTCCCCGGCTTGGAGCGAAATGTCCCCGTTTTTCGCGCTGGGACGTGCGCCCGTCGCGCCGATCAGCGGGTAGATGTCAAGCGTTCCGGCCACGCGCCCGCTGCGGATCACCCGGATGTCCCGCAGCGAGCCGTCTGCTGTCGGGCCGCCGGCGGCGTTCAGGACATTGAACGCGGTCGCGGTCGCCGGCACGGTGTAAGTGCCGGGCGCAAACGCCGCGCCGCTGACAGTCACTTGAATGGTCCGAAGCTGGCGCAGGTTGATGGAAACGTCCACGTTCCGGTACAGGCGGCTGAGCCGCGACCGCAGAGCGTCTTCGGCCTGGGACGCGGTCCGGCCCACAACGGAAATGCGTCCGGACCCTTCCACTTCAATGCCGCCCTGCAGGTCTACCGTCGCGGTGAACTCGCGCGGGGCCAGCGCCAGGGCGCTGTAACGTACCGTAAGCTGATCGCCGGGCTGGAGCTGATAGTTCGGCGGCAGGGAGGCCAGCACGTTCCGGTACAGCGTGGACGAAATTGGGTCGGTCACCTGCCCGACAACGGCGTTGGCTGTACCGTTCTGAAGAAGTGCATCATCGCCGGGAAACTGGATGTCGCTGCCAAGCGGCGCGGTGTCGCCGGGAAACCCGCTGCTCGTTTGGGTCTGGTAGGTGCCGCCGTTCTGGGCGCTGTCACCGTTTGAGTAGTCATAGCCGGAATTCGGCGAGCGGCGCAGGATTGTCGTGCTGGTCACATCGCCGTTCATCGCGCTGCCGCCGGACCCTGTGCCGGGGCCGTTTGGGTCATAGCCGGTGCTGCTTGGGTCGCTGCCTGAATCGGAGTAGCCGTTAGAACGCGGGGAGCCGTTGGGATACTGGCTTGGGTACTGGCTGCTCGGGTCGCTGCCTGGATACTGCGTGTTTGGATACTGACCGGCCTGCGGATCGGATTGTCGCTGGCTGCCGGTTTGCGAGGGATCGCCTGTCCCATTGACTCCATACGGAGAGAAACCGCCGCCCTGTCCTGCCGCGCCGTAAGCGATGCCTGCACCGAGAAGCGCCGCATCAGCCCCGCTGCTGCCGTTGTTGTAGCTGCTTCCGCCGTTGTAGCCGCCGCTGTTTTGGTAGGTGCCGTTCGGGTAGCTGCTGCTGAGAGCGCCGGCGTTCGGATCGTTGTAGTAATTGTAGCCGTTACTCGTGTAGCCATTGGCGCTGGCGCTGTTCCCGGAGGGTTGCTGGCCGGAACGCGGCTGGCCTGGGCGAAAGGGCTGCGGGTAGCGGGTGACGCGCGGCGCGGGCGGCAGCAGAGCGCGGCGGCGGGCGACGATGATCTGCCGGGCCGGCTGGAAGAAGTCGTAGCCAAACAGCGGCAGCGGCTTCTGAAGGCGCGGCTGTCCCAGCAGCGACGGGTCGGTCTGGAGCACATAGCTTCGCGGCTCGCGGTTCACGACCGGTGGAATTTGGCGGTTGCCGGTAGGCGCAGGCGGCGGCTGCGGATTATACAAGAGGCTCTGGGAGTTACCCTGGCGATTGCTTTGGCTGCTGTCCGGGCCGAAAGCGTTATTAGGACCGTAGGCGCTGTCCGGGCCATAAGTGCCGGAGGGTTCCGGATTGCTGGCCGGGTCGGTCAGCACAAGCGGGTTCGCGGGCGCGGCGGGAACACGCGGGCGCGTCGTGCGCCCGTTGCGGGTGGCGACAGCATCGGGGTGTCCGTTGGTATCCACGCCCACCGGCGGATTGGACGCGCTTCCCGCCGCGTTGTCACCGTTGTTGTAGCTGCCGGTGCCGGCACTGTAAGGCGGATTGCCGCCGGATGGATCGCCTGCAGAAGATGAGCTGCTCTGCGGGTCCTGCCCGGCGCTGCGCTGCGGCAGGGCGAGGCTGGACGCAGCCAGCAAAACGCCAAGCGCGGCGGCAAGCGGAGCGGAGCGGCGGCGGGCGGTAAAGAAGCGAAGAGAGAGCGAAAGGTGATGCATAATCAGTCCTGAGATGAGAAATAAGTGTTGACGTTAAAGGGCTGCAATTAAGCGCTGCGCGTGACTGCGCTCCGTGCCATATCCACCATCTGCGCGAGTTCTGCGGTCTGCCGGGCAAGTTCCGCAGTTTGCTGTACCGACAGCTCAGCAGCAGTGGGGATGCTGGAGCTTCCGGCCCGGCCGGCAAGGCGCGACAGCACCAGATGCGCGGTGTCCGCCAAGACTTGCAGGTCATAGGGCAGCGAGCGGCGGCGCACATACTCGGCGTCCATTTGCAGCTTCACCGGCATAATTTGCGAAAGATAAAACTGTTCCCGCTGCGGCTGGCCGCTCAGCAGAAACTCTTCGTGGCGGAAAAACAGCGCAGTCGGTCCGGTGATGCCGGGCCGGACACTGAGAACGACCCGCCGCAGGCCGGGGTCGAAGCGGTCTACAAAGCGCAGCACCTGCGGCCTCGGCCCGACCAGGCTCATGTCGCCCCGCAGGACATTAAAAAGCTGCGGCAGCTCGTCCAGCTTCCAGCTTCGCAGATGCCGCCCGAGCGGCGTGATCCGCGGGTCGTCCTGCGCGGTCACCAACGGTCCGGCACCACTGGCTGTAAACATGGTGCGGAACTTCCAAATCTGAAACAGCCTGCCGCCGCGCCCGACTCGCTCCTGCCGGTAAAATACCGGCCCCGCAGAAGTCAGCTTCACGGCAACGGCGGCCCAGAGCAGGACGGGGGCGCACAGCAGCAGCAGAAACATCGCGACGCTGAAGTCCAGCAGCCGGCTTGCGGCCCCTGGCCCGTCCAAAATAAGCTCCGGCGAAGTAGGTTCCGGCGAGATCCCTAGGAATAGTTTCTCTGGAAATGGTTTGTGTGGCGGCATAAGTCGAAGCCTGACGCTGCCCTCAGCGGCAGCGGAAAAGAGATGCCTACAAAAGTATACTGCATTTTTCCGCAAAACGCCCGTATTTTGAACAGGCGGCTTGAAAAACGGCCCTGCAAGGAATTTCCGTCATCGCCGGCGAACAGCATTTCTATGACACGAACACTGCTCTCTGAACGTCAAATTGAGACTTTGCGGGCACTGGTCCATTGCATTATCCCCGCCGACGATTACCCGAATGGCTGGGACGCGGGGGTTGGCGACTATTTAGCGCATCTTCTGACGCGCGAACCGCAGTTTTTGTTCCCTTACCGCTCCGGCCTGGACGCACTCGAAGCGAAAGCGCCTGATTTTCATGCGCTGCCGGCTCCCGCGCAGAACGCCCTGCTGACGCGGCTGGAGTCAGACATGCAGCGGGGCGCGTTCTTCCGCCTGCTGGTATCTCACGTCATGGAAGGCTTTTATGCCGATCCCGGCAGCGGCGGCAACCGGGACGGCATCGCCTGGAAGATGCTCGGCTACAAGGTGACGGCATGACCCAAGTGACAGACTATGATGCCATCATTGTCGGCGCGGGTGCCGGGGGCGGAGTCGCCGCCGCCCTGCTGGCGGAAGCCGGGAAGCGCGTGCTGCTGCTGGAGCGCGGGCGGCAGTTATCGTTTGCCGACGTGGGCCGGGACCATCTGCGGAATCAAAGATTAGCTCAGTACGGCTTCAACGCCGGGCCGGACGATCTTCTGGGCAACCCGCGCGTGTTTGTGACCCCGGAAGGCTTGGAAAAGGTCGTCAGCCCGATTGAAGGCGACTACTCCGCGAACGCCGCCTGCGTCGGCAGCGGCACGCGGGTCTACGGCGCACAGGCCTGGCGCTTCCTGCCCGACGATTTCCGCATGGCGTCAAAGTACGGCATTCCGAGCGGCAGCAGTTTGTCCGACTGGCCGATTAGCTACGATGACCTCGTACCCCATTACGAACGCGCCGAGTGGGAACTCGGCGTCTCCGGCGACGAGGAAACCGCCGGCAGGCATCGCCCGCGCCACCGTCCGTACCCCATGCCGCCACTGCCACTGAACGCGCAGGGCCGAACGCTTCAAACCGGCGCAGACGCGCTGGGCTGGGACACGCAGCGCGTCCCGCTCCTCATCAACAGCGTTCCTTACGGCGGGCGCGAGTCTTGCGTCCACTGCCAGCAGTGCGTCGGCTTCGCCTGCCCCACCGACGCCAAAAACGGCACCCAGAACACGCTCATCCCCCGCGCCCTCGCGACCGGCCTCTGCACGTTAGAGACCGAAGCGATGGCCGAGCGCATTGATACAGATGCGTCAGGCAGTGTCGTCGGCGTCACTTACTGGACCAAAGACGGCCTGCGCGTCTCGGCTAAAAGCGCCATCGTGGTCGTCTCCGGCGGGGCAATCGAAACCGCCCGCCTGCTGCTTAATTCTAAGTCATCCGCGCATCCGCACGGCCTCGGCAACGCACGCGACCAAGTCGGGCGCAATTTGCAGGGCCACTACTACGCCGGGGCCGTCGGCTGGATGCCTGAACCCATCTGGGACGGCATCGGTCCCGGCGCGACTGCGGCAACCATTAAGTTCAACCACGACAACGGCAATGTTGTGGGCGGCGGAATGCTGGCCGACGACTTCATTATCCAGCCGCTTCATTTCCAGAAGTGGGGCGTTCCGGCAGACGTTCCGCGCTGGGGCCTGGCCCACAAACAGTGGATGCGCCGGCACTACACCCGGATGCTGCTGATTACCGGCCCAGTGCAGGAAATCCCCAGCCCCGACGCCCGCGTTTCCGTTGACCCCGGTGTCACCGACAAGTACGGTATCCCCGTCGCCCGCCTATCCGGTACGACGCACCCCGAAACCCTCCGCACCTACAATTACATGAACACCCGCGCCGCCGAATGGGCGACGGCCTGCGGGGCTGAGAACGTCTTGGCCTACTCCGCCGGCCTCACCCTCAGCGGCGGCCAGCACCAAGCCGGCACCTGCCGCCTGGGCGACGACCCGCACCTCTCCGTCACGGATCCCTGGGGCCGCGTCCACGGCCACGACAACCTCTACATCGCCGACGGCTCCCTGCACATCACCAACGGCGGCTTCAACCCCGTCCTGACTATTTTAGCGTTGTCCTACCGCGTCGCAAGCCATCTAGTGAGTTCTTGGTAAAAAGCAGTCAACAGCCCCATTGTGTCATGTAGGGGTAGGGCTTGCCCCTACCCCTACATAATGGGCTGTTTCACAGAGCGTAAATGCTTCAAGCTAAATCAGCTCCCAAGCCTTCAGCACAGACAGCAGCGGGGGCAGGGGCGTTTCCCAGAGCCAGCTTTCTTGCAGCCAGAGGCCAGGCAGGACAGCGCTGTGGTAGCGGCCTTGTTCGTCTAATGAGGTAGGGCGGTAGATGCCGTCAGTGCCAAGCTGGTAGAACTCGGCCTGTTCACGAATGGGGTCAAGGAGCCAGTATTCAGGGATACCGGCGGCCTCATACTCAAAGAACTTATCGCCCCGATCCCGCGCCCGGCTCTCCGGGCTGATGATCTCGACGACCAAATCTGCGGGGCCTTCTAAAAAGTTCTTTTTCAGCCGGACGCGATGTGCCTCTGTGACGAACAGAATATCAGGAGAACGCCCCGGCAAGTTGGCCGCCGACTTCATCTGGAACGGCTCGTAACGTACTTCGCCAAGCTGACGTGTATCAGCATAGAACTGAAGCAGTGAAAGCAGATAGGCTCCCAGCTTCTGGTGAACATTCGAGATCGGACTCATTGCGATTACCTCTCCGTCCACCCATTCAACGTGCTGGTCTTCACTCTCCAGTTCCAGAAACTCTTCGTAACTGATTTTGGCTTGCGTGTCAGTTGGTGCGCTTGTCTGCGTTGCGGTTGCCATTGTCTAGCCTTCCGTTAGAACTTCGCCACGGTAATTGCGCCTTCGGACGCAGACGTGACGGAGGCGGCGTATTTTGCCATGACGCCGGTGGTATAGTGCGGCGCGGGCGCGGTCCATCCGGCCCGGCGGCGAGCGAATTCGCCGTCCGTAACACCCGCGATGATGGTGCCGTTCTCGATGTCAAGCGTGACTGTGTCGCCTTCGCGCAGGAGGGCAATCGGGCCGCCGACGGAGGCTTCAGGGGCGACGTGGCCGACCATCAGGCCGCGCGTGGCACCGGAAAAGCGGCCGTCGGTGACCATCGTGACTTCGCCGCCGAGGCCCTGCCCGACCAAAGCTGCCGTGACGCCCAGCATTTCGCGCATTCCCGGCCCGCCTTTTGGGCCTTCGTAGCGGATCACGACCACGTCGCCCGGCACGATGCGCCGCTCCGTCACGGCCGTCATGGCATCTTCTTCCCGGTCAAAGATGCGGGCCGGGCCGGAGAACTGGGTTTTCTCGGTTCCCGCCAGCTTGATGACCGCGCCTTCGGGGGCCAAGTTGCCGTGCAGGATGACAATGCCGCCGCGCGGCTTGAAAGCTTTGCTGACGGGGACAATCACTTGCTGGCCTTCGGCTTCTTCGGCTAAAGCCGCTTCTTCGGCCAGCGTGCGGCCCGACGGGGTAGGCCGGTCGCCGTGCAGCAGACCCGCCGCTAATAGATTTTTGGCGACAAGCCGCGTTCCGCCGGCCCGGTGCATGTCTGTCGCGACATACGTTCCGCCGGGAGTGAGACTGGCAATCACCGGAGTGCGGGCCGAAACGCGGTTGAAGTCGTCCATCGAGAGCGGGACGCCGGCTTCGCGGGCCAGCGCCAGAAGGTGCAGGACGGAGTTTGTCGAGCCGCCCGTTGCCGCCGCGCCGGCAATGGCGTTCTCAAAGGCTTCTTTCGTGAGGATGTCCGAGGGCCGGACGCCGCTGTGGAGCAGCTTCACAATCATGCGGCCCGCTTCGACGCCGATGTCGTCTTTTTTGGGGTCCACAGCGGGAACGCCTGCCGAGCCGAGAGACGCCAGACCCAAGAACTCGATCACAATCGCCATCGTGTTCGCCGTAAACTGCCCGCCACAGGAACCCGCGCCGGGGCAGGCGGCGTCTTCCAGCTCGGTCAAATCAGCGTCGGTAATCTTACCCGCCGCCGCCGCGCCGATGCCCTCAAATACGTCCTGAATGGTAATGTCCCGGCCCCGATACCGGCCCGGCGCAATGGAGCCGCCGTAGAGGAGCATTCCGGGGATATTGAGACGCGCCAGAGCCATCGCTGCGCCCGGCGCAGTCTTGTCGCACCCGACTAGGCAAATAACGGCGTCAAACATGTGGCCGCGTGTGACCAGCTCGATGGAGTCCGCGATGACTTCCCGGCTGATTAGCGACGTTTTCATGCCTTCGGTGCCCATCGTGATGCCGTCGCTGATAGCGATCGTGTTGAACTCCTGCGGCGTCGCGCCCGCTTCCCGGATGCCCTGCATCACTTTCTGGGCCAGCGCCCGCAGGTTCAGGTTGCACGGCATCGTGCCGATCCAGGTAGAGGCCACGCCGATGATCGGCTTTTTGATGTCTTCGTCGGTCAGCCCGACGCCCTTCAAATAAGAACGGGCGGCAGCACGGTCGCGCCCTTCGGTGATGACGCGGCTTCGCGCCTTGGGGTCATAAGTTGGTGTATCAGGCATGGGGAAACTCCACAAATGTCGGTGATTTGGGAGAATTATACCTGTGGGGGCAGGGGTTTGGCTATGGAGTGGAGATAGAGGAAGTCAAGCAGCTTCATCTTCTGCGTTTTCATCTTCTGTGTTTTGCGCTTCTCTCCATTCCCGTCCGAGCCGTACAGCTTCCTCAAACCCTTCACTATCCGCGAAGATGCCGAAGATTGTCTCCCAGGAAGCGGCAACTTGGTGTTCAGCAGAAGATTGGTTTTCCTCTGCGGCCATGATGAGTTTCCTCTCGGATCAAGACTTTGACGGGACAGCAGACTTGGGCGTTTTCACAGCGGATTGATCTACTACTGTGATCGGCACTGCGTTTGACCGGAACAACTCGGTATGTTCATCATAATTGAATGCACTGGAGTTGGACTCAGAAGGAAACAAAAGAAGGCGGGGAAGATAAATCACTTGCAGGTAGTACTTGCCTGGGGGAATAACTTTGTAAGAGGGATAAGGGAGAGATGTGCCTAAAAGCCTGCCCAGATAGCAGAATGCTGGCACCTCGGCCCAATCACGGGCGGCGATGGATTTTCTTGAGCCTCCCATGCTTTCCATCAAGTCGCAGGCATAGCGCTTTTGAGAGTCATAAAGAGCAAGACGCCCTGGCGTGGGAATTAGAGGGTCCCAGTATAGGTTGTAACAATTTATTGCGTCGCCACCGTCGTTGTACAGCCGGATGTCAACCGTGAAGTACTCATTCCCAGTAGCCTCGTCCTGACGGGTTTGCCGAATGCATGTTTGCGACAGGGCGAGAACGGCATGAGCTTTAGGGTAGCCATTTTGGGAGTATCCGTAGGCGTCTCGGAACGGATAAAGCGCGTCTGATTTGAGAAGAGGATCGTCCATAAATGAGGCTGGCGGCGAACCTAGTTTTGGATCGCCTGTCACAGCGGGAGGAGCAGCAAACACCTGTGCCATTCCCAAGCAGACATTTGTGGCGGCGAAAAGGGCTACACCCGTCAACAACTTCAGCAATTTTTTGTTAGAGTGCATGGTTCTCATCCCCTTAATTCGCAAGCAGAAAATTATCTTTTTGCTATCATTAGAGAGTATACCTGCGGGGCCGACGGTTTAGCAAGGACAACAAAAGGAAGAGGAGGGCAAAGGGGAAGAGGGTGTCAAAGGGAAAAGGGTAGGGGCAAGCCCTACCCCTACATAGATGGGCAGTTATCGCTTGAACGAGAACGGCGAGGTGAGTGGGGACAGGTCGCCTAGCTCGTCGTCTTCCAAAGACGCGGGCTTCGTGAAGCTTGGCGCAGGCGTCTCGGAACGCGGGGCGGGGTGGGCGCTGCCGTTGCCGTTCATTGGGATCGGCGCGGCAATCCGCAGGGAGCTTACCAGGGCGGGATCGAGGCCCTTCATCACGGCGTTCTCGGGGGTGATGATGCCCTTGACGACCAGTTCCTGCAGGGCCTGGCCGAGCGTCATCATGCCGAGATTGGCATTTGTTTCAATGATGGACGGGAGCTGAAATGTCTTGCCTTCCCGAATGAGGTTCTTGACGGCGGCAGTGACCGTCATAATCTCCAGGGCCGCGACGCGCCCGCCGCCGACTTTCGGGACCAGGGTCTGGGCGATGACACCGCGCAGCGACTCCGAAAGCTGGGTGCGTATCTGCGACTGCTGATGGGGCGGGAAGACGTCAATGATCCGGTCCACGGTCTGAGCCGCGCTGGATGTGTGCAGGGTGCCGAACACCAAATGCCCCGTTTCCGCCGCCGAGACCGCCAGCGAAATTGTCTCTAAGTCCCGCATCTCGCCGACGAGGATGACGTCCGGGTCTTCCCGCAGCGCCGCTTTCAGCGCCGACGCGAACGACTCCGTATGTACCCGGACCTCGCGCTGGTTGACCAGGCACTTCTTGTGCGGGTGGACAAACTCGATCGGGTCTTCCACCGTCAGGATATGCGCGTGGCGCTCACAGTTGATCATGTCCACCATCGCGGCCAGTGTCGTAGACTTGCCGGACCCGGTCGGCCCCGTCACCAGCACCAGGCCACGCTCCTCGCGTGCCATCTCCGCCAGCACCGGCGGCAAGCCCAACTCCGCGAACGACTTGATCTCTGTCGGGATGACCCGGAAGACCGCGCCTTCGCCGCGCCGGCCCACAAAGAAGTTGCAGCGGAACCGGGCGAGATTTGGGATCTCAATGCTGAAATCTAAATCCCGCTTGTCCTCAAACCGGTTCTGCTGATCGCCGGTCAGGATGCCGATCAGCATGGTCCGCAGGCCGTCGCGGGTCAGCTCGGGGTAGGGGAGCGGCTGCATTTCCCCATGCAGGCGGATTGTCGGCGGCGCTCCCACAGTCAGATGCAGGTCCGACGCCTTGCTTGTGACTGTTTTCCGCAGAAGTTCTTCAATGTCCATAAGTCGCTCGATTCTCCCAGCAGTAAGCGCAAAAGTAAGTGAACACTCCATTGTCGGCAGGCAGCCGGCAAAAAAAGAGGCCGACCCAGTCATTATACTGTATCGGCCACACGTTCGCGCTTAACCCGTAAAACGCTTTAACTCGTAAGACGCTTCAGCAAGGCAGAAACGTCGGCGGGGCGGCGGCAGCGGACCGTCTTGCCGGAGTAGGCACGAAGAACCTGAGCAACGGCAGCCCGGTTTTTCACGGCGTCATCATTGGGGTCAGCAGGCACCGCAGGGGCCGGGTTCAGACAATACTGCCGCACGCCGCCGGCAAAGCGGAGCAGGTTCAAGAAGCCGGGATAGGCGTTTGTGCCGGCAAGGTCAGCGCGAATGTGCCGCAGCACAATTCGCCGGTAGCAGAGGGTCCAGGGCAGATCAAGCCAAACAATCGCGTCCGCGTTTTGGAGCAAATCGTCCGTCCACCAGAGATACCCGCCTTCGGATACCCAACTTGGCTGCGGTGCAATCTGCCGAACAGAGTCCAACCGCTGTTCCAAAGAACGCTTGGCGTGACCGTCATAGCCGATGTGGTCCAGCTCGTAGCAAGGAGCCTTTAGGACATCCGCGAGCTGCCGGGCGAGAGTCGTCTTCCCGCTTCCCCCGCAGCCGATGATATGAATACGCTTGGGAGAACTTGTCATCGAAGAATGCCCTCCACCATGTCTAAGTAGCGAAGCAAGCAGGGCGTGTACGCCGCAGAGAACGTGCAGCCCTGCGCGTTCGCAATCTGCCGAAGCTGCTCCGTTTTGCCCACCAGATGACGCAGCCGATCCACTTTCTCTGACGGCTTTTCCGGCACGACCCAGTCTTCCGGCCCAAACAATTCCGCCTGTCCAAGCCGCGCTGCTGCTGCTTCCAATCCAGGCTGAGGGTAGAACATCAAACTGAGATCAGACGCCGCATCACGCGCCAGACACTTCGCGGTGATAGAGAACATAAACCAAGTAAAATTGAGGTCATGCTCGACTTCTGCTTGAAGACTTTGTGCTTCTTCCAGGGGAGTAAGCTTCGGGTACTCCAGGCTCGCATAAGCCTCTGTTTGCCGATCAAACAAAACTGCATACCCCGCTTGGGGTAGCATCGTTGACTGCGGCTGCCAGTAGCAATCTACTTGCAACATCCCATGACGCCCTTCATGCAGAAAGCTCATGAACCCGCCGCCAGGCGGGGCATGTTGAGGCGTGTTCTTCGCTATAATCAGCCTTCCGGCTTGCTCCGCATATTGGCGCAGAGACGGCCCCATTTCCGCCGCCGCGTCATCTGCGACAAGGAGCCATGGATCAAGGTCACTGAGATCGTCGGCTTTACCCCGCCCAAACGATCCCCACAGCAAAGCGGCACGGATACGCGAGTCGCTCTGCCAAGAAGCGGTCAAAGACGCTAGCAGTGCCGTCCGGTCTTCGCGATGCTCTCGCAGGGCATCGGCAACGGCCGGTCAGTAAATTGTTCAGAGAGAATAAGAGAACGCGACATAGAATTCTTCTTTCGTAGAGGTGAAAGAAGCTGATTGGCGGAAGACGCCAAAAAGCCTCAACGCAAAAGACGTGAGCAAGGGGCAGTCAAGAAGGACTTGACCAGGGCGCTTGCTTTTGTTGTTGTGCTGAGGCTTAATCCATGGGCGTATGAAGAGAGAAGGCTAGGGATACAAACCGAGTAGTACCCATTGACGACGTGCGCGAACCTGAAGCGGCGAGTTTATTCTAAGCTGCGTCACAGTCACACGGCCAATAGCGGTCAGTCCGGAGATCTGAGCCGTTTCAGAATCAAAAGAGAAATGATGTTCCCAGTAGTCGTGGCGTGGATGAAAGAATGGCACTTGATCAAGCTCGACTGCATCCCATCCAGCGACAGCGTCCGACTTGAACACATTGCAAGCAGTACAAGATAGCGCCAGATTGTCGCCGGCACTGGAGCCGCCTGCGGAGCGAGGGTAAATATGCTCTACTTCAAACGCAAAGTTGTGAACCAACTCCGGTGCACGGCAGTATTCACAGCGAAAATCGGCCCGTGCGGCAACAGACGGATGAAGAGGATTCAATGCTTAGTGCCAAGTGCCGCCTGTGATCGCAGGGTTGCAGCTTCAAGAGTTGCTTCCGCCAGATGTTCCCACTCTTCCCGTTCGGCAACCGTCAAGGCTTCGGATCGTGAGCGCAGATCCAGCAGACGCTGCTGCTGAGCCTCCGACCAATACTCATCGCCACGATTGTAAGGCCAAATGACAATTGGTGTCGGTATCGTATCTCCAAGATGCTCCAAGAGATTGTTTACGGCCTCGCCGGGCGTCCTGCCCAAGCCCCGAGCTTTGCCCACAGTTGCACAGAACTGGGCTGTTTCGACTAGTTCAGCCTGCTGCGTTATTTCGGTTTGCTCTGCTTGCACTGGGGTTCCTCTCGCATCTTTATCGCGAGAATGTAATTTGTCTCTGTTTCACTTCTGCGGCTTGTCAATTCTGTCAATCTCATGCTGGGCCATGTTGTATGGCTTCCATTCACTGAACCGTCCGTGATGCGACAAGAAAGAGTTTTGAGCATTCACAAAGTAAGTGCGTGCGTCCTGCTTTTTGCCCATCCCCAGCAGCACAAGCCCCATCTCAAAGTTCGCATCATAGTCGTCAGGGAACGCTCGCAAGTTTGCTTGCAGTCTCACAGCAGCGGCCTGATAGTGATGAGCTTGGTAATCCTGAACAGCAGGCGCATAATATCTGTTGCTGTAAGCTTCCTGCCTTTTGTCCTCATCGGAAGCGGCATGTATTATGAAACCAGAGCCTACCATACATGCTGCGAAAAAAGCATAGCAGAGAGCAGCTTTGAGCGGCGTGTCCCTTCGTGTGCCTTTGTTGAGCGTCGCTTGTGTCACCGTCATTCGCACCTTTCCTGTTCACGAGCAGAAGCATATAGGCAGTGTAGCACGGATTGACACAAAAAAGCCGCTATACTCAGCTGAGCATAGCGGCTTCTCAATTTTAATCTGGCGGTGACCTATTTTCCCGGACAATTGCTCGTCAAGTATCTTCGGCGCTGGAGAGCTTAACTTCCGTGTTCGGAATGGGAACGGGTGGACCCCTCCGCGATAACCACCAGAAATCGCTAGGTACAGCCCCAAATGGGGACTGTCCTTGGACAACTGCATATCAAAAAGCAATGGGTCTAACGTAGCAATCAAATGATTGCTCTCTCAGTAATTTGTAATCAAGCCCTCGACCGATTAGTACTGCTACGCTGAACACGTTGCCGTG
>JAABUO010001507.1_pt1 | contig 30281 bp, 22 predicted proteins | sample 5559291 | NCBI WGS metagenome assembly JAABUO01 (sample SAMN10711878, study PRJNA513372) | rock metagenome | isolation source: Antarctica rocks | place: Antarctica: Victoria Land, Finger Mt sud | reverse complement strand
TTTGTGAATATGTACAGCTACTCCAAGTCTGCATGGGAACCTCTCTTTGAGCCTTGGTCCTTCGCATTACAGCTTGAGACTAAGGGAATTCCAAGGAGCCTACGTGTAGGCCTCACATCGCAGAAACGACTGGAGCTAACGATTACATCGGAGATGATTGCCACATTTTCGAAAGCTGCACAGTTTTTATCACAAGATGACGATAATGTTCTAGCAAAACCTCGCGGCGCTGACGCTCCCTATCGTATGCACAACGAAACTGGGCACCCAATGAGTGTCTGGATAGAAAAGAAAGATAACTCGGAACAAGGTGCAATTAAAATAGGCGATGATGAGATAGTACCGTGGCGGTTTGAGGACTGGAGAAAAGTTCGCGAGACTCTATCACTTGAAGCTGAAGAAAGTACTGTTGGTCTGAAGTTCGATGACACTGAATGGGACTCTGTCCAGGATGTGTCAGTAAATAGCGTGGGACAAAGACTATACGTACTCAAACCCACCAAAAACAAGATACCGCATCGTCTTCTTGTCGATGTGAGCTTGTCGCCGGATAACGTGAAACACGTCACATTCAGATCGACTTTACTCCTCGAAAATATCACAGAAATTCCAATTGAGATGGTCGTGGTTGATCAAAACGATAACCACTTGTCCAGAGTCTTCAAAATCGCACCTAGTGGACATGCCGGTGTTCCGATTCAGATGGCGCAGAACAGTTACTTAAAAATACGCCCCGATGCAGGATTTGGCTTCCACTGGTGCGATGGTCTCGTCTATTGGAAAAATATGCTAGATGATCCTAGCCGGAGTATTCGTTGTGAACCGTTGGACACAAATGATTCACCCCCATTTTTTTTTCAGATGTATGCAAACTACGATAATGGCGATCCTCATACTCGGTAGGCGGTCACTAATATTTCCTAACTGTAGTGTATATCCAAGAATGTCGCTATGCTTGCGCGCTCCTGTTGAGATACAGAATCTCTTGCCTTACGATTTCAAATACAGAATCTACGACAAAAATACGAAGAAAGACTGGACCAATTTCTTACGCAAGGGTGGTTTGAGTCCGGTCCATGTTGTGGAATTATCACATTTGCTCTTGCTTGGCATTCAGATGGAAGGCACCCCGTATAAGCCAAGCGACTTCGGTATCATAAATGCAAAGAAAGCTGGTGAATTCGAAAGGGAAACTCAATTAGTTGTGACTGATGATGAAGGACTGAAGCTTCAACTCAAGCTCCACTACCTTGAATTCCCTGATGGGGGTGGGTCTTTTCGTGTCATAGTATATTGCCCTTATGTTATACTCAACAAAACCGGTCTGGATATTCAAGTCAAATCTAAAGCTTTTCTCCAGCAAGCAAAGACCACAGCTGGCCAGCTGAAATCAGCATCAGGCGAACACAGCGCAGCGCCTTACATGTTCTCTTATCGCACCGAAGAACGTGGGAATAGGGCGGTATTACGCGTTGGAGATTCCAACTGGAGTAGACCACAAAGCTTTGAGGCAATAGGGAGCATAATTGATGTTGTCTTACCTGCAGCCGCCAAGCAAGAGGAAATACATGTTGGGATATCTGTGGACGAAGGAGAGGGCAAGGCAAGTCGTCTTGGAAGTCAAAAATGCTAATATTAGTACAAAATGACAAAGGTGGTCACAATTACTCCGCGGTTTATATTAAAGAGTAAACTGAATGAGGATATCATGGTGCGGGAACCAAGTTCGTCTGACTTCACGATTTTGACGCCGGATTCATTAAAGCCTCTTCACTTCCTGCGGCAAGCTCCTGAAAAACAACTATCCTTATGCTTTTCCGGGATGAATAACGAGTGGTCATCGCCATTCAATATTTCCAACTTGGGTAGGGTACATGTGAAATTAGCCAAGCGTGGAGAGCACCAGAGACTCATCAAGGTGGAAATCCTAATCGAACAAGCGACTGTGTTTCTCCATTTGTCGTTCGAGGATAAGCAGTGGCCTTTTTCTGTGAGGAATGAAAGTGATCTGGAGTTTGTCTTCTACCAGGCCGATCTATCAGAAGAAGAGCGAGTGCAGTCGTCTCGACCAGCCTTTCGACCGAAAAAGTATCGGATACCGTCTCGTAGTATTATGCCTTACGCGTGGGATCACCCGGCTGCGAAAGACAAAGAAATTGTGATCGTTGGAAATGGTCATGAAAGGCACATTCATTTGGAGGAAATTGGTACTTTAGTTCCTATGAAGATACCGTCTAATGGACGACAAAGAGTCATAAACATCGATGTCATAGCAGATGGACCTACCCAGGTACTGAAATTGTCGAATTACAAGCCGTCGACGAGCTTGTATAAACCTAAGAACAACACCTCAGCAACTAATCTGTCCTCGGAAGCATTCGAAGTTGCCGATTTAGACAGTGATATCACCTTCAAGTTCTCCGTGAACTTAGAAGGATTTGGCATCTCTTTGATCACCAAAAGGATGAATGAGCTAGCTTATCTTACTTTAAGAGGATTGGAATTTAAGTACACGGATTCAAAAGTCTATCAGTCTCTAAATACTCGTATTAAGTGGATTCAAATGGACAATCAGCTCTATGGTGGTATCTACCCCATAATTATGTTTCCTAGCGTGGTTCCAAAAACTGCTAAAGAGATGGAAATTCACCCGATCTTCCATTTCGCGGTCACGCGAGTCAAAGACGATTCGCACGGAGTTCTCTACATCAAATATCTCACAGTTTTGCTTCAGCAAATGACTGTCGACATCGACGAGGACTTCTTATTCGCAGTGCTCGATTATACTAGAGTGCCTGGAGCCTCTTGGGACGAGCAGAAAGAAGGTATACTTTGTGATGACAGGCTTCAAATACCTGAACCGAAGTCTGATACAAGCGGAAAAGACGTCTACTTCGAAGTTTTGCATCTCCAGCCGGCTCAGATGGATCTGTCGTTTGTTAGGACGGAGCGTATCAATGTTGAGGACAAGACCTCCTCCAGAAACCCCTTAATGTTCTTCTTTAATGTCCTCACTATGGCAATAGGGAACATCAATGATGCTCCGGTTAAGTTGAACGCTCTGCTTATGGAAAACGTTCGAGTCTCAGCCCCGGTCCTGGTTCAAAATGTTCAGAGCCACTACGGTCAAGAATTTTTCTATCAAATCCATAAAATTCTAGGATCTGCCGATTTCCTTGGGAATCCAGTTGGACTGTTCAATAACATAAGCTCGGGAGTTCTTGATATATTTTACGAACCATATCAGGGTTATGTGATGAGTGATCGCCCTCAAGAGTTAGGTATTGGTCTTGCGAAAGGTACCGCGAGTTTTGTGAAAAAGTCGGTCTTCGGAGTGACTGATAGTATTTCAAAATTTACGGGAAGTATTTCCAAAGGGCTGTCGGTTGCCACCCTTGACAAGCAATTTCAAGACAAACGTCGTATGACGCGGTCACGAAACAGACCAAAACATGCGCTGTATGGTGTTACCGCGGGTGCGAACTCTTTCGTCACAAGCGTGGCAAGTGGTTTTGAAGGGCTTGCAAGGAAGCCGCTCGAAGGTGCGGAGAAGGAAGGTGCCTCGGGCTTCTTCAAAGGGGTGGGCAAAGGCTTATTGGGTTTTGCTACTAAGCCTGCTATTGGCGTGTTTGACCTCGCTAGCAATATTACTGAGGGCATAAGGAACACAACTACGGTCTTTGACGCCGAAGGTATTGACCGAGTGCGATTGACACGTTTTGTCGGCGCCGATCGAGTTGTGCGTCCATACTCGCAGCGCGAGGCACTCGGACAATTCTGGTTGAAGCAACTCAATAGTGGACAGTACTTCAATGAAGAATATCTGGCGCACCTGGATCTTCCTGGCGAGGAAGCTGTAATCATTCTGACTTATACCTGCATTTTGATGGTGAAGTCTAAACGTTTAGAATCTACCTGGGAGGTCAATTTAAAAGATCTGCAAACAATTGCTCTTGAGAAAACAGGTATTGCACTTATTCTTCGTGGTGGAGTGCAGGGACCATTTATACCAATCGCTAGTACGTCAAGTCGGATGTTTCTCTACAAGAAAATCGAGCTTGCTGTGAAAGAGTACAACTCAAGATATCGTGTATAATAGCGTAGATAATAGTGGATATCAATTTGCATGATAATTACAAACCGCATTCGAACTTCGTCGGGCACATGATCACCCTGATGAATACAAAAAGCATCTTCAGAATTACATCGGTATCAAGTATTGTTAGCTGTCGACAACTTCTCAGGGGACTGAGCCCGTCCGATACTCTAATATAATACGGTTTTTTACTGCATTCGCTTCCACATCTAGATACTGCGTGCGCTCAAGTCGACACGGAGTTTTGCTCGAGGTAACTTATCTTGTCTTATTTGCTATTACTTGTGGTAGCTAAAGTAGACGCTTTAAGCCTGAAAGAACTGGAATTTTTTTTCTATTATCAATAGTGAAGAGAGGTCGACATGTGTGCAGTGTGTGCAGTTGATGAATGCAATGGTTCTACCAACAACAGGAGCGTTCTTTTTCGGCGTAGTCACATAGCGTCCACTTCCAGCATCTATACTGCACAGACCAGTGCACAGAGACGGAAGCTGCTTGACTTTCTCAAATGTCAAGGTAAATCGAGGAAAAAGATCTTTTGGCACCTCTTGGACCCAAAACAGGAGGCATTCTCGCTGAATTGAGCTTGATGTTTTGAAAAGACATTTCCTGCACAACAGGTTAAGCACGAGGTTGTGATCCGTAGAACGTGAATGCAATGCTGACGATACTAAGCTGTACGTCAAATCGTGACTGCGTGATGTACGCTAGCTCCGATGATCTTGATTTAATGTGCAACAGGTAATTGCCCAATTTTCGGCAACGTTGTCATACTCTTGCCCAAATTAGGCAAATCAAAACAGTGTATAGTAGACAAGAAAGCAAGGATGAAATTATAACCACGGAACCAGAGGTTCGAAACGGAAGAGTGGTGTGTAGAAACTGCTCTTTAGCTTGGCCCCTACGCAATTTGGCACAAAGTAGCATGAGTAGGCCGAAACCCACATACATCGCACCTTCGTAAGTATATTCTTGCACCATTCCTTCCACGTACCAATCGTAAAAAATGCTTGCTGAAACACTTTGAGAATGACAAGTGCGAAAGATAAGGCGGACAACGACGTACGCATGTATGCTCCTTCGAACGTTCTCTGCCCAGCACGGACATCTAGAAGGTCTTGATTGGACAGAATCATGTACTCATTTTGACTCCTCGACATTTTGGTATCAGAAATTGCACGACACGTGACAGTCTATAGATCACGTGAGCGGATGTGTGCGGTGCGGAGAATACGACGCCAACCACATCTTGATGTTATGACATTTTTTTTCAGAGTCGAGCCTCTAGCTTATGTCCCAGGCACATAGAGAGCATTTTGATGCAAGGGCTATCGATCCGGACTTGGATGGGCTTCCTGGCGCTAAGTATGCAAGTGTACAATTGACGCCGCCGCCAGCTCAAGAGCTGCTTCAAGCATACACGGATGATACACAGGCACTTGGTGAGTCTGGACGAAAATTCTCCGACTATACCCTACCAGAAGATAGGCGCGTGTCTGTGCTTTTGAATACAAGTGATGAGATTCAAATGAATTTACTGGCTCATACCGCCTCAATGGATGCGAATCATTATGAGGTGTTATCATACGAAGAACTGAACCGTCTAAAAGGTGATTATGGCATGCTTTCAAACAGAATCGAAGCGCTACGTAAAAACCTTGCTTTTGAGTCAAAGGTCCGGGATGCTGCCGTGAATCTGTCTCGTTTGCACTCGAAAGCCTCTAAGCGATTGTCAAGGCAAGCAGAGGAAGAAATGGCTATTTCAAATCGGAAAATGGAGGGATTTGCCATGGAACTGTGGCGATTGACAAGCCGAGCTTCGATAATTCAGCAAAAGATTGTCGAGCATACTGCCGGGGTGCTGTCCGTCACGCATCCCATCAGCAAGAACCCGCAAAGATCTTCAATGAGTACCTTTGATGATCGACATCGGTATAAGTCTGCTAATGGACTGGGTCGTGATCTATATGAGCAGCCACAAAATTTGGATGATTATAATCCAAAGCTATTGGAACGGTTAAGAGACTGCAATGGGCGTTTTATCGATATCCTTGGTTTACCACTACTAGCACCGAGTTCTCGTCAAAATTTGGCCAATGAGCTACAACTGTTAGATAACAATCTCTCTGCATTGCAGGAAGGCGAGGAGAAAAACGCACGGCTCTTGGCTCGAGATGAGAGCACTCAAGGAATTTTGGTAAAGCTCTGGGATTTGATGCAATTAAATGTTCCTGATGAAAATGATAAGGAGATTCTGCCTTTCAGCGTTCCAGATTTTGCGTCAAAAACACATGATCTTGTTTCAGAACTATTACGCTTGCGCGAGTATTTGCGGGACAGTGAAAAGTCGAAGACGCGTTTACGTGATGAAAACCAAGCGATTCGAAATGACGTTCTCAAGGCAGAAGAATCTGCTATGCAGAGGAATGCAGAGTTCGAAACAAGCCAACGAGCTTTGCTCGGTGTGCGAGTACAGCACGAAGAAACCCAAATCGAGCTGGAAAAAGAACATCAGAGCAAGTTGGCTGCAGCCGAATCAGAAGTTCGTCTCCACTGCGAACAGATGCGCGACCTCCGTGGTATACATTTGACCTGCGATGATAAGATAAGGAGCTTGAATTTGGAAATTTCCGGTCTGCGAGAAGATTTGACTGAAAAAGATCATAACGTGAGACAACTAACGGAACAACTGGACCCTCTGATAGCTACCGCGTCTCAGTCCGACAAAGATATGAAGCACCTTGAAGCGGAAAGGCAATTTAGACGTGATACTGAGACATCTTTGGCCAGTAAAGTTTTAGAATATGAAGAACTTGACCGAAGGTATTTAAAGTTACGCTCAAATGTTGAGGATTCGAAGACAGACATGCAATCTAAGATTGATGACTTGAAAGTAAGAAATGATATTCTCAGTACAGATTTAGCTCAGATGACTACCGCGCGAAATAACTTCCTAGAGGAATCCAAAACGGCTTCTTTTAACTTAATGCGCGAACAAAAGCAATCAGCGATTACGATTGAGAACGTACACCAGCTCGAGCAAGATGTTATTCGCCTCAATACAGAGATTGCGAGCCTAAAACAAAAGCTGGACGAGGTCTATGGCTCAAGACAACAACGAATGAACGAAGCAGCAGCTGCAGCGCATTCTGCCGCAATCGCTGCAGTTTCTAGAGATGGGGATGGCAACCAAAGGTTGTCAGCATTGCAAAAACAGATCGAATCATTACATACGGAGAATGCGATGCTGAGAAGTAGAGCTACCGATGAAAACCGCCCACTTCCGCATCCCAGTGAGGAAGGCAATGCTCTGCGACGCAAGTGTCGTATGCTGCAAAGTGAATTGAACGATATGTTGGGGAATTTTGAGGGTTTGACCAAAGAGATGATTATTTATGAAAATGAACGTATTCATCTGGACGCGCAGCTGGATGAAGTGAGGGACAAATGCTCGTCCTTGGAAACTTTGCTGGCCGATGAAAAGGTAAAGTTACTTGGACTGCGACGATCTACATTACAAAGCAAGGATGGTACTTTGGAAGAGCCAACAAGTGCAACTGCTCTTCGTCATGAATTTAGGAAAATTGTTCAAGAAATGAGGATTGAACAGGTTAAGTCACTGAAGGTATGGTATTTTTCTCTCACTCTAATCGTAGTCGGAGCAGAAAGAACGCAGATTACTGGAAGCACAAATACGATCAATACGTAAATCTGCGGTTGAGAGCCGCTCAGGCTTGCGGGCAGCCCGACCCAGCTGAAGGTGTACCAGGTGTTCTTATTGGACTTTTGTAAATTAGCATGGGGGTACTGTATGTAATTTATGTCTGGCCTCTGATTGGTCGGTCACCAATCTCGTAGTGTGCCCCCAGCCAAATTTCCCAATACGCGAGCGATAATTCGCTTTCCAAGATTTCGTATTCAGATCGAATTGCCAGTGCAGTTTGGAGCGGCTTTCTTTTCGAGCTCGGCTCCAACAAGAGCATTCTAATTGGGAGGGTTAGAAGCTAAGCACGCTATAAGCTTCAACGGAATAACTTCGTAGTGAGTCGCGAAGCCGGCAAGTAATGGATGGCTCTTCACGGCGTCCGAATGTGCCAAATGCGTCCTCGTCGTATCAAGAGGATCGCTTTGGCCATTCTTCAAAAACAAGCTTGGAATCACTGTCGAATCTGTCAATTCAGACGAGCAATTTAGGATCACCATCTGGATCACCTTTAAATCAGTTGATAATATCTACACCAAGTTCAGTGAGTCGTCCCGCAACCGCACCGGCAAGTCTATACCAGAGATGCGTGGCTCTCAGAGAAAGGCTGAAGGAAGTTCCGGATTTCCCACAATATCTGGAATATGCACGCCAACTCGCAGAAGATAACCCGAGTGCAAATATCGTTCCAGGGATTTTAGAGGATCCGGTGACCTTATTAAGGACATGCTTCCGGCTCGGATCTAGTCTATGCGTTCTGTTCAATGCACTTCGCCCTGCGGAGATGTTACCACTTCTAAACGATGTGGCGAAGGCAACGTTTGGTGAACGAAAGAAAGCTGTCTTTCACTTTGTGATGGCCTGTCAACGGGAATTAGGATGGACTAACCCTGAGCTTTTTCTAATCACACAGCTCTATTCTGACGATACTAGTGGCTTTATAAAGGTCATCCACACAGTTGAAAGGATACTCGACATATTGAAAGATCGCGAACTGTTGTTTCCTCGAAATGACGAGAAAAATTGCTCAATCAAAGCCATACTAAAACCAATCACCAATCAATCGAAAGTAATGGACGAACTTTTGGAAACCGAAAGAAAGTATGTCCAAGACTTGGAAATACTTCAGACCTACAAAACCATTTTGCAAGAAGAGGAAGTTATTTCTGCTGACCATATCCATTTGATATTCCCTAACTTGGATATGCTTGTCGATTTTCAACGAAAATTCCTTATTGGTGTTGAGGCCAATGCAGCTCTAAATCCAGAAGTTCAGAAGCTGGGAGCGCTATTTCTGGGTTTAGAAGAGCAATTTGGAATATACGAAGCCTATTGCTCAAATTACCGAGAAGCGTCTGATCTGGCTCAAAAGGAAATCCCTAAACTTGCCAAGAAGGCGCACGTCTTAGAGCCGACTTATGTCTTGCCCTCGCTACTAATAAAGCCTATTCAGCGAATCTGCAAATACCCCTTGTTGCTCAGAGAACTAGAGAAATATTCAGATCCAAATTCCGAGCATTTTGATGAGATTGTGCGCGGTCGCGAAGCGATTAAAAGAGTTGCTGACAGAGTAAATGAGAGAAGTCGGAAACTGGAAAACGCGAAGGTTGCAAAAGATTTGCAGTCGCGAATAGATGACTGGAAGGGCTATAGGCTGGATGCTTTGGGTGAATTACTTCTGAGTGCGACTTTCCTTGTTATGAAAGCAGACGAAGAGAGAGAATACCAAGTCTATCTTTTTGAGCGTATATTACTCTGCTGCAAGGAGATTGCTGCGGTCAAAAAACAAAATAAGTCTTTATCAAAAAAAGGGAAAACAAGAGCTAGTCTGCTGTTGAAGGGTCGGATATATGTCCACACGATGACCGACATTAGCGCGACGTCAGAAAATGGTATCTTTTTGGTTACTTTGCTAATTTATGAGGCGTCTATAAAATACAGATCTGTTGGCGTGGAGATGATGCCCTCGAGCATTTCACGTTGCGTTGTCGAAATGAGGAGGCACTTAAGCAATGGCAATCCGTATTGTTCAGGCTAGTGGAGGAGAACAGAAGGGAGCAAGAGTTTCGACGGAAGCAGGCAGACGAAATACCTAATACCGGTTTTGTATCAATGACTCATGGATCCATCTCGCATTTAAAACAGCAGAATCTTCTTGATGGAGAATCCGATGACTCTGAAGGATTCGCAAATGAAGTTCAAAGTGAAACCTCGTACCCTCATATATCAGCTTCTGCTATTTCTAGAACCCCATCAAATCAAACTTTTTCCCGCTCTCGTTCCGCTACAGGGGACAGTGTTAACAGCTTATATACAAGAGTACCGTCCGCTTCACGATATCATCACGCTCAGCAATTACAACTCAACGGTGGCTTAAGTCCGTCTGTGGCTTCTCCAGATAAGTACGGAACTTCTTACTTCTCGCCAGCAGCTGAGTCCTTTGCAAGCTCGCGTGCAAGCTCAGCATCCGGAGCTTACCCTTTTCCTAGGCAAGGAACTCCTGTATCGACTAGCCCCGGTCACAACACACCTGATATTGAGTCCGGGCAGAGTATTTCTGCGTCGCGTGAGAAAGGAAATCGCTTTCCTCTGCGTCCCAATGGCAGTGTGCTACAAAACCGAATGAGGTCTGCCAGTTCTCCCAGCATCCACCATATTGAATCAAACACGTCCTCGACAATTCCTATTCCCCGAATCCCTGACACCTATCTGGCTGACGTTGTTTCTGTGGGGACCGTTCTTCCCCCTGGAGATATGCGAGGCTTAGTGCAATCACCAGCGTCAAGTACCATCTATACTTCATCAAGTACCGCCTTAGCTGGTGGCTTTTCAGGCGGAGTGCTCAAAGTGAAGCTGAGTTTTCAAAACGACCTCTACATAGTCAAAGTCCCCACCGATGTTTCCTATTCGGCACTATTAGAACGAACGGAGCGGAAAATAAGAAATTGCGGTCATCGAATAGATGGCAACGACGGCCGTCATTTGAAAATAAAATACCAGGATGAGGATGGAGACTTCATCACAGTAAATTCGGACGAGGATGTGCAAATGGCGATGGAGTCTCGTTCGATGTACACCGACGAATCTCAACCTTCGGAATGCGTTTTAAACTTGAGAGTCGTGTTATGAGAAATGCATGGGTAATTGGCGCATCACATTGGAGATCCTTAATACATATTTTAACTGAGCTATCTGAACGCCATCCTCTTCTTTGTCCGCCAATGCCAAATGCAACCACCGTACTATATATTATTGGCGAACGAGATTTCGCCGATGTGTCTTTGTTTGCGGGCGACATACAGCCTGCGCCGAGCCTCCTTCTGCCTCAGTACCTTCGAGCTTGCTCAGCGCTTCAAAATGTACGAACATATCCCGAAGCTGCTCTTCCACTTCGTTGACTTTGACTTCAAGGTCTCCCTTTTGCTGTGAGAGCTTCTGAACCTTCTGAAGTAAATTCGTATTCATGCTAGTTTCATCGCCAAGTTCCTTTTGAAGGTGACTAGTAATGTCTTTCATTTTCGTCATCTTTCTCTCCTGCTCCCCCCTTGATCGCTCTAGCTTTGGTAATGCGTTCTTCAAATGCTCATTCTCTTTAATGAGAGTTTTGTATGATGCTCTTAATGCTTCCAACGTTTTGCAAAGTGTCTCTGCTCGCTCAGCAGCTTGCATCGCTTTGTCAGCAGCTGCTGCAACTTTATCCTCAAAGTAGAAACGCTGCGAATCGAGTTGGGATGATAATAAATGTGCATATTCAATCCCCATGTCATCAAGTTTTTCTCGGGATACAGCATCATCCTGTGAGCCAATTTGTCCATTTGCTAACGATGCCGGTAACTCCACCATCTTCCCATCCGTTTTGTCTTGGATTAATCTATGAACGTAACCATCTGCTGCATAGTCCCATACTCGCTGGCTCTGTATATCCATCGCATAGCAGTGCTTCGATTTCAAGTAATGCGTCTGAGCATGACCCTCATCATACCGTCCACAGCCAATGTTACCACAAATCAAGCAGGCCCACAGATTTTCCAGTGAGGAACATGTGGCACACATTGGCTCAACACCATCTTCATTGGAAGTTTCGCGTTTCTGAGAGTATCGGCAGACAGGACAGCTGGAATCACTCCACTTACGGAGGCATGCACAATGAAAAGAATGTTGGCAGAGAATTGTGAGAAGGCCAGTGACGCTTGCGTCCATTCTTTCAAGGCATACCACACACGTTGGCAATTCTTGCAATGCAGGGGTCCGGGGTGGTGCAGGTTTAGCGGCAACAGCAGTTGTCTTTTGCGTGTCAATAGACTTTGACAAGGATGGCATAAAAGGGTCGTCTAAGAGAAATGAGAAGGTTGCGGGCGGAGAAATCTGCGACTGAAAAAAGATCGACCGGACGTGAACAACATGACAGCTCTCAGCCTCCATGGAATTGAACAGCTTGCCATTATAAGAGTCATAGAATGCATCGGCTTTTGCTTTGTCATAGAACTTCATCAACACCATATATCGATTTTTGGCCGCTGTGCGGATCATTCGAAAATGACTTACACTTTGTTTTGTTCCCTCCGCTACGAAACCCAGGAAATCTGAGGGCGTCAGATAAGAAGGAACTGCAACAATAGCGAGTATGGTCCCATCCTCTCCATCTATCTTGGTGCTTCGATCATCCTCGATATCGTCTTTGCCGCGGTAGAGATGAACTACTCCTAGCCCCAAATCTTCCTCCACAGGCGACGGCACAAATTTCCCCCTTGGAGGTTTCTTCATATCTATACCGAATGTCTTGACGGTGCCTGCTCGGCTGTCATTATCTTTAGCCTCAAGATCATCCTTGTTATACAGTTCAAAGCCTATGCTGTAATCCATGACGCATCACGTGATGTCTCGAAACAGGAAGACGCCTTAATCACAGGAATACTTTCTACATGTAGCGTCAATATACGAGCGCCTTAATATGCTCCACCTTTCTTACTCTGCTTGCTCCGCTAGAATGGTTTCAAAGCTGAAGGGCTCAAACGCCCAACCTTCTCCAATAAAGAATTTACTCATAGCTTCCACCCAATGCAGACGCAAACTGTGCAGCATGGCACTTGTTCCCTCCATGGCAACCAGAATAATCACGGTCAGAGTGAACCACATTGTAAATAAAACCACTGTCATTATCACCCCCAAGAATCCGGTCATGCCGAGCGCATTACCAAGGGTCATATCCCATAATACAACACTTAACTCAGCATGCGCCAATGATAACGCCCAAAGTCGTAGGTAACTTGCTGTATGACTAATACAGTTGAGACAGAATTCAATTGTATGGCTGTCGTTAGCTTTGAACATCACAAAAATTTACATGACTTGATGAATCATGATCTCCGAGAAATCAAATTCTTCCTCTTCGTGCATTTCCTCAGATATCACAGCGCCAGCAAAATCTTCATCTTCGTCGTTGCCATCAACTTGTCTTTGATGCCCGATTCCTCTATATCCAAGCGCGGCTACTCTTTTATGTTGCCAACGTAAGTAAAGAGGCTTTAGTAATAGCATCCATGGTACACAAACAAGCGCAGTCAATAGTAGGATTGTCTGCACAACAGCTTGCCCAGGATACAATTGATCTTCTATGGTTCCAGGCGATAAAAACATGTAAATGAGCATGTTTAGCAATGATGGCGGAGCCCTTCCAGTCGCCGGCCAATTCACGGACCATTTATACAGTATACATATGACCAGATATCCGAAAATGGATTGCAGGAACAACATTCCAGGTATGAAGTTCCCAATGATGTCAACATTGGTTTTGAAGTATCGACTATTTATTAATGAGTTGCAGAAAGAGTAAGTCATATGAGAGTATCCCATAATTATTGAAAGCTTCATCTTCAGACTATTTGTGAAAAGAAGGTTATTGTCTGCGGGATGCCATGCTGGATCAAGGCCAATCGGATAAACACCAACTTGCTTTGCAGTAACCATGTCTCCACTTTGAAAGTCTTCAGGCCATGCCCAGCCAGACTTGAAAAGAACCAAGTTTTTGGAAAATATGTCATTGTACAGCAATCCAGTATACATTGAAAAGGCTCCCATCAAAAGTATTATGTATCGGCCATAGAACGCAAGGTCGAATATCTCATCACGTTTCATCTTCGAAATTTTCCTCTCGTTAAAGACTAAACCGAGAGCAGCTAGGAACATTAGAAATCCGTGTCCCAAATCGCCAAACATTACAGCGAATAAGAATGGAAATGTGATTATCGTTGCCAGACCAGGATTAACTTCACGATATTTAGACACACCGTAAGCGTCAATAATGGATTGAAAACCGGCTGTGAATTTGTTGGTAATGTGATAAGTTGGCGGCGTTTTGGTTGTCTTCAACTCGTTCAGTATCGAAGAAATCTGCAAGCCTGCCCGTTCTGTCACGTCTCTGAGGGTAGTCTGCACGAGCGATAACGAAGACATAGGCACCCATGCTTCAGCAATCAAAGACCTCCGGCTTTGATCATAATTGAACAAATTCAATGCATGATAGATCGCTTTCTCTTTTTTGATGAGAGTCGTCCAAAGTGTCTGATTTTCCGATATTGAGCGTATTTCGGCATATAGTGTATTTTTGGTATTTTGGAGTACGGAATTAATATCGTCTATTCGGGAATTGACTTCACTAATTTGCCCTCTTCTGATTGTTGAGTCTTCGTCCACTGGGTATAAGGTAGCTCCAAGTGACTCAGAGATCTTCCGAATCTTATTGATAATTTCCTTTCCGTGTGCAAAGATGACAAATACGTTTTTACTGGTCTTCTCCCCGTTTGATACGTTCACTATGGCTTGCTCAATCTCAGTTTGGTTCATATAAAGGTTTCCACGCAAAGTTCTCCACAGAATCCTTTCAAAAGCTGCCGTGCGCTCTCGTGGTATAACTCCAGCAACGAAACCAATATTCATAATCTGTAAACCACCACCACCGTTCGTTCTCTGATCACGATGGTTCTGTTGCTCTACATCGCTCTCCAAGAGAGGTGCAGTATCATTATCGAAGCTATTTCTGATTTCTTCAGGATTACCATGAGCCCGGTCAAAGAAAACTCCAGTCTCGCGAAGGACGTGACGCAACTCGATCAGCTCCGTATATCTCTTCTCCAATGTTTCGTAGCTCTCATTCAACTGGTTTAAACGCTCCTCCAAGGTAGTACTCCTTTCCGCAAGTTCATCGATCTCATTGACAGACGGTGCCAGCGCCACGGTATAGCCTTCAATCGAGCGAGGTTGAACGTCTAACTTCTCCATTTGTGACGTGAAGAAGCGAAGCTGCCTCTCTGTGTTGTCCAAACGCCTGATTTCCTTCACAAATGCACGCTGAAACGCAGAGACGTCGGAGTTGAGATCCCTGAAGTGCAGGCAGCCAAGCTCACCCAGCGCAGCGATGCTCTCCCGGCCAATCTCACTGGGGATATACAGCTGCACCAGCGTCATCTTCACAGATCGGAAGAAGGTGTCGCCCATTTCGCAGCCTTCCGACGATGACGGATTGCTCTTGTGGTGTTTTTTTTTACGAAAGCAAACGTCAATTTCTCATACGTCAACCACCGAGGCATCGCCTTTGCCAGCTGCTTATGAGCAATCATGTCTCTTCTGCGGCTTGGAAGAAGATGCTTCTCCGGTCCATTACGCCGTATGGCCGACGAAAGCAAAGGGGCAATGACACGACGGTTGGAGGAGTTGGAGCAAGAAGCTGCGGGTGAGCAAACGTCGGTTTTTTCTCGGGAGGAACTAGCTAAATTGGAGCAAAGGATTGCGCAAGCCGATCTATCAGTCAAGGTGCAAGCAGCAGTGTCGGAAGAACAGCATGGTAAGCCTTGGCTAGGCGAGGAAAGGACTGAAGATGCTGCCAGGAGGATGCTGGAGGACAGCCGAAAGCCTGCAAAGATGCCTGCGCGCCTCCCTGTCACCATACGGCCACCTGTCAAAAAGAAAAAATCCACCGTGTCCGACCGTTTGGTTGCTGCTCGACAAGAGGCTGTGAAGTACTCCGGCCAACCTGCGGAAGAAAGAGAGGCCTTTCAAAAGGATTTGCGATCACGCTTTGAACCATCAGCTCGTGCGATGCCACATACGCTCCGTGGCTTGATTTCGCTGGCCGACGAGAGGATTATGGATGCGAAATCACGCGGGCAATTTGACAGTGTAAAGAAACTTCGGGGGAAAGCTCTACAACGTGATCATCTCATACACTCGCCGTTCATAGATACTACGGAGCATATCTTGAATAATATGGTGAAACGCCAGGAAATTGTACCGCCATGGATAGACCGACAGCAGCAAATCCAGTCGGCCCTCAATGCTTTTCGACTACGCTTACGGCAGGCCTGGAGACATCATTGCATGAGGCAAATAGCTCAGACTGGTTTAGCCTTGGATGCTCAATTAAGTAAAGCTCGAGGTTTTGCAGCTGCCGAATTGAGTGGTTCAGGAGATCTGTTAAGAGATGCAGAATGGGAGAAAATAGAATTCAAGTATCATACCGCGGCTATGAAAGACGTCAATTATCAGGTGCGAAATTATAACCTCATTGCTCCTGCAACTGCACGCAAAGGCCTTTATATCCTGGAGAAAGAATTAAACTCCTGCTTTCAAGATGTCGCAGCGGATTTGGCAACAGCCATTCATACAAAGGCAATGCTACCAACTCAACCACTTACGGTGGACTCGAGCAGCATTTTTGATGGTCTTTTTACCAAATTAGAAAGGCCATTGGAACGCAAAGAAAACTTTTACGGTTTTAGGCAGTTTTGGAGTGACTTGAAGCGCTCGTTTGCTCGAAGTTAGGAGTGGAATTAAATTCTTATATCATGACCAAAAATCGTCGTTGTCCTTTAGTGAAGGTATTTGGATGTCTAGAATTGGTGGTGGCGTGGTCTCAACCGATTTGGAGACATTCGTCTTTTGCTGGTACAGTACCGCAGGAAGTCCAGTGCCTTTAGCCACAGTTTCATGGGGCCAGTTGTCCTGTGAAGCTTGACTCACCCAAACTCGCAATTGTGTGTGTAGTCCGGGATGGAGTGCCACACTTGCTTTGCGTACCTTACCTCCAAGTATTCTCTCTAGACCCGAAAGAAGGAGATCTTGCCGTAAGCGCAAACGATTGTCAGTGCTCGCCACCATTTGATTAATGAGACGCAGGTGTGCTTCCAGGTATGCTGACACCTCCCATTCAATTCCCCCAACACGAGGTCCAAAATTCGCACTTCTACTTTCCTCATCAAGGCTTTTGCTGTTCGTACTCTGTATTGGAATCTCATTCTCATAATTCATAAACATCCAAGATACATCTTTTGTAACTCTTTCAATCTCTCCAACCCAATTCCGATACGGCCGTTCGATGAGACCGCTTTGCAAAAATGGTACGGTCTCTGGCTTAGCTTCCTTGGCTTTGGATAATAGGCGTAGCAATACACCAACTCTTTCGCTCGTAGCGCTAGAAACGGAAATGAATTGCTCTAGTATTTGCACTACTATTGTTCTGGTTCCAAAACCGACAATACCTTGGCTATTTAGAAAATGATCGGCAAGTTGTTGCAAAAACGCGTCGTGGAGTTTTCCTAGCTTTGTAGCACCATCCTGCGTCTCGTGGAGAGATTTTATGCAAGACAGGTAGTCAGCTAGCAGAAAGTCGTGCTGCTGTTCCCTCCATTCAAGTTGTAGTAATTGGGAAATGAAAGAACACGAAGCTTCGTAGCCTCCAGCCGCCATAAATTCTTTCACCCACCCTATATTTTCATTGCGAAGTAATCTCTTAAGTTTGCTGCTCTTTGTGCGATCCATCTCATTTACATACTGCTGCTTAATGTAATTGGCATATTCTTCCGGCTCTATCTGCCTTTCAGGGGCACGATTAAGTGCGATTCTCTTTAGTGAACTCTCGTCTCGTATTGACACAGCCTTCCGTTTCTTTGGCGAGGGACATGATACTTTCCTATCATTCTTGACTAGTTGTTTTTTGACATTTTCGCTCAGATGACGAAGTTGAGGATGAATGTGACCTGGAACTTCTCTGGAGCTTAACATGGCCTCAAATTCCGTTAGTGTCGAGTCCGCTTCCGTTGTTTGGAGCTTATTGATCACATCGTCTTTTTCCAAGAAGGTGGCCCTTCTTCCATCCGGCTTAGTTGGCTCCTTTTTACGTGGAGAAAAAGCTCTTTGAATGGATTTCATGATTTCGTTTACTCGTTTACTTCTTACCCAAAATGAATCGCATAGGATGTTGCCACAGTGAAGACAATGCAAACAACGCACAATGGCACATAGAACAATGGATGCATGGAACCATATACCAACCCTTCCGCTGCATTGATTCAAGATACAGCTGCATTATGCAAGGAGTATCTTGAAAACGATGCCGGGGATGTTTTGGAGGTGGAAAAGCATATTCGGTTTCTAGAGCTGGGATTGCACGGACTCCCTTCTGGCTTCGTGGTGCTCGATGCATCGAGACCGTGGATCATCTACTGGGCTCTACACTCAATATTTCTTCTGGGATCAGATGTCAGCTCGTACAGCCGAAGGGTCATTGACACTTTATCCCCCATGCAGAATATTACGGGGGGCTATGGTGGGAACTACAGCCACTTTTCACATCTTGCACCCACCTATGCCGCCGTTAACGCACTTGCGATTATTGGAACGAATGAAGCTTACGAGAGCATTGATCGTACGGCCATGTATACGTGGCTGAAACAACTCAAACAGCAAGATGGATCCTTTATGGTACATGTTGGCGGGGAAGTTGATACACGAGGTGCGTATTGCGCAATAAGTATTGCATCTTTGCTAAATCTACTCGATGAAGACCTTACACGTGATCTCGGCACGTGGCTCTCGTCGTGCCAGACATTCGATGGTGGCATATCGTGTCTACCTTTTGCGGAAAGTCACGGGGGATACGTTTTTTGCGCATTAGCGGCATTGTCCATCTTGAAGAGTCCATCAAATAGCATTGCTGTTTACCTTGACGTTCCCGCTCTCATTCAATGGCTTTCGGCACGTCAAACAAAAGAAGGGGGGTTTTCAGGAAGGACGAACAAAATCGTCGATGGCTGTTACAGCTGGTGGGTAGGTGCATGCTGGTCTCTTCTACAGGCAGCTGTGAGCCAAAAATTGGAATGGGACAGAGAATCCTTACAGAAGTACGTTTTGCGGTGCTGTCAGGCCAAGCATGGGGGCTTAAGAGATAAGCCCGGAAGACACGCCGATGCGTACCATACATGTTACTGTCTGTCTGGGCTGTCTTCCTCGAATACAAGATTTGAGCACACAGATACTGGGGATGACCAAGTGCTGGCTTGGAGAGCAGTAACGCTTGATCCATCTCTGGCTGTCGGTGCAATGCACCCACTTTACGCCATAGACATGGCGAAAGCAGATGGCATGTGGAGGTACTTTCGTTAGTCAAAGGAGCATGTAGTAGAATGATTTTGTCCTTCTCTCTACAGGCGTGTGCGAAGGCAGGATGATCGGTCATTTCGAATCACACGCCATATTACTGTAATCCGGGAATCTTACGTAATTGATTACTGCAGCTCACTTTGGGAATGCGACAGTCAAAGCTGCAGTTACTCTTTGTATTTTATCACTGTTAGTTTGAGCATGTATGAGGAGTGTTTATAACTCTACTGTACGAGTACATTCAGTCGTTGGTCATCTTTTGTGTTGTCTTAAGGCGCCTCAAGTATGGACACTGTAAAGAAAGCCTGCAACCATTGCCTATGAGCAAAATAAAAAAGCCTGCATTGGAATCAAGGTAAAGAACCTTTCAATGATATGATTATACACAAAAGTAACAATCTGTCAATCTTCTGAAAATTATTGATGTAACCGCTTTCAAAGAGTGAATGATTTTTCCAATATTCTTTGCACTAATTTCTAACCATAAAGTGTCGCGGCTCTCTTAGAAGCTCATGGAAAGGATAGCTATCAGTCTAGTGGTCAGTCAGTATTTTGTTTTTGATCGGGATGTGATCAGATACTTGCGACTAGAGCATCATATATGCGGTGTTCTTACTGGTACACTTCCACAGGTTCCACAGCAAAATGTGTTTATGGGACTTCCATTGCAATTGATGCCAGAGGAAGTGAAAATCCTTGTGGACACAAATGTGGCAGACGTTATTGATGAAACGGTGGCGCACGACAAAGGACAAAGTAAGATAACATCTAATGATTTACGGCAAGCTCTGGGTGAGCGTGAGAAGATGGCCGAAGATGATGCACAAAACTGGAAGATCCAGGAACTCGAAAGAATCAAACGGCGGCAACGTTTACGTTCGGGAAATGACAACAACGCGGAAGACCTTACGATTGATAATGCTACATTCGAGGTGCATCGCATTCCAAGAAAATACACGACCCCTGCAGTATCAAGTAATGTCGATAGAAAAGCTTCCAGGCTGTCTAATCATGAGCCACCAGTAGTGAAAAGTCGTCTAGAGATGTACAAATTTCTGCATGATAAAGGCTATTTTGTTACACCTGGTTTACGGTTTGGCGGCCAGTTCATGGTATATCCAGGTGACCCACTTCGCTTCCACTCTCACTTTATCGCCAATGGTCTGGATTGGGAGGAAGAGTTCGACATGCTAGATGTTGTGAGTGGTGGCCGTCTTGGTACGGGCGTGAAAAAGGCATGGCTTTTAGGTGGCATAGACCACAACAATAACACCTGCTGCTTTGCTATAGAATGGGCTGGTTTTGGATAGATTTGGAGCGCAATTAATGCGTCGTTTCAGGCCACGAAGAAGTCTTTATTGGTGTGAACATTGGATTTCCTAATGGTTTCATCAAAGCAGGTGACCAATATTACGACGACAGCTCTCTATTCTGGAAGAGTTTCTCTTACATGGCGTCACTTTTATTGCAGAGATCTTAGCTGAGGAAGAAGCCTCAATGTGCAGAGCCCCTTGCCGCAGGTCAAGGGGCCGCAGGTGAGGTTCACAATTGACGACATGCACTTTTTGTACTGCTCTTGTAGTTTGCGGAGAGCTATATCCAACTCTGGATTTGTTGCTTGGTTTCGATTAGGATTGGAATGGTTGGGTTAGACACTAGCGCAGGAAGTGTGCCTTTGCAGAAACTCAGATTCAAAAAGTGCCATGAAGGCGTATCCCAACAGTCGATCACCAAAGATAGCGACAAACTGTTGCTGTATATGTCTTATCCGGCTAGCTACACCGTCTTATAAGTTACGTCAAGTGCATTTCAATTTTGACGATCGTCATGATGAAAATATAAAATTTATTACTCGCTACCTCTAGCCGAGTTCATTTCATTGCTTTCTGTTGCACCAATTATAACTCAGCTTCTTGCGAAACCTTCACTGGTAGTATTGCGAATTCTTTGCAAACTAGACAACTTCCAGCGCGAGATCCGAGATCCCTTCATGATTCGCATTGACCACAGACATGCTGGCAAGCATCACATTTCGAGGACCATGACACCTGATGCTGTTCTTCATTCTCCATTTTATTTGGGCAATGAGGATTGGAGCTTTCTACGTCTTAACGTTATATCGTAGTCAGACTCGATAGATCCTTGTTGCCAAGCCTTAGGAAGTTAGAGTTGTCCCGGGTTGGAGTTGACCAGTGCTGAAGTATGGTTGCCCGAAGGAGCATCCATCACTTTTGAGGCTGTGAAGACTAGACAGCTAAACGACGATCTTCGGCACCTGAAAACGCCAGGACAGTCTTCAAACATGGCTGGCAGGCGCTCTGGAGTTCTATGACAATCGTGCGGACACACACAATACACCAGATTCGTAATGCGCACGGACCACGCCACACAACTCCACGTCATCTCACAAAGGAAGTTCGACCACGAACGATAACGCTTAAGATGTCTATAAACTGGGTGATGATGCAAGCGGGAAATAGCAGAGAGATACCGTTTGTTCCTCTTCCAAACGAGACCATCGAGATGTCGGCCGGACGAGTGGGAATGCAGCTGACTTCGGGTAAGGGGTACCCCGGAAACACAAACACCGACATTACCAGCAGTACGGGGACCATATACCTGACCTCTAGTCGCATACTCTACCTCCCAGATCATGCATCTGCAGAATTCAAGTCGTTTGCGGCTCCTATAAAAAATCTCCATGATGCGAAGATCGTCCAACCATGGTTCGGCCCGAATGCGTGGGTGACCGAGGTAACCCCTGTGCATGCTGGCGGACTCATGCAGCCCACCGAGGCGAAATTGACTTTCAAAGATGGAGGCGTCTTTGATTTCCATATGAAGTTCTCGACTCTGCGTCATAACATCCATGAAGGAATTGGTGCACACGCGGAAGATCTGCCGGCTTATCAAGAAGAACCTCCGCTGTATTCGTAGTGGTCATAAAGGGTATTGGACGTCAGCTGGAACTCCCAGCAACTTTCATACAGCAGCGCAGCGCGCACTTAAACGGACCCGGCGAACGCCGTCTGTCATTTCGACTGCAAAAAGGCAGCTAAGCAAATGATAATGTTTGGCAATTCACCGGAGTGATGAGGATACGGAAATAAGAGTTCGGGATGGTGAATAGTCGTTAAAGGACGCCCCACAATGGTCGCAGAACAACAGGAAGCACTCAGGGGCATATTGAGATACAAGTATGTACAGGAAACCCCAAGTCGCGTAGCAGTTCAGATCTTGTTTTGTGTTATTTGCGAATTCCTCAGCTTCATTTGCTCAATTCGTGCTTTCAATTGATTGGTGACATCTGCTGCACGTCGCCAGCCTTCCACTTTCGCCTCTGGATCGCCATTCTCTATGTCCTTCAAAGCCACACCTTCAACACCATTCTCTTTCTCATCATCCAGCGTTGGTGCAAAGAAGCCTGGTCTGACTCGACTTTCGGGCTTTCTGAATGAAGTCTCGTGCGCCACCGCAGTGGCACCATCCTCCTGCGCTCTAGACATGTCAGATACGTTGCCTTGCTGTCGAAGATTGTCTACTTCTCTCTGCAGTCTTACAAGCTGTGATTTTGCTGTATCAGCATCTGCTCTTGCTCGCGTCAATTGCGTGTCCTTTGTCTTGGTAGAAAGTACATTTCGTGTATGGTCTTCCATCAGTTTTGCATTCTACATTAGTCATTATCACCCGGAAACGATACCTTCAGCTGCAAGTCATTTACATCCGACAACAACTTGGAAATTTCGGCTTTGCTATCTGTAAACTGCTGATTTAATTGGGCATTTTCTTTCCGCAATTCGTCAAGCTCAGTCTTCTCCAGAGAGCTTAAGCCTGCTGCCGACGCAGGACGAGAAGTGCGCGGCGAGGGAGCAGTCGTAGTTAAAGATCGTCCAGTAAGGCCCCTTCCAATAAGTTGGGGCTTTGCAGAAGTATCGTCGGTGGCAGAGTAACGTGACGGTGATGACGGTCGTTTCAAACCTTTTGGTGGCATTAGTTTATTGGCTGTGGCGAGTGTCGCACTTGGCCGACTTATTCTTGATGCTGCGGCGGACGGGGGATTCGATACGGAAGGAGCGGAGGAAGCGAGTTTCGTAATGGTGTCCTTAGCATTGTTACCCGGTGCTCTTTTCATGAGTACCTTTTTGCCAGTGGGTGCAGGTCTGTTAGTTGATGAGGAAAGGGCTGGAGCTGGCTTGGGTAGTGTCGGCTTAGCCCGAACGCTTGCAGCATTGAAGTATTCCTTTGTCTTCTTCTTCCGAATATCGTCCAAATCAGCAAGATAGATTGTCATTGGGCGCTCTCCTTGTATTTTCATCAATGTTCCAAACGCTTCAGCTGCAGCTTCCCGAACTTGAGGCGACGTATCTCCCATTACCGTTACAAGCGTCTCTGCGTATCTCTTCGTATCTTCGGCGTCCGGGGCAATAGAAGTTGATGACAAGCATCGGGTCAGGAAGCGAATTGACTCTAACTTGCACTGAGGGTTTTTGTGACCGAGGAACTGCAGCAAGTCCTCGGCGATGTCCGAAAAGTATGAACAGCAGGTCACAGCATCGGCTGCCTTTGCCAAAGAATCCACAACACTTTGTTTCTTTTCTCTAAACCTTTCAAGAATCTGAACGAGAACGGACCGGTATTGTCGAAATGCAGCCCGAAGTCCTTTTGCCAACACCTCTACACAGCTTGCAGCCGTAGGAACAACCACCAGCGCATTACTGTCTTTGGATATCACAATCCCCAATCGGTTGATAATTGCGCCAAAATCTGCTTCTTTGATTCGAGGCACATTTGCTAACTTGTAGAGTGAATCCAGTGCTTCTTTCCTCTCTTGCCATTTATTACTGGCAAGTTTTTCTTCAAATTCTGGGCAGTCCCTACGTAGCTTGCTAGCAACGTCGGATGCTTCGACCAAATCATAGGCGTCTACCTCATCACTCGCTTCGTCTTGTGGCTCTTCCCGCTCGCTAGTACTCGCGAGCGCTTGGGATCGTAAGTACCGCTCTTGATGCGGGGATTGCCCTTTGACTTTCTCAAAGGCGTCTTCCAGCTCCTTCTGTTGCACTGGTTTTAATTCTGCCAATAACGTGCTTTTCAAACCCTCTCCGAGCCATTTATATAACTCCACAGTGATGTTGGTTGCTTCTGTCCTTACATTTTTATCTGCGTGAGAGAACGTAGCTGGCAAGACCTTGAGGAGTGGTTTTGGATCAACTGTTCTCGCACCAAACAGCCGGTATATCTCCTTCAGTGCCAACAGCGTAGCTGCAACCAGCTTTGGCAATTTGTGAGACAAGAAGGGCAGTAACTTCTCAACCACCGGCATCGGTGAGTCCATTTCAACATAAAGCAATATGCAATCTATAGATTTCTGCTTTGTTGACACGCGGGATGATGACAACCCCTTTTCAGCCAAACCCGGCACAACCACTGATCGCGTCTTGACAGATGCATTAGGCCCTCCGAACTCCAGGAATGATGCAAGAGCAGTGATTCCAGCTTCTTGTGCAAATGCATTAGCATCCGTAACAATACTCTTCCAAAGTCCATCATCCATAAACTCTTGAAAGCAATTATCGCGCTCGCTAGCCGAAGTCTGGAACTTTCTGCTAGCCTCCTCGTAGGCCCCTTGTCTCGCTTCTCGCTTCTTATGCCTCACGCGTTCCATCAAAGAGAGGCTTGAGAAATCCTCAACCACCTGCTCCGATGAGGGATCCATTCTCCGGGATGACTAGAGCTACACGTCGAGCTGTGATTCTCCTCTTTGCAACCAAATGCAACCGCAATCTCGTGATTGTTTTTCAGGCTCCTGCAGACTACGAGAGCTGTTGTGTCGGGAGTGGTCAAAATACAAACATCGCGGCATTAACGCGTACAAAAACTCCCTGCGCGTGTAGTCGATAGTGAGAGTCTATCAAAGACCGACGAGGGCGTTCCAACATGCCTGTGGACAGGATACGCCTGGTTGCGAGATAGTATCATGATACTCACAGACAAGCAGAAAGACGAGCTGCACAGGTCGATCTACGTTTACCTTGATGGACACCAACTCTCCAGTACAGCAGAGACATTCAAGGCCGAGTCCGAGATGACGGATGCTGACGTCTCCGATCCAAAGTATGACGGCCTGCTTGAGAAAAAATGGACTAGCGTGGTGAGGTTGCAGAAGAAAGTTTTGGACTTGGAGGCTAAAGTCGGAAGTCTACAAGAGGAGCTCGACTCCGCTACGCCATTGGCAAGGAAAATTCAAGACCCGTCAACTTGGCTGCCGAGAGTTGCAAAGTACAATCTGACATCACATAGACTTCCCATAACATCAGTTGCTTTTCATCCAGTATTCACGACCCTTGCCAGTGGGAGCGAAGATGCTACCATCAAGATATGGGACTGGGAATTGGGTGAATTTGAAGCCACTTGCAAAGGGCATACAAAGGCGGTACTGGATGTCGACTTTGGGGGACCGCCTAATGGCGTGCTCCTTTTGTCGGGCTCCTCAGATCTTAGTATCAAAATATGGGATCCATCTATTGGGTACAAGAATATTCGCACATTGATGGGTCATGACCATTCTGTCTCGTCTGTGCGATTTATCCCACCTGGGACTCACTTCGCTTCAGTATCGCGTGACAAGACAGTTCGAATATGGGAGCTATCGAGTGGATATTGCATACGCACACTTACTGGACACAGTGATTGGATACGTAGTTTAGACCCGTCGAACGACGGGTCAGTTCTAATCACTACCAGCAATGACCGATCTGCTCGCATATGGGATCTAAGAAAAGGGGAGCAGAGACTGGTGGTTCAAGCCCATGATCATGTTGTTGAGTGCTGTGCGTTTGCACCCTATCCAGCGTACCAATATCTTGTGCTTTTGGCAGGATTGCGAAAGGTGCCAAATGGTCCTGCCGAATTTTTTGCAACCGGCTCACGAGACAAGACAGTCAAAGTATGGGATGTGAGAGGAAACCTGATTAAAGTATTGGTCGGGCACGACAACTGGATCCGTGCAGTCTGTTTTCATCCGTCTGGGAAGTATTTATTGTCCGCATCGGACGACAAGAGTGTACGTTGCTGGGATCTCACGCAAGACTTGCGGTGCATAAAAATCATCGAGGCGGCCCATTCGCATTTCATCTCGTGCCTCCGGTGGGCCCCATCTGCCAATACCTCTGGTGCCGTGAATGGAGACGCGACAAACGGCGGAGAGCAAAAGGTACGATGCGCAATTGCAACAGGAAGCGTGGATCGGAGTGTGAAGATATGGATGGGCTAGGGAGCGACACATGTAAGGACTGTAAGTATAAATTGCATAGATATGTGTCAAATTTAAATTCAGATTACTCATCCCACTCAAGTTTATTGTCTTTGAATGGGATAGTTGCTATTTCTTTTTCGCTATTTTCAAAACCAAATTTGGGCTGACAAAATATTGTAAACCAAAAAGTTACAAAATTGTGTGCTTCCTGGTTTAGGTAGCTAGTGTCGAGGCGGTGGATATGCTGCCGATGCATGTCGTTCCTCATCGTCCATAAGCCGCAACAAAGCAGCTCCGCAAACTGATTCAATCTCCTGTCCATCTCTGCCGATAATGCATGGTTGATTTTCATTGAAGCTGTTTCTCAAATGAGCTGCGCGATAAAAATCGAGAGGCTGATGGCACAACCATTTAATACGGAATGCACCACTGGTAGGCCAAAGCAAACTTTCGGTCCATTTAGGCGGGGTCGCAGCGCCGATTGGCGACTCCATTCTTGCATAGCCTTGGAATTTGGCACTCTTATTGACAGAAAAGATTAAGATGATTTCAACTTCCCGGTCGGCAAATGCGGCTTCAAACATTTCAATATTTTTTTCTTGAGTCGCCCATGTAGACTAGATGTGTTAGTCGAGCTAGCGCTTTAAAAGCCACTTACGTTCAGCTTTGCATCTTCGACATTCTCATGGTTCCAAGATTTTATCAAAAAGTAACGCCTTCGCAGCATTGGTGGTCTTTGAAAGCCAGGGTCGGCGGGCAAGCGCCGGTATTCAGATCGTGGGGGCATATCATCAATAACTCGCATTCGTTTGTCTCGATGTTCAAGTTCTCCGCCATATCTATTATCGTATGGATCACGTTCATACATTCGTCTAGGAGGCATAGGCGGCTCATCATATCTGTCGTCGATAGGAAGAGGCATTTGTGGGCGGTGAGCTTGAGTACTTTGATGTTCAGAAGTTCGAAACCAGTCTAGCATTTCCATCCGATAAGCAACGTCGTGATAGCCTGTCAGCACAAGCCAGTCATCAACATCTTGAAATTCCCTTCCGCGTGAATCCACTCGCATTGGCTCCTCCATTCGAGGTGGAGGACGGATCTCTCGGCTCGGTCCCATGGATCCTGGGGGCGGCCGGTACACTGCGGTTGGGGGTCCATATCGACCATCAAATGGCGGAGACGCCGCAACATACGGACCACTCATTGGACCGCTCATTGGAGCCGATATTGGTGGAGGTCTTGCATACGCGGCTGGCGGTGGACGCGTTGGCCCTCCGGAGGGCATTCGGTCGTAGGCGTACATTGGTGAGGGCGGCCGAGGCTCACGAAGGACTGGAGGCGGTCTGTCGTACTCGCGTGATTCAGGTGGTGGCGCGTAAGGGACTGTCTGCCTGGCAGCTGCAGCGGCGATCCTTGGACTCCATCCTCGGCCGCCTTTTCTTTTCGGAGAACCAGATCGAGGGGCGTCAGGGTTCACACCTCCAGGCCGGCCTCCAAATTCGCCAGGGCCAGGTCTCCCGCCTTCAGCACTGCGCGTACTATTTTGCAAAGGCGGAATCTGAGAATTGAATTTTGTTCCATGAGATAGGATCTCTTGTTCTTCCTTGATTGGCTGTTTGCCTCCTGATGAAGGCTGAGATGATTGTTCTCCACGTTTACCGAGCGAACTATCGTCATTTGGCGGATGCTCGCGCGTTCTTTGTTCATTCATGGAGCGGTGCATTCCATGGTCATTACCTGCCGGCTTTTGTTCTGCAGTCGTGCTCATTAAAGACCGAATAGAGAGACACGCGTTTTTGGGCAAGAAAACAGAGCGTAACGATATTAATTTTCGGTGAGAGGTGGGTTGTGTTGTAGGAGGAGGAACGTTTTAAGGCGAGGTGTTTTTGCCCTACCTCCGAAGGAAGGATTACATGTACGAATGATGATTGGAAGTTCGAAAAGTTGAGCATTGAAGAAAAGTAAAAGAGGCGAAGAGACATGCGGGTACTCAAAAGCTCTACTGTAAATGATCTCTTACATAATTTGCTTGTCACTGACGTTCAGCAGATTCAGTCTGCTCTTTGGTCAGCTTTCAGGCAAACACATCTAACACCACCTAGAATTGTCTTTGGTTCTGCCATGTTTATGCCAGCGTCCGTGAAGCTCTCCGAAGAAGTAGTCACTGGGATCAAAACTGTTTTTGTTACTGATCAAGGAGTGAATGGCACCATCTCTCTGTACAGGCCAGATGGCCGCTTGACCGCAATTATTCATGCAGCGCAAGTGACAGGATTTCGTACAGCTTTGGGAAGCCTGTGCTCAACAAATGTTGCTGTAAAGAAAGAAATCAAAAGTGTTCTCGTCTACGGTGCTGGGTGTCAGGCTTATTGGCACATTAAGCTTCATTGCATGTCTTATAATAGTATCACTTCCGTCACCATAAGAAACAGAAGTGCTCAAAGGACTGCCATTTTGGTCTCACAGCTAGCGGGACAATTTCCGCTTATTAAGTTTTCCGGACAGGACATCAATGCAGAAGTCATTCAGTGTAATATCATCCTGTGCTGTACGCCGTCTACAAAGCCTCTTTTCACGGCCGAATACTTGTCACAGACTCATATTTGCTTGATAGGGAGCTACAAAAAGTCTATGCATGAAGTTGGGCAGGACGTTCTCGACGCTTGTGATTTGCTTCTCGGAGACAACAAAGCGGGCATTATTACCGAGGCTGGAGAGTTTCAAGATCCAAAAGCCTGCGATCGACTCATCGAGCTTGGTGAATATGAAAAAGACGATGTAACCGGGAACACTCTTTACAAGAGTGTCGGATTTGGGGCCATGGATGTAGCCGTAGCAGATGCGATACTAAAGATTGCAGTATCGACTGGCGTGGGAGATGAAATAGACGTTTGAATGATGTATGTACTAATATCTAAGTCTCATTCGCATATGTTAGTTACTTTAACTGAGCAAACAGTTTAGGCGCTGTACACGTATCCACGCAATGTTTAAGATGGAAGAACTCTTCGACGCAATCTTCTTTTGGATGCTCATGCCCTTCCGGTTGAGATGCCACCCTATCGGCGCACTGTTCGAAGTGATGCTTCGCTTTGGAACACGGTCCGTCAGTGCACTGCTCCTCAAGCTGAGGTCTTATATCTTCTGGTTCGTCTTCCTCTTCTTCCTCTTCTTCCTCTCCTGCGTTCCCATTTTCTTCGCCCCCATCGTTGTCGTCACCTCCCTCTTCCTTGCCATCGGATTTCTGTGATTTCTCATCGGAGTCTGCTTCAACCTTCTCACTGTCGTCCTCCTCTTCATCGTCTTGCTTCGCGTCTGCATAGATGGCCGTTGGCGTCAACACCGCGAGCGCGTCTTGGGTCCATTGAAGTAGCGTCGACATTTCACTCGATCAAGCAGGGGTTGGGTTGGTGGTCGCGAACAAAATGTCAGTCCTCACCATTATGATACCTGCGGCAAACGACGCCTATGGCAACGGCGCCTATGGCAAACGCGTAATTGGCAACAGCGCAGTTGGCGCAAGAGCAAACGAGCATTACGTGTTTTTTATTATTGTCGTTGACTAGTCATATCACACCAGCGCCTAAGACCTCCCTTTCCACAATCTCCCCTTTGCTTCTCATCTCACGTACCCACATACCTTTCTCCTGAACATAGGCAATAATGCCATCTTCTTGCTTCTTACGCCGTTGCCGTTGCTGCAGTTCTTCGTCGCTACTGGCACTTGAGACATCGACGACAGTAGAAAGCATCCTAGGCCGAGGTAGGATGTCGTTCGCAACGGCATTATGAGA
>JAABUO010001504.1_pt1 | contig 30323 bp, 23 predicted proteins | sample 5559291 | NCBI WGS metagenome assembly JAABUO01 (sample SAMN10711878, study PRJNA513372) | rock metagenome | isolation source: Antarctica rocks | place: Antarctica: Victoria Land, Finger Mt sud | reverse complement strand
CTGAGCGCGTAGGTGGCGGCGAGCCGAGAGGCGTGCGCGGCGACGAAGCCGTCCAGCTGGGGGCTGCCGATCTCCTCCTCACCCTCGAACAACATCTTCACGTTGACCGGCAGCGCGTCGCCGGTGGCGAAAAACGCCTCGGCGACCGCGATCGGGATGAACATAGGCCCTTTGTCGTCGCTCGCTCCGCGCGCGTAGATGCGTCCGTCGCGCATCTCGGGGGCGAACGGCGGCGAGAGCCACCGCTCCAGCGGGTCCGGCGGCTGGACGTCGTAGTGACCGTAGACGAGGATTGTCGGCTGGCCGGGCGCCCCGAGCCACTCGGCGTAGACGACCGGGCTCCCGCCCGTCTCCACGACCTCCACCGTCAGAGGCCCCGCCCGCCGCAACCGCGCCTCGACCCACCGCGCCGCGTCCTCGATGTCTGATCTATGGCCGGGATCCGCGCTGACGCTGGGGATGCGCAGAAAATCATACAGGTCGTCCAGGATACAGTCGCGTTGCGTCTCCAGATAGCGTTCGGGCGCGGCGCGCATGGTCTGTCACTCCCGTGTCACTCTTGAGAGGTACGAAAAGAAAATGCGGCGCGCTGGCCGCTGAGATGAGTATGGCGCCGGCGGAGGCGCGGGACAAGATCACGATCGGAGAAGAGGGATAGGGGACAGGGGACAAATGCGCGGACCCACGGGGGCGGGGCGGCCATGGCCGCCCTGCCCCCGTGGGTCCGCGCCGATAATTGGGGTTGGCTATCCGTTAACGCGCGCCGAGGCGCCCGATCACGATGCGGGCGGCGGTAAGCGTCTTACCGTCCGTCCCGCGCGCGCCGAAGGCGACGATATGCCGCCCCGGCGTGACGGCGATGGACGTGGCCGGCGTCAGCGTTTTGCCGTGACGCGCGACATAGACCGTGGCGCTCGAGGTCGACACGGTGTACGTCACGCCGTACCCGCCCTGCAACGTGATCGTCGCGCCGTCGACCGCCGTCACCTTGCCCGCGACGTGGGCCGCGCGGATGAGGATACGCGTGGCGGTCAGCGAGCCGTCCCCGTTGGGCGTGCCCGCCGCCACGATCACTATGTTGGGCGTGATGCTCGACGCCGGCGCCGTCGCGCCCGCGCGGGTGATGGCCGCGGTCGACGCGATGGTGACGGAGCGTTGCGCTCCCAGCGGGGTCGTGACCGTCAGCGTCGATCCGTTGACGGCCGTGACGACGCCGGCGACGCGCGCCAGCAGGATGCGTACGACCTTGGCCTGGATGGTCCGGGGGGCCGGGCGCGCGCCGCGCGCGATGATGGACTCGCCGACCGTCACGTCGGAGAGCGAGGCGGTCGGTTTGCCGGCCTCCCGGTACGTCGTCGCCGCGCCGACGGTGATCGTGACCGGCAGGTCGCCGCGCGTCACGGCGTTGATCGTGTTTCCGTTCACCGCGGTCACGCGCAGGACGGCGCGCGACGCCCGCCGATGATGGCGTTGGACCCGTTTGTGCGCATGCCGGGGGGCGCCGGCGGCGAGGCGCGCATGGCCCGGATGCGCGGGCGCCGCGGGGCCGGCGCTGGCGAAGGCGGCTCCGCCCGCGCCCGTCATCAAGATGCCTGAGAGAACCGTTGCCGAGACAAGCCCTTTAAACATGGGTCGTCGCGCTCCTTCGTGCTGTCGTACTGTACTGATGCGGTGATGTGTGCTGTTCTATCCCGTATGGCTGAACGTGCGTCGGTCCTCCTGCTGTATCGCGCTCCTTTCGTGCCCCACGTCCACCCTATAGACGATGCCGTCCGCCATGGCGGGCGCTCCAGGCCGTTCTAGGCGTCCTATCCGCCGTTGGCGCGGGCATCTGGGTACAAGAATACGTGCGGGGACAGGGGCATGTGTGACAGGGATGTGACACACGTGTAAATAGTGTGTGAAGCGCGCGGCGGCGTGGCGGAGGCGCCGCGGCTGGGACCGTCGCGCGCGGACGCGGGAGCAGGGCGCGGGGCGCTGCTACGCGGGGCGGTCCGTGGTGAGCTGGAGGGGCAGAAAAATCGTGAAGGTCGTGCCGGCTCCGAGCGCGCTCTCCGCGGTGATGCGCCCGTGCAATAGGGCGACCGTGCTCCGGCAGATCGCCAGGCCTAGACCGACGCCCGCCCCGCCGGATGAGCGGTCACGCCCCTTGTCCACGCGGTAGAAGCGCTCCCAGATGCGCGAGAGTTCGTCCGGCGGGATGCCGACGCCCGTATCGGCGACCCAGAGCCGCGCCGCGCCGGCGTCGGCGCGGGCGCCGCCCAGGACGACCGTACCGCCCGGAGGGGTGTGGTGTAGCGCGTTCGCCACGAGGTTGACGAGCGCCTGCTCCAGCCGCAGCCCATCGGTCACGACCGTCGGCGCGTCGGCGGCGTCGAGGGTCAGCGTGAGCCCGGCGTGAGACGCGGCCGGCGCGAAGCGCGCCCAGACGCCGCGGAGCAACTCACCCAGGGGGACGGACTCGGGCCGCACGCGGACCTGCCCCGTCTCGATCAAGGCCAGGTCCAGCAGGTCGCCCGTGAGCCGGCTCAGCCTCCGCGCCTCCGCGCCGATCGCCCTCAGGGCCGCCAGACGCTCCGCTTCCCCGACCACGACGCCCTCGGCCAGGTTCTCGGCGTAGCCTTCGATAATCCCGAGCGGGGTTGCCAACTCGTGTGAGACGTTGGCGAGCAGGTCGCGCTCGACCCCGCGCTGCCGCACCACGTCGTCGACCATGGTGTTGAACGAGTGGGCCAGGGCGTGCAGTTCGTCCGTCCCCTCGGGCGACACGCGCAGGGTGTAATCGCCCCCCGCGACGCCGCGCGCCGCCGCCGTTAGCGCCCGCACCGGCCGTGTAATGGCCGCGACCGTGAGAGAACCCGCCAACGCCGCCAACACGACGGCGGCCAGGCCCGAGAGAACGACGAAGGTGACGATGCGGCGCCAGGCCCGCGTCGCCGCCTCCTCGTCCTCGGCCAGGAGGAGTACCCCGGCCGGCCGCGCGGCGTCGCCCGCGCGCGGCGGGTCGAGCGCGACGGGACCCTCGGCGATGATATAGCCGTGCGCCACGCTCCACTGTACCGGCAGGACGGGCGCGGCTGCGTCCCGACGGAGGCGCGTCAGCAGCTGTTCTTGCAGAGGCGTGGGCATGGGCGAGGCATAGCGCAGGGCGCCCTGCGCGTCGACGATGAGGGCGCGGCGGCCGGGCGTGCCCGCCAGCGCGACGCGCATGGTCTGGTCGACGATCGTGGGGCGGCGCGCGAGGAGGACGGTGCGCCCGAAGCGGCAGCAGCGGCCGAGCGCCGTGGCCTGACGCGTCATGAACCTGCCCTGCTGATCGAGGGTATTCTGGCGCAGCGTCGCGCCGAGGAGCGCGGCGTTGAGCAGGATGGCGAAGAGGCCGGTGCCGATGACGGTGAGGGCCAGCCGGCCGCGCAGACCGCCGGGGCGCCAGCGACGCCGCGCGCGCGCGGCGCGTCTCATACCGGGCGATCCGGGCGATCCGGGCGATCGGTGAGCATATAGCCGACCCCCCACACGGTGCGAATCAAGCCTCCCGCCGCCCCCAGCGCCTCGCGCAAGCGCCGCACGTGTGTGTCGAGGGTGCGCTCGTCGCCCGCGAAGTCGTAGCCCCACACATGATCGAGCAGGTCGGCGCGGGTGCAGGCCGTGTCGGCGCGGGCGCACAGATAGGCGAGCAGATCGTACTCGCGCGGGCGCAGGGACACGGGCTCCCCCGCGACGCGGACCTCGTGGCGGCGCGGGTCGAGGGTGAGGGGGCCGATGGCGCCGGGTTGCGTCGCGGACGGGACGGTGCGGCGCAGCACCGCGCCGACGCGCGCCACCAGCTCGCGCGGCGAGAAGGGCTTGACGATGTAGTCGTCGGCTCCCTCGGCGAAGCCGCGCAGGCGGTCCTCCTCGGCGCGACGGGCCGTAACCATGATGATGGGGACGTCGGCCCGCGCACGCAGCGCCCGGCAGGTGTCCCAGCCGGATCGAAGGGGCAGCATGAGGTCGAGCAGGATGAGATGCGGACCGACCTGCTGGGCGCGCTCGATCCCATCCTCGCCGGTCTCGGCCGTCTCGACCCCGTAGCCCGCGTGTTCCAGGGCCGCGCGGATGATGTCGGTCATGACCGGGTCGTCCTCCACGACCAGGACGACGAGCCCCTCGCCCGGTCCGTCGGTTGCCGCTGTGTGTGGCGTCATAGGCGGTGAGTATAGCAGAGGATGAGGCTGCCTATGTGACACGGATGTGAACGGGCCGGCGCTTTTGCTCTCAGGGAGGCGACGCGTGCGTGAGAGATAGTAGACTGACACCATAGCGCGCGTCGACGGGGATCGACAAGCGACGATCGCCGCGGGGGGTGACGCCTCGCCACTCATTCACAAAGGAGTTATTGAGCATGTATGTAGCGTTGTCTCGTCTCGTCCGCGCCTGTCTAACCGCGTCGCTGGTCGGTGGCGCCGTGCTGACGCCGGGACTCTCCGCCCACGCCGCGCGTCCCGGCGCGTCGCAACGCACGGTGGCTATCGTCACGCCCTATTTGACGGCGCCGGCGACGCACGACATGGTCGGCCTGCTGCAGCGGGACGCCGCCCCCTACGGCTGGAAGACGACGGTCGTCTCCAGCGAGGGCGACATTGGCGCGCTCGCCAGCAAAATGGAGGATGTCATCACCCGCAAGGTCAGCGCGATCATCGTCGTGAGCACGGACCTGCATCTGCTCAAGAAACAGATCGCCGACGCTGGCGCGGCGCGCATCCCGGTTTTTGGCCTCGACGCGGCCTCGATCCCCGGCGTTGCCTCCAGCGCCAGTTCGAACAGTGACCAAATGTCTTCTATCGTCACGGAGTACTTGTTCAAGCGCCTGGGCTACAAGGGCAACCTGATCGTCCTCACGTACACGCCGCAGCCCGAGGTCAATGAGCGCACCAAGCAGTTCTATCGGTTGCTCAAGCGTTATCCAGGTCTCCACGTCGTGGCCCAGCAGCAGATCGACGTGTCGTCGATGGTGCAGAGCGGTAACGGGATCACGACGAACCTGCTGACCGCCAACCCCAAGCAAGGCGCGATCGCGGGCGTGTGGTGCGGGTGGGATCAGCCGGCCATCGGCGCCGCGCAGGCGATCCAGGCCGCGCATCGCTCCGGCATCATCGTGACCGGGATCGATGGGTCCGACCAGGCGGTCAGTATGATCAAGCGGGGGACGCCGCTGGTGGCGACGGTGAAGCAGCACTTCGACACGCAGGCAGGCTTGATCGTCGCACAGGTGGCGCGTGTCTTCGCGGGCAAGGGCGCCTCGGCCGCGCAATTATACGCGTCGGCTAGCCTCATCACCAAGGGGTCATAACCTGAACGGGTCAGCAGTGCTCGAGATCACCGGGCTGACGAAACGTTTCGGCCCCGTCACGGTGCTGAACGGCGTCTCGCTAGGCCTGGAGGCGGGCGAGGTCCACGCCGTCGTGGGCGAGAACGGCGCTGGTAAGTCCACGCTCGTCAAGATCCTGACGGGCGTGGACAGGGCCAGCGGCGGCCGGATCACCCTCGACGGCCACCCCTTCGCGCCGGACAATCCTCTTATGGCGCGCAGGGCCGGGGTCAACGCGATCCATCAAGACCGCCAACTGGCCCCGCGTCTAAGCGGCCTCGAAAACCTGTTCCTGGGCCAGCCGTACCCGCGCAGGGCCGGCCTCTTCGTGGATTGGGCGACGATGCGTCGGCGGGGCGAGCGCGCCCTGGCCGATTTCGGCATCACGGTTCCGCTGGGGCGGCTTGCCAAGGACATGTCTCCCGCCGAACAGACTATGCTCGAGATTGCCCGCGCTTGCCTGCGCGACAGCAAGGTTCTGGTCCTGGATGAGCCGACGGCGTCGCTGACCGATCACGAGGCGGGGCGTCTCTTCGCTCTGATCGCGCGCTTGAAAGCGGCTGGTACGTCGTTCATCTACGTCTCGCACCGCCTCGACGAGATCCTGGGGATCTCGGACCGTATCACCGTGCTGCGCAACGGGCGCGTCGTCGGAGGGGTGGCGACGGCCGACACGACGAAAAGCGGCCTCGTCGCGCTCATCACCGGGAGGGGTGTCGCGGAGACGACGGGCGCGGTGTACGCGGCGCCCGTCGACGCGCGCGGGACGGCTCCGTTGCTGGAGGCGCGCAACCTCCGAACAGAGGACAACCGTGTCGTGGCGGCGTCGTTGGCGCTTCACCCCGGCGAGGTGGTGGGCCTATTCGGGCTCGCCGGAGCGGGGCGGACGGAGCTCGTCGAGGCGATCCACGGGCTGCGCCCGCTCGCGAGCGGTGAGCTCAAGATACGCGGCGCGCGCGTGCCACGGCCGACGCCGCGCCGTAGTCTGCGCGCGCGCGTCGCCATGCTGAGCGAGGATCGGCGGGCCACTGGGCTGATTATGCGCCGCGGCATCCGCGACAATATGACCTTGCAGACGATCGACGCCTACAGCCGCCGCGGTGTCGTCCTTCGGGCGGTCGAGGACCGCGTCGTGCGCGGGCAACTCGATCGCCTCGCGATCCAGGCGCGTGGCCCAGAGCAACTCGTCGACACGCTCAGCGGTGGAAATCAACAAAAAGTCCTCCTGGCGCGCATGTTGCTCGCGGACCCCGCTATTCTCCTCTGCGACGAGCCGACGCAGGCCGTCGACGTGGGCACGCGCGCGGTCATTCACGGCCTCCTCGTCGAGCGGGCGCGGCACGGCTGCGGCGTCCTCTTCGTGTCGTCGGATCTGGCGGAACTGATGGAGGTCGCGGATCGCCTGGTCATCATGGGCGCGGGCCGCACGGTCGCGGAGGCCATGCGCGGCGAGATCGGCGCGCCGGAGATCATGCGCCTATGCTATGAGGCGGAAGAGGAGAGAGGGGCGAGGGATGCGCGCACAGGCTAATCCGACCGCCGCGCGGCGGCCCTGGGCCCACGTTGGCCACGCGCTGCGGGTCTATGGGACGCTCATCGCGTTGGTCGTCCTGGTAGCGGCGTTTGCCGTCTTTATCCCCGAGTTCGCCACACCGGCCAATCTGCTGAATATTAGCTTGCAGATCTCGTTCCTGGTGATGATGGCGGTCGGGGCCACTATCATCATGGCCGTCGCGGAGTACGACCTCTCCATCGGCGCCATGGCCGGCTTGGGCGGGGTGCTCACCGCTGAGTTGGCTATGGCCCAGGTTCCGATGTGGCTCTGCTTTATCCTGGCGCCCCTGGTCGGGTGCGCTATCGGCACGGTCACGGGCTGGATCGTCACGCGGTTTCGCGTCCTCTCGTTCATCACCACCCTCGCCGCGGGGACCGTCCTCTCGGGGGTGACCCTGCAGCTCAGCGGCGGCACGACCGTCTTCGACAACATCCCCGCCAGCTTCACCGGCTTTGGGCAGGCTATCGTTGGACCCGTGCCGGCGCCGTCGCTCGTCATGGTTGGGCTGTCCGTCCTCGCCTGGGCCCTCCTGGCGCAGACGCCTTTCGGGCGGCGCGTCTACGCGGTGGGCGGCAACGAGATGGCCGCGCGCATCGCCGGTGTGCGCGTGCAAGGGGTCAAGATCGTCGCCTTCGCCCTCTGCGCGGGCCTCGCCGCCTTCACGGGCGCGCTGCTGGCCTCGCGCCTGGGTAGCGCCAGCCCGACCGAGGGAAGCGGGCTCTTTCTACAGGCGTACGCCGCCGTCTTCCTCGGTATGACGGTGTTCCAGGAGGGCGTGCCCAATATCTGGGGCACCCTCGTCGGCGCGATCCTCATCGGGACGTTGGAGAACGGCTTGACCATGCTGGCGGTGTCGACTCCGCTGCAGGACATCCTGACCGGCGTTATTATCGTCGCGGCCATCGTCGTGCAGCGAGCAGGACAGCGGCGGTAGGCGGCCGCCCGGCTATCGGCAACCGTCGCGCATCAGCTAGGACCGGGAGCGTACACGCGCGTGATTTGGGGGACCATGTGAGGGATGGGGGGAGGGAGGCAGCGTGCCGGGAGGATTGATCGCCGCGTTCGACATCGGCACGACGGCGGCCAAAGGGACGCTCATCGACCGCGACCGCGGTATCGTCCACGAGGGTACGCAGGCGTACGGGATGGCGCACCGCGCCGGCGGTCTCGTCGAGCAGGAGCCGGGGGATTGGTGGGGGGCGGTGGAGGGACTGACCCGCGCCTTCTGGCGCGCCGGCTGGGAGCCGCACTCCGTCGAGGCTGTCGCTTTGACAGGGCAGATGCAAGACGTCGTCGTCGTCGACCGCGAGGGGCTTGCCGTGGGGCCGGCCATCCTGTATTCCGACGCCCGCGCCGTCGACCAGGCCGTCGCCATACGCGCGCGCTTGCGGGAGCACGGCGCATCCGACGATGACCTGACGTTCGTCGACGGCACGGACCCAATCGCGAAGCTGGTCTGGACGCGGGAGCGTGCGCCAGGACGCCTGACAGGGTGCGCGGGCGTGCTCTTCGGCGCCAAGGATTACGTGCTGGTCCGTCTCACCGGCGTCCGCGCCACCGACGCGACCACCGCCGCCACGACATGCCTCTTTTCCCCGCGGACGCGCGCGTGGCGGGCCGAGTGGGTCCAGGCGCTCGATCTCCCGTCGCGCTGGTTGCCGACCATTGTGGCGGCCGACGCCGTCGCTGGGGTCGTGTCGCGCGACGGCGCCCAGGCCACGGGCCTACCGGTCGGCGTCCCCGTTTACGGCGGCATGGGCGACGCGGCGGCGGCGACCCTCTCGGCGGGCTTGACGGCGCCGGGCGCCGCGTATCTGTACTTGGGGACGACCGGCTGGGCCGCGTCGGTGGCCCGCGCGGTCGGTCCAGGCGGCGCGGGAGTTCGCCATCTGCCCTACGTGGTGGGCGACGACGTGATCAGGATCGCGCCCGTCCTCAACGCCGGGGGGGCCTATCAGTGGATCGTCCAGCTTCTCGCCGGAGAGGAACACGCGGGTGTCGAGGGGGCTGCGGTCGACTACGCGCGTTTCGAGCACCTCCTGGAGAACACGCCCGGACAGAGTGGAGGCGCTGTTTTCCTGCCGTACTTGTACGGTGAGCGGTGCCCCGTGCAAGAGCCGCGCGCCATGGGCGCCTTCGTCCACCTGGGGGCCGCAACGTCGCGCGGGGCGCTGGGATGGGCGGCGCTGGAAGGTATTTGTTTCTCTTTGCGTCAGGTGCTCGAGACGTTAGGCTCCTCGACGCCGACCGTTCGCGTGCTGGGCGGTATGGCGCGCGGCGCGCTCGTGCGCCAGCTCCTCGCGGATGTCTGCGGCGTTCGCATCAGGGTGGCGCCGGCGCCGAGCGCCGCCGGCGCCCTGGCCGCGGCGGTCCCTGTCGCGGTCGCGCGCGGCTGGTTCGCCGACATCCCCGCGGCGGTCGAGGCATGGTTCGACAAGGAGGCCACGGACGTGACGGAGCCGTCGCCGTCGCGCATGGCGCACTACGCGGCGCTCTATGAGACCTATCGACAGGTCTATCCACAGGTCGCTCAGATCGGGTAGCCGGGCTGTCGCGGCCGTCGAGCGGGGATCATCGGCCGTGACGCTTAGTGTTTCGTCAAAGGGTTGTTTTGCAGCGGTCCCCGTGGGCGCCCCGGCAAAGAAAGCTGCTTAATCTCGCATGAGGTCAACGGACTTCGCCCCATACGCGCCGGATGAGGCGCGAGCCAAATTATATGTGGGCCAAGGCGAAGTTGACAGGGTGATGGATCTCATCTATAATTTAGATATATCTAATTATTAAGTGAAGCGGTGAGAATTATGCACGCGCCATCGATGGCCGAACAGGACTACCTCAAGCAGATCTATCGCCTGCGAGAGGAGACGGGGCGCGCGACCACACGGGCGCTGGCCGACCGTCTCGGCGTGAAGCCGCCCTCGGTCACGGCTATGCTCAAGCACCTTGCCGCCGACCCGGCCGGGCCCTACGTCCGCCACACGCCGTACCACGGCGTGGAATTGACCGATAAGGGGCTGGCGGTGGCCCTGGAAATGCTGCGCCACCACCGTTTGATCGAGCAGTTCCTGGCCGAACTCCTCGACGTGCCGTGGGATCAAGTCCATGCGGAGGCCGAGCGCCTGGAGCACGCGCTCTCGGAGGAGCTAGAGGAGCGCATCGCCGTCAAGCTGGGCCAGCCCACCTACGACCCGCACGGTGACCCCATCCCCACGCGTGAGGGCGTCGTCCCGGCCCGCGAGGCCGTCCCCCTCAGTGGGTTGCGGCCCGGGGCGGCGGGGACGGTCGCGCGCATCGCGCGACAAGAACAGCCGGTGCTGCGGTATCTACAGACACTGGGTCTTGTTCCGGGCGCCGTCGTCACGGTCGTCGCGGCGGATCCCTTTGGGGGCGTGCTCACCGTGCGCGTGAGTCCAGAGACGACGGCGCCCGAGCGCGTGGGCCCGGAGACGACGGCGCCCGACGCCACGCGCGCGCTCGGTATGGAGCTGGCCTCCCGCATTCTGGTGGCGGCTCCGAGGGGTGGCGGGGATGGAGCAGGCGCCGCGTCGGATGGCGCCGTGGCGCCGCGATGAGGCCGTACGAGCGATCCATCGACGGCGTCCCGCTGGGGGATGAGCCTGGGGAGAGTGGGCTCGCGCGCGCGGCGCGCGCCTCTTTGGATGGTCGAAGCCGCGGGCTGGCGGCTCTCCTGCCCTTCATTGGCCCCACCTTCGTCGCCAGCGTGGCCTACATCGATCCGGGCAACTTCGCCACCAACATCCAGGGTGGCAGCCAATTCGGCTACAACCTGCTCTGGGCCATCCTGATGGCCAACCTGATGGCCATGCTCGTGCAGGGCCTCTCGGCCAAGCTAGGCATCGCCACGGGCCGGAATCTGGCCGAATTGTGCGGCCAGCACTTCCCGAAGGCGCTCGTCTATCCGATCTGGATCATTTCAGAGGTCGGGGCGATGGCCACCGACCTGGCCGAGTTCCTCGGCGCGACGCTTGGCCTCAACCTGCTCTTCCACATTGACCTGCGCGTCGCCGTCGTTCTCGCGGCCGTCGCCACCTACGCTATCCTTGGGCTGCAGCGCTACGGCGCGCGGCCGCTGGAGGCGGTCATCACGGCGCTGGTCGGGGTGATCGCGGTGAGCTACGTGATCGAGACGTTCCTCGCGCGCCCCAACTGGGGCGACGTGGCCGTGCATACCGTCGTCCCGTACATCGGCGGCGGCAGCGCCCTCACCATCGTCGGCATCGTCGGGGCGACGGTGATGCCGCACGTGATTTACCTGCACTCGGCGCTGATGCAGGATCGCATCGTCCCGCGTAGTGAGGCCGAGGCCAGGCGTATCTTCCATTTCAGCATCCCCGAAATCGTGCTCGCGCTCAGCGTGGCCGGGCTCGTCAACATGGCGATGCTCTACATGGCCGCGTCGACCTTCCACCGGCCCGGCCAGCGCGTGGTCGCCGACATCCCCACGGCCTACCACACGCTCACGCCGCTGCTGGGAGCGGCCGCGGGCCTCGTCTTCGCCATCTCGCTGCTGGCCTCGGGCCTCTCTTCCTCGACGGTGGGGACGATGGCCGGGCAGGTCATCATGCAAGGCTTCGTCGGCTTCGGTATCCCGCTGTGGCTGCGCCGCCTGCTCACGATGGCGCCGACGGTGGTCGTCGTGTTCGTGGGCCTCGACCCCACGCAGAGCCTGTTCTACAGCCAGGTGGTTCTGAGCCTGGTGCTGCCCATACCGGTCGCGGCGCTCATCTACTTCACGCGCCGACGCGATATCATGGGGACGTTGGTCAATCGTCGCGGCACGACTGTTCTCGTGACGCTCGTCGCCGCGGTGATCCTGGCGCTCAACGGCGTGTTGCTCTACGATCAGGTGGCGCGGGCGCTGGTTCCGGGGCTGCCGGCCATCCCCGGCATCGGATAGGCGCGAGGGCCGGGCACGGGGGCCGGGCGCGAGGGCCGGGGGCGAGGGCCGGGCACGGGGAGCTGGGGGCCGCGCCTGGCCGTACAGGGGAAGGGAAGAGATCGCATGAACGCGCGGGACGTCACTGCCAAGGGGCGACGCATTGATCTGCCCACGACCCGTCTGCTGGCGCCGCTCGACGGGTCGCGTCTGGCCGAGGCCGCGCTCCCGGTCGTGGAGTCTCTGGCCGCCGCGGGGGCGACGCCGATGCTGCTGCATGTGCGCGAACGCGGCGCGCCGGCCACTATCCACGGCGAGCGACACCTGCGGTCGGGAGACGAGGCGACGGCGTACCTGGCGGGTGTGGCCGAGCGGGTACGGGCCGCCGGAGGAGCAGCGGTCGAGACGCACACGCATGACGTCCCGGAAGGCGATGTCGCCCGCAGCATCGCGGCCCATGCCGAGGAAGAGCGCGCCGACGTGATCGTGCTATGTACGCACGGGGGCGGTGGTGTGCGGGATTTGCTCGTGGGCAACATCGCCCAGCAGGTGCTGCGGCGTGGAACCGTCCCCGTCCTCCTGGTGCGGCCGGCCGCCGACAGCGGCGCCGTGCCCTTCGCGCCGCGCACCGTGCTCGTCCCGCTCGACGGGACCGCGGCGGCGGAGGCGGCCCTGGCCCCAGCGGGGGATTTGGGCCGGGCGCTCGGCGCGCGGGTGCATCTGGTGATGGTCGTGGCGACGCTGCAGACGGTCCGGGGCGATCGGCAGCCGGGGGCACTCCTTCTCCCCGCGACGGCGCGGGCCCTGCTGGACCAGCAGCAAGACGACGCACAGACCTATTTGGAGAACTTGGCGGGTCTCCCGCGTGCGATGGGCCTGGTGGTGACGACCGAGGTGCGGCGTGGGGACGCGGCGACGGCGTTGAGCGACGAGGCGGCCGAGCCGGGGGTCGGCCTGGTGGTCGCGGCGACGCACGGGCGGGCCGGCCTGCAGGCGATCTGGGCGGGCAGCGTGACAGCCCGGTTGCTCGGCCGCACGCGCGCCCCGGTCCTGTTGCTGCGGACGATCGACCGCTGAGTCCGCCAAGGCCGGCGAGATCAGGCTTGCTGCTCCAAGGCTGCCGCATCGTGTATACCTAGCTTGTACCGTACGACGTAACGGCTTGCACTGTCTTGCACTGCGAGGACACGATTATGCGCCCGGCTATCTTCCGCTCCCTGACGCGCCCGCGGCTGGCGCCGCGCGATGTCCAACGCATCTAGCCCGCCCCCCGTCGGGGCGGCGGGGGCGAGCGCGGGGATCGACGGGATCGACGGGAGCGGGGGGACGGAGCCGTCGCTGGTGATCGCGCGCGCGCCGCTGCGCATCAGCTTCGCGGGCGGGGGCACCGACCTGCCCGCCTACTACGAGCGGCACGGCGGGCTCGTCCTCTCCGCCGCGATCACGCGCTCGGTCTACGCGGTGCTCGCGGCCGGCGACTATGAGCGGCTGCACATCGCGGCGTCGAACTATCGCACCGTCTACCTGGATGACCCCGCCGCGGCGACGCGCGACGAGCGGTTGGCGCTGCCACGGGCGGTGGCGGCGGCGATGGGGCTGGAGCGGGGGGCCAGCGTGCTGCTGACCGCGGAGGCGCCGGCGGGGACGGGGCTGGGCTCGTCGAGCACGCAGGCGGCGGCGCTGATCGCGGCGATCGCGGCGTTCCAGGGGCGGGCGTATGGGCCGCGGGCGATCGCGGAGTTGGCGGCGCGGGTCGAGATCGAGGGGCTGGGGCAGCCGATCGGGAAGCAGGACCAGTACGCGGCGGCCTACGGAGGGATCAACGTGTTCGCGTTCGGGGCCGGGGGGGTGGCGGTGACGCCGCTGACGCTGGCGGCGGGGGTACGGCGGGGGCTGGAGGAGCGGTTGCTGTTGTACTTCACGGGGAGCACGCGGCAGGCGGGGAGCATCCTGCGGGAGCAGCGGGCGCGGACGGCGGCGGGAGAGGCGGGGACGCTGGCGGCGCTGCACGCGCTCAAGGAGAGCGTGGGGCCGATGCGGGCGGCGCTGGAGGGGGGCGATTACGCGGGGATGGGGGCGTTGTTGGACGCGGCGTGGGGGCTCAAGCGACGGGTGAGCAGCGGGATCAGCACGGGGGCGATCGACGGGGCGTATGAGGCGGCGCGGGGGGCGGGGGCGTGGGGCGGCAAGATCACGGGGGCGGGAGGCGGGGGCTTCCTGCTGCTGCTGGCGCCGCCGGAGGCGCGGGGGGAGATCCACGCGGCACTGAGCGCGCGGGGGCTGCGGCGGATGCCGTTCGGGCTGGAGGGGCGGGGGGCGCACACGCTGGTCGTGGAGCGGCACGGCGCCACGCTGGAGGGCGACCCCCAGAGCCCGCCCGACCCCGACCCCGACTCGGCCCTCGTCCCCGGCGTCGGCCGTGCGGGCGGCCCACAAGGCCCGGCCGGCGCGGAGGGGGACGGCCCCGTCGGCGACGGCGCGGCGGACTGAGGGCGCGCGCCCCGGCCCCGCGTCGTAGATAGGGGGGAGGATGCGGGCGACGGCGCCGCGCTCGACCCGGCCCTCGCCCGCGCCTCGACGGCGCGGCGCTCGTGCTCTACCTGCCATGGAGGAGCAATCTATTCTCGACGCCGAATACGTGCGCGATTATACCCTCTCGCGTCGCTCCGCGCGTATGGGCTTATGGAAGGCGGGGCCTGCCGCGCCTGGTCGGCGTTACCCCGATTACCCGGTCGGCGGCGGCCCTCACCCTCAAGCAAAGGGCGGGGCGTCTCGGCTAGCACAACTCCTGCCATAGGGAGAGACAAGGGTGTGGCTATGAAAGGGGGCCCAGGATGGCAGGTCTATCCATCCGTCTTACCATTCCATCTGAGAACACGCACACGCCATCGAATGGCGCGGTGGAACTCATGCTCGTGGTCGAAAACGTTGGCGGCGAGGATACCCGCTGCGCCATCGTCGTCCACGGTCTCCCGACCTCCTGGTACGACCTCGATACTGATGTCTTCACCCTCGCACCCGGCGCGACCGCGCGGGCGCGCTTGACGGCGCACCCTCCACGGGACACGATAGGCCGTTATCCTTTCAGGGTTTGGGCGCGGTCGGACCAAACTCCTCCTCAGCAGGTCTCGACCGTTGCCGCTCTCTTGGTGGGCGCCGACGGCCTGGCGGCGTTCGATCTTCAACTGCTCGAGACCTGGCGGCGCGCTGACGCCGCCGCGTACGTCCCGGCGGTTGCGCGCACGATCGCTGGTGGACCGCGATACCGTCCGCTCCAGGCTCTCCCTCGATCCCCCTGGTTACTTGGCTGGGGTATTGGGCTCCTGTTAGCCCTCCCCGTGCTTGGCCTGATACTGATCACATCATACAGCGCCCCGACCGCGACGCGGGTCGCGTACACCGGCGGCGTCTCCTCGCCGGCATCGCTCACAACCATGCCGCCTGTTCGATCCGACCGCGCCGCTGGCCGGGCTATTCTATCCATGCGCCGGAGTCCGACCGCCACGTCGTCCCCACATTTGGCCGTGGGTGGGACGAGGGTGTCTCCCCACCCTCACATTGGGGAGACGACCGTGCCGGGACGGCGCTCCGCGCGACAATTGCCGACGCTCCGCCCGGCGTCGACGCCACAACCGCGGCCGTCCGCGCCCGGTTCGCGCCTCGTCGTCCAGCGCTTGTCCACGGCGCCAACTATGACTCATTCAGCGACGGCGGCGGCGGCGGCGGCGACGGCGGCGGCGGCGACGGCGACGACGGCGACGGCGACACCCGATGTCAAGAAGGACACGCCGGCACATGTCGTCGCGGCGGTCATGATGGTTCAGTCGGGGCATGGTTCCGCCGCGGCGGGACGGCAGCGGCAGCGCGGGTCATCCGGTCATCGTCGCGCATCAGGCCCGATACAACGACGCGTCGCCCGTCACGTCCAGACGCGGCAATCGATGCGCCGCTCGATTCAGTCGCGCGCTACCACGCGTCGTCGCGGTTTGGACAGACGCGTAAGACAGCCTGGCGCCGCGCGGCGCGCGCATCCCCTACGACAATCGCGACGGAGCAAAGCGCCGGTTCGGCCGCCGCGCCGCACAGCGGCTCATGCGCGACAGGCCGCGATCAAGCGGCCTATGCGCGTCGTCCATAAAGCAGCGTCGGCCGCGCGGTCGGCGACGGGGTTGCGTGTGGCCTGGCCTTCCAACGGTATCCTGCGTTTCGAGCGCCCGCGGGCGCTGTCCCTCGTCACGCGGCCGTATGCGCCGGTCGCCGTGACCCTGCTCCTCAGGGTCCCTGAGCGCGGTGTTGGGGGGCGCACAATCACCCAAACGTATCGCTACGTGGCGCACGCCACGGCGGACGCCGCCGGGCGCGCGACGGTCCCCCTGCGCTATGCGTACATACCGACACGGGAGCTGCACGGGATCCTGACCGTCGCCACGTGGCTGGGGGGACATACCTTGCGGCACAGCGTCCCCATCGTCGTGACGCGGCGCTGATAGAACAAATCGATGTTGCGGGGCGCCGCGCCGCCGTCGCCATCATCGACGTGCGCACGGCGTATGATGCGTCGAATCACGTATGCGGAGCTTGTTGACACAATTAATCGACAACGGAGAGTATTTTTTATAAATTTACATACATTTAACATTTCTGATGTATACACGCGCCGCTAACTCTGGTATGGTATAAAAGTACGAGCAACGGCCCGCTCGGTACATGGAGCGCGTGACACTCCTGGCCCAGGTGTATGAGTCGCTTCGCGCCCGATGATCTGGACGACCGTCCTCATCATCGCGTGACGATCGCACCGTGGCAGCCAACGATGGCGAGACGCGCGGCGATACAGCCAACAGCACGATGTGGTGTGTTCGGCTTTTGCCTAGCCATGACCAGTTTCAGGAGCGTGATGTCGTGCCCCTCGATATGTCCCCTATTCGTGCATCCCCCGCGAGGCGTGGACATCGGCTTCGTGCGATGTCCGTTACATCAACACATTACGCCCATGGCGCCGACGCCGTGTGCCGCGTGGTTCCCCCTATCCACAGCAGCCCTAGTACCCCAAATGATTATTTCTATGGCCGCGTCCTACTAGCGCACTGAGGAACCTGTATCATGCGTCACCGCGTTAACCTCCTCGATATGTGGATAGACAAGGTCGATCTCCAGGCGGCGATCGCTCACGTCGACGACTTCGTGCGCGCGCGCACGGTCCACCAGATCATGACCGTCAACGTCGACTTCTTGCGACTCGGAGATCGCAACCCCATCTTCCGCTCCCTGATCAACGCGGCCGATCTCGCGGTCCCCGATGGGATGCCTCTCCTGTGGGGAGCGCGCCTCCTGGGCGATCCCCTACCGGAGCGTGTCACCGGCGTTGAACTCATCACGGAGTGCGCGCGCTTATCCGCGGAGAAAGGGTATCGTCTCTTCTTCCTTGGCGCCGCGCCCGGCGTGGCCGATGAGGTCGTGTCGACGCTGCGGGCGCGCTTCCCCGGCGTGTGCGTCGCCGGGACGTACGCGCCGCCGATGGGTCCATTTTCCAAGGAGGAGAATGAGACGATGGTGCGTCGCATCCAGGAGGCGGCGCCGGATATGCTCTTCGTGGCCTTCGGCGCCCCCAAGCAGGATCTGTGGATCCATGCCCATCTGCGCCGGTTGAACGTGCCGGTGTGCATGGGCGTCGGCGGCGCCTTCGATATGTTGGCCGGCCGCGTTCGCCGCGCCCCTCTGTGGATGCAGCGCCATGGCCTGGAGTGGCTCTACCGTGTTCTGCAGGAGCCGACGCGCCTGTGGCGCCGCTATTTCATCGAGGATCTGCCGGTTTTCCTGCGCTTGATGGCCCAGCGTCGCACGGGCAGTCCCGGCGTCCACGGCGTCACGGGCTTGCTGGAAGGGTCCGAGACGATGGAAGAGGCGGTGGATAACGCCAGGGCGCAGCCGTCGGGTTTCCATGTGGCCTGACGGCGGCGCGTAGGGTAGAGGTGGCCCGCCTGCCTCCGAATAGGAGGGTGGGAGACCGAGCCCGGTCTGAGCATTGTCCCCCGGTTTGCTCACGACTCGATACGTCGCGCGGAGACCACGCGGGGTTGCCCCGGAAAGAAGGCGCCGCCGCGCGGGGACCGCGCTAAACGGGCGCCCTCGCGCGCCCAAGCCAGACGCGTGCCGGCCGCCGGCGCCGCTGTCCTCGTGCCCTGACTCTCTGCTCCTGTTGGAAAGCGACATGGTGAGCGCGAAAAGCGCGGACGCGAATACGCCTTTTGGCGCCGCCTGTTAGTATACGGGGGACGGCAGGGGCCGGGAGCCAGGGATATAGGCGGGTCGCATCCGCGCGCAACCCTCAACAAACACGGCTCGCTAGCGTCCACGTGCGGCCTTCAACAAACACGGCTCGCTGCCGATACTCTCTTGTAGTGTCGTAGTGGCCGATAGACCAAGGTGCAGAGATAGAGCTTTTATGAAACGCTACGCCGATACCTTTTACCGCTACTGGTACGTCGTGTTGTTGCCGATCATCGTGCTGCCGCTCCTGACATATCGATTCAGTCGCGCCACATCGACGGGGACCGCGTCGGCCAGCGCCAATATCTATGTGACGCAGACATCGGCCAGCCTGCTGGACGGCTATAACGCCGGTCAGACGCCGGCGCAGAACCTGTCCGATGTCCTGAACGAACTCGTGCGCACCGCGTCGTTCGACCTGGACGTCGTCGTCGGCAGCCCCCTCTTCGCGCAGGCGCACCCGGCCGGGAACGTCGTCGAGTATCTCTCGACGAACCTGCAGGCCACGCCCGCGGGGCCGAACCTGGTCTCCCTATCCTACGATGGCGTCACCGCTCCGGAGACGGTGCAAGTCATGCAAAGCTTCCTGAACACCGCCAACCGGCGGGTGGCGGCGCTGACGGCGCAGCAAAGCGCGAGCAATACCGCGGCGCTTGGGCAGCGGCTGGGCGCCATAGAGCAGCAATGGACGTCCGACGACAACAGACTAAAATCGTATCTCGGCAGGCATCATATCCCGCGCGGAACGGTGGCGGATCAGGCCTTGTTCAACCCGTCCCTCAACCTGCTGTATCAGCAGGTGCTGACCGACCAGAGCATCGCGGGGGATGTACAAAAGCAACTGACCCAGGCTCAGCAACCCGCGACGCAGGCGCAGCCTACTTTCCAGGTGGTGGATTCGCCCGGGGCCACCGCGACCCGCGGCGTCAATAAGAAGGTGCTCAACACGCTCATCGCGCTGGCGCTCGGTCTGCTCCTTGGCGGCGGCTTCATCGTGGTGCGCACGGCGCTCGATCACAGCCTGCGCTACGCGGACGACGCGACGGCGCTCCTCGGCCTCCCGGTCCTCGGCGTCGTCCCCTACCGGCCACCGCACATCGACGGGCGTCGCGCTAGAGGCGCGGTACGACCAGGCGGCAATCCGGCCAATGCATAGCGTAAGGAGAAGAGGAATTGACGCCAATGGCTTCACCCGCTAGGGCCGAGCAAGGGGTCGCGGGCGTGCGGCCAGCCGAGCCCATCGCCCTCGGTGACCCGCGCCTGCGCGAGGTCTACCGCCAGGTCTATGTCTCGCTTGAGTTGCCGGCCGAGGCCCGGTCGAGCGTCATCGGAATCACCAGCGCGATCGGCGGCGAGGGCCGCACGACGGTCGCGTGTGGACTGGCGGAAACGCTAGCCCGCGATTTATCCGTGCCCGTGTCGCTGGTGGAGGTCGATTTCGAACGCCCGGCCCTGGCCCTGCATTTCGACATAGCCCCGGCGCCCGGTCTCTGCGAGGTTCTGCGGGGCGAATACGGGCTCGCCGAGGTCGCGCGTCCGGTTGGGCCGAACCTGATGGTCGTCACGGCCGGCCATGTCGGGCCGCATCCCGCGCGGCTGCTCCACCAACTCGCGACGCACAATCCCCTGGACGGTCCGGATAGCCTCGCCGGCGTCGTCATCCTGGACCTGCCTCCGCTGGTCAACCAGAGTTGGAGCGCGCTCGCGGCCGGTATCGCCGACGCCGTCGTCCTGGTCGTGCGGGCGGGGGTGACTCCGGCCGGCGTGGTGCGCGAGGCCATCGCGCGCCTGGACGCCCGGCCGCAAGGCGTCATCCTCAACGCGCCGCGCCCGTCGCGGTTCGCCCGTCTCTTCGGACGCGCCGGGTCGTAGGGAGCGATGGGCGACAACGTGGCCTCCCTCATCAACTCGGCGCCGCCCGCGGGCGGCGGCCAGGGCGCCGGGACGGCGATAGATCCGTGATTCCGGCCATACTCCTCCTCTTGACTTTCGTCCTTCTCGGCGTGGCAAGCCCTCACCTTAGAAAGCTGACGTATCCCATCATGGCCCTGGCGGCCGTCATCTATCTGCTCTACGCGTATAACGCTTTCTAGGCGCCTTCTGTCTTATGCTTATAACATCTCGTAGCCACTCGCCCCACCCCCGGCCGACCCACGCCGCGCCCACCGTTCGGGAGTTGCAAGCGCGGTCGCGCTGGGCATCCGTCGCGAACCTTGCCGTCGTCGCCGCGATCACCCTCTTCGTCGCCTGGCAGTTGTCGTCCTCCAGTACCGCCGGCAGCCCCGCCTTGCTAGCGGGCGCGGTCGTCGCGCCTGTCATCCTCGTATGGGTGTGGCGACAGCCCGTGCGCGGCGTGTACGTGCTCGTGGCCGCCGCGGTGATGCAGGAGGCAACGTTCGGCCGTACCTTTCCCGACGATATCGCACACGACATACCGTTCTTCGAGGACCTCTCGACATGGACCCATATCAGGGGCCTGCCGTACAGTATCGCCGAGCTTTTCATAGCGTTCGTCCTCGTCTCGTGGGTGATCAAGGGTGTCGCCGCGCGGCGTCTGCGCTTCGATCGTGGCTCGCTGATGCTGCCGCTGGGGCTCTACATACTGATGTGCCTGGTGGGCGAGCTACATGGCCTGACGACCGGCGGCAACTACACGCTCTCCTTGTGGGAACTGCGCGGCCAGGGGTATCTGTTCGTGCTCTATGTGCTGGCCTGTAACCTGGTCAGGACGCGCGGGCAGGTGAACATGATTATATGGACAGTGGTCGTCGGCAGCGGTCTGAAAGCTGTCCAAGCCACCTACCGCTACCTCGTCACGCTACACGGTAGTCTCAGCCTACGCGAATTGATGCCGCACGAACAGTCCTACTTCTTCAACGCTTTCATCGTCCTCGCATTAATCTTCTATCTATACGGCGCTCCGCGGCGTTTGAAGAGGGTTGCCCTCTACTTCTTGCCGTTCGTCGTCGTCGCCGACCTCGCCAATGAGCGCCGCGCGGCTATCCTCGCGCTCGCCGTGGGCCTCTTGTGCCTCGCCGTGACGGTGGCCGTTACCCACCCCGCCCGCCGTCGCGTGATCGCCTTCGCGCTCGTAACGGTAGCCGTTCTCTGGATACCCTACTACAACCAGTACCAGCACGATTCTTCCGTGATCGCGCAACCGGCCCGAGCGATCGCTTCAAACTTCTCTCCCAACGCGGCGGACGCCAGTTCGGATCAGTACCGCAAGGACGAAGACAAAGACATCATCGCCACGATGCGGACCAGCCCTATCATCGGCTATGGCTTCGGCAAGCCCATGCTGACGCCATATCCTTTGCCCAATGTCGGCTACCCCTTCTGGAATCTGCTGCCACACGACAGCATCTTGTGGATCTGGATGCGCATGGGTACGGTGGGCTACCTACTCTTCTGGCTACTAATCGGCGCCTCGATCGTGCAGGCGCTACGGCTGACCCGACGGCTGCGCGACCCCTATTTGCAAGGTCTCGCCGCTTTCATTGCCGTTATGATCGTGCAGGAGGTTATCGTGGGCTATCTCGACCTTCAATGGACGTCGGAGCGCAACGCAATCGTCGTCGGGGTATTGCTCGCCCTCGTCGGCCGCCTCGCGGCGGTGGCCAGGGTCGAGGGGAGCTGCAGCGCGCCGCCCCTGGTCCAGGCAGGGAAGCGTGGGCGCGTCGGCGGGCGGTCGGAGGCGAATTCTCCTCGTCGACCCGTGACCGGCGCGCCTTTGCAAGAGGCGCATGCTTTCGCCCCCTCGCCCCGTGGCTAACTAACCGGTTGAGGGTTCGCCGCGCCGACGAAAGATTGCGCCGTTTCATAATGGCTGCGGATCGGCGTAGATGTAGACAACGTATGAACAGGACAGGTAGCATGCCCCACCGTTTCGGCTTCGTGATGGAGCAGACGCTCGGCAACGCGACGCACTACACCAACATGCGCGCTGTCGTCGACGAGGACCCGCGCGTCGACGCGTCCTGGTATCCCCTAACCTTCCCGCCGCGCGGCGCGCTCGAGACCGTGCCGCCGATCCGCGGCAATTGGTCGCTGCGCGCGAGCCTGCGCGCCCGCCGCATATTGGCGCGCGCGGGCGCGGCCGATCGCCACGACGCCCTCTTCTTCCACACGCAAGTGACCACGCTCTTCTCCGTCGCTGTGATGCGCCGGGCGCCCAGCGTGATTTCACTCGACGCCACCCCACGTAACTACGATAGCCTCGGCGCCGCCTACGGGCATCGAGAGTCGGGGGAGGCCGTCGAAGGACTCAAGGCGGCCCTGAATCGCCGCGCGCTGCACGCGGCGCGCGCGTTCGTCACGTTCTCCGACTGGGCGCGACGATCGCTCATCGACGACTACGGTGTCGACGGCGAGCGCATCACCGTCATCCCCCCGGGCGTGAACCTGGCCCTGTGGCCGCGCCCGACGCCGCGCGGGCATACGGGTCCCGTCCGCGTGCTCTTCGTCGGCGGGGACTTCGCGCGCAAAGGCGGCAATCTCCTCCTGCAGGCCTTTCGCGCGGGCTTACATGAGCAGTGCGAGTTGCACCTGGTGACGAGAGAGTCCGTACCGCCAGCCCCTAACATCCACGTCTACCAGGGCGTGGCGCCGAACAGCGACCTCTTGAGGCGGCTGTACGCGGACGCCGACATTTTCGCGTTGCCCACGCTGGCCGACTGCTATTCGCACGCCTCGATCGAGGCCATGGCCTGCGGGCTGCCCGTCATCACCTGCCCTGTCGGGGGCATCCCCGAGATCGTGCGCGACGGGGAGACCGGGCTGCTGGTCCCACCGGGCGATGGCGCCGCCTTGGCGGCCGCGCTCAAGGAGCTTGTCGGCGATCCCGCGCGCCGCGTTTCCATGGGCTTACGGGGGCGCTCCATAGTCGAGCGAGACTACGACAGCGCCGTCAACGCCCGCCGCATCCTGGCGATTATGATGCGCATCTCGGGCCGACCCGAGGGGCAGGACCGCGGGCCTGGATCGCTCTCCGAGACCGCCACGCCCACCGTGACGGGAACATGACGATGGCGACGCCCAGCGAGGGGAGCCAGTCGAACCTCTTTCTCCGGGTCACGACAGCCCCGGCGGCCCCGTACAATCTCACTCCATGACAGTTATACGCGTATCCGTCAAAAACGATAAGTAGGCCGTGTTTTCACACACAACAGCACTATCCCTAATTGTCGCGGCCTTTCTAGTCGCGGGCGGCCTCCTCCTGCTGTGGGTCATCGCGCGGCGCCCACGTCCGGCGGCGCTCGTGGTGTTGTCGCTGACCCTCGCGCTTGTCGCCGTCGTTCTGTACATCGACATCTCGACACTCACGCGGACGACCGGCCCGCTAACGGCCCATCCATCCCGACAAGGCACGCCCACGCCCAGCCCACATGCGCCCTCCACCCCTGCCGTGCGCGTCCTCTTAGGACAAACTCTCGGCGCCGTCCCTCCGACAGCCCTGGGCGTCAATGCCGCCGTCTGGGACGGTCAACTGCTCTCGACGCCCCAAACGGCTCGCGCGCTCTCCGCGGTCCCCTTCCGGCTGGTCCGCTATCCCGGCGGCAAGACGGCCGACACCTACCACTGGCTGCGGCACTGCTACAGCGCCAACCCCGCGTGCAGCGGCCCTCAGCCGAACCAGGGGGGGCAGGATCTCAACACTTTCGATAATTTCATGACGATGGTCCGCGGGATGGGCGCCAGGGCGCTCATCACCGTCAATTATGGGACGAACCTGACGAACACCGGACCGGGCGACCCGCGGGAGGCGGCCGATTGGGTGACGTACGCCATCACCAAGGGGTACGACATCCCGTACTGGGAGATCGGCAACGAGCAGTATTTCGCCTGCAACACGGGCGGCTCGGCCAACCTATGGCCGGACAACAACGGCTGCGCCGACGGCTACAAGGCGCCCAACGACACCTCGTACGCCGCCCACGCGCCGGCCTTCGCGCAGGCCATGTCCGCCGCCGCTAAAGCGCGGGGCAGGAGCATCAAGATCGGCGTCGACGTCTGGGAAAATTGGCAAAGCTTCGACCAGAACGTCATCAGGTCGACGTGCCCCTGGCTTTCGTTCGTCGACTTCCACCCCTATCTACAGAACGGCGCGAACAGGGACGGGACCAACAAGGACGAGAGCGACGCGACGCTGCTCGGCGACTCCCAACAACGGGTAGCTGGGTTCGTGCGCGACATCAGGCAGTGGATACGCAACGCGTGCCCCGCGCGCGCGAACAGGATCGAACTCGTCGCGGGGGAGTTGTCCAACGACGGCGTGCGACCGGGCAAGCAAAGTCTCTCGCTGGTCAATGGCCTCTACGCCGCCGATATCGTGCCCTCGCTCACCGAGGACGGCGTGTCGTCGTCGATGTGGTGGAATATTCACAACGGTTCCGCGCCCGTTTCCACGGCGGCGACGGACGCCGCGACCGGGCGCTCGCTATACGGCCATCTGACCTATGGTGATTGGGGCATCATGTCGAACGGCGCCGGCGCGGAGTCGTACGGCAGCGGCTGGCCGTTCCCGGTGTACTACGGCTTGTGGGAGGCAGGCTTGCTGTTGCAGCCCGGCGCCAGGATGGTTGCCGTGTCGTCGACCGTTCCCGGAGTTTCGGCGCACGCGACGATCGGCGCGGACGGCCGGCTGCGCCTCCTGCTCATCAACAAGTCGCCCACGGTAACGGCGACCGTGCCGCTGGACCTCGGCGGCTTCGCTTCTTCCGGCCAGGCCACGGCGTATAGCTACGGGCCGCCCCAAGAAGCGCAAGGCCCGGCGCCCCTCGACAAGGAGTCCGCGCGGGTTCAACGGGGCGCCCTGGCGATCCACGCGGTGTCGCCGTCGTACACCCTGCCCCCGTACACGATGACCGTCCTGATCCTGGAACCCAAGGGCGCCCTGCCGTTGACGCCGACGGTGGCGCTGACGCGTACACCTTGAGAATGAAGGGTTGCCTCCGACCGCATTGCTTACCGGACCGGCGCGTATAGCCGCACGGTGACGGAGCCGTAGTACGCCGAGGTCTGGGAGCCCGAGAGGTAGCGATAGCGGTTGGCGGCGAGCCAGCGCCGCGTCAGGGTATTCTCGCTTTGGGCCAGCGGCGCTTGCCCGTCCTGACTCGCATCGACGAGGAAGAGCCGGCCGTGCCGCCGGCTATAGGCGTCCAGGGCAGCGGTATCGAACGGCGTGGGATCGTCTTTCGCCCACGACCAGGCGCCTGGGGACGTGGCCGCGAGGCGGCCCTGGCCCAGATAGCTGTCCAGATAGTACGACATTACCAGCGCCGACGAGGTGGAGAGGAAGACCATACCGTCGCCCGGACGGTACTGGCCCCGCATCCAGCGCGCGGCGCCGCGGAAATCTTGCCTGCGCGCGTCCGTGTGGTACAGACGGATCACCGGTAAGGCGACGAGAACCAGGACCAGCCCCGCCGCCCACGCCGCGCGCGCGCCTCTCACGCCCCCCGATAGCCGCGCGCGCGGCAAACCCGGTAAGGCGGCGACCCCGATCCCGCCCAGCAGGCACAGGGCGGGCACGACGATCACGAGGTAATCGGCGAACAGGTGCAGGTTGAATCGCCGCTGCGACAGGATGTAGGCCAGGACGATCGGCACGAGCAGCCAACTCAGCAGCGCCAGGGTCAGCCCCGGATACCCCGCCGGCCCCGGTGTCCCTGCCCCCCACCCCAAGGCCGTCACGCCGCGCGCCCCACCGCCATCCGTCGCGCGGCCAGGCTCGCCGGAGCGCATTCCCGAGGGGCGGCGCAGGGTCGCGATCACGCCGATCGCGCACGCGGTGGCGAGCAGCAGGACGTAGACCGGGTTCTGACCGCCGATGTGCCAGCCGAGACGCAGGAGGTCTGTGAGTGACGGGGGGCCAAGCTGGTTGTTCGACGAGCCGTGTACCTTGACGTCGAGCGCGATGGGTATCAGGAAGAGGACGACGACGCCGAAGGCCATGCCCAGCCCGAGAGAAGAGCGTCGCACGGCCTCGCGCCACGGCCCCGGAATCACGAGCAGGGCCGCGAGCGCGGCCACCTGGGAGAGCAGCGCGAGGACGCTCTCCAGGTGGGCGCAGAGGGCCAGAACCATCGCCCCGACGTAGAGTGCGTACCATCGACCCGCGCGACCCGCGCGCGCGCCCGCCGTGAGACCCGCCAGCAGGGCGTACCAGGACAGGGTGAGCAGCAGGAGTTGCAGCCCGTAGCCGCGCGCCTGGCCGGCCATCATCAGCTGCAGATAGTTCAGCAGGTAGAGCGCGGCGCCCACGAGGCCGGCCGTGCGGCCCCAGAAGCGCCGCCCCAGCGCGAAGACGGCCACGGCGGCGAGCGCGGCGAACAGGGTCGAGGGCAGGCGCACGACGAACTCGCTCGCCGGGATGCCGAGCAGCCCGGTGAGGCCGAGCCACGCGCGCAGGATCAGGTAGTAGAGGGTCATGTTGACCTCTTTGCTCCAGATATAGTGCAGCTGCGTGCCGAGCGGCTGGCGCGCTATCCCGGCGGAGAACGCCTCGTCCTCCCACAGACCGACGCCGCGCAACTCGATTGCCTGCAGCGCGAATGCGGCTAACCCCACCAGCAGGGCCAGCGCCCAGTCGAGCCGGACGCCGGCGGCGAGCCCCGCGCCCGCCGTTCGGGCCCGCGCGCCCTGCTTGGCAGGGGGAACGGCGTACTGGGATTCGATGGACATGCAACCACCCCCATAATTGACGACAGCCTGGCGGCGGCGCGCCCTGCCCCACGGTCCGGCCGGTTCAGCTACAAGCATAGCAAGCGCGCGGCGTCACATGCATAGCGTAGAAGTCTAGTCGCGGCGTTGTTACACTAGGCTATGTAACGGCGCCGACGCCAGTAGGAGGGAGCACCACATCATGTCTGTCGAACGCGCGCCGTCGGGCGTGGAATCGGGCCTCACGGATCGCCCGCTCCCGTCCCTCGGGCGCGTATCCGTCGTCGTCGGCGCGCATATCGGGGAGCACATACGCGATGAGATCCAGGGCGGGCGACGCCCGCGCATGGACGTGCTGGAGTTGGAGTCGGCGCTCGGGGCGACAGTCTACGACTTTGGCCGCCTCTCGGCGCGTCGCGACCCGAGGGCGATGCGCGCCGACACGATCAGGCGGCTCACGAAACAGCATAGCCTCGCGCTGGCCTACGACACTATGGCCCACGTCGCGGACGACGACGTGGTCTACGCCACGGGCGAAGATATCGGCTACCCGCTGGCCGTGCTGATGCGCGCCTACGGCGTGCGGCGCCCGCGCCTGGTCGTGCGCCTGCATAGTTGGGATAAGGGCAGGACGCGCGCGCGCAGGGCAACTTACGACGCCTATCGCGACTACGCGCTGCCGCGCATCGATACGGTCTCGTGCAGCACCACGGCGCAACTCCAACACGCGCACGACGACGGCGGCGTGCCGATCTCGAAGCTGGTCTTTGTCCCGCATATGACCGACGCCACATTCTTCAGCCTAGAGAAAGCCAGGGCTAACGCGGGGGTCGGCGACGACGCGCCGGACGGCCTGGCGAAGTTTCTCCACCAGCCCTACATCTTTAGTGCCGGGCTGGAGTTGCGGGACTACCACACGCTCGTCGAGGCCGTGCGCGGCCTGCCCGTCAATCTCGTCATCAGCGCCTATAGCCCGTACTCGCATTTCGCGTACGAGGGATCGGGCGGCGCGCCCCTACCGTCCAACGTCCGCGTCGCGACGTTCTCGCCGCCCCGGCTGCGCGACGCCTTCGCCGGCGCCCAGTTCATCGTCGTGCCGCTCAAGCCCACGCTCAATGCCTGCGGCATCAGCGTGCTCACGGAGGGCTGGGCCATGCGCAAGGCCGCCGTGGCGACACGCATCACCGGGCTCCTCGACTACGTCGTCGACGGTGAGAACGGCCTCTTCGTCGAGCCCTACGACGTCGACGCCCTGCGCGGCAAGATTCTCTACCTGCTCGATCACGACGACGAGGCAGCGCGGCTGGGTCAGACCGGGCGGCGCATGGTCGAGCGCGACTTCAACCTGGACGATTACGCGACGCGTCTCGAGCGCATCATGGCCGCGGCCAGCGTTGTAGAGGAGATGACGCGATAGTTCATTTCACCTTGCGCAAGTCCGCAAGCCGTCGAGAGTTTGACCACAATCGTTTAGAGAGTATCCTGGAGTCTACCCATGCTTGGTGACATCGGCGCGCTAATCCGGCGCACAGTTAAAGGCATTCCGCCCCCGTTGCTTTGGGCCGTGGCAATCTTTAGCTATGGCCTCTCGCTGTTCGTTATTGGAAGGCATCCGGCGCAGGGACGAGATTTGTTCCCGGTGTGGACCGCCGTCCATGCGTTTCTTCACCACCAGACGCCCTACACGGTGCGCCTCTTCGTGTATCCGCCCAGCTTGCTCTTGCTGGCTAGCCCGCTGGAGTTAGTTGGGTTTGACAAGGCCAGATTGGTTTTCCTGATAATCGACGCCGCGGCCATGGTTGTCGCGGGCGGCCTGTGCCTGCGCCTCTTCAAGCTACGCGTGCGCTCGACCGCCGGGGCGGCGATGCTCCTTGCCTTGGCCCTTTTCCTGCCTGTCCGCGATACGCTCGTCACAGACAACGTCAATGGGCTGATACTGGTCGGAGAAACGGGGGCGCTGCTGGCGGCCTCCCGCAACCGCTGGCTTTTCGCGGGTGTCTTGCTGGGATGTACCCTGGCCGTGAAACCGGTCCTGGCGCCGTTGCTCCTGCTCCCGCTCCTCTATCGCAGATGGACGGCATTCGGCGTCGCGGTAGCCATACCGGCCGTCCTTTCCGCCGCGGCCTTCCCACTAATCGTCGGTGGCGGCCAGTTCTTCACCCATACCGTCCCATTCTTGTTGAATGGCAACGCGTCCGATCTCCAACTCATTAACGTGTCGCTGGCTGGAGTCGCGACGAGACTCGAACTTCCGGCCGCCCTAGCCCTGCCGGTTCGCCTGCTGGTGCTAGGCGTCGCATCGTTGTGCTTGTGGTGGCGCTGGCGGGCGAAGGGCGATGAAACGGGCCGTCTGGTCGAGCTAAGCGGTCTCATCCTGCTGGCTACCTTTCTCGACTTCTCTTTCAGTTGGTCCTATTACCCCCTCTATCTGCTTCCACTCCTGGTTTGGATGCTTAACCGGAGGTCCGGGTTGCGCCCCTGGCTTACCTGGATCGGTATGTACTGCATCGGTGGACCCGACGTTTGGTACTGGTCCTATGTCATCCCGCAAGGATTCAATCTCGGGATGCTCCGCATCACCGCGGGATGCTTGCTGCTCCTGGCCGCGATTTATCTCGGCCTTCGGCATCGGGCATCATATGCGGCGATGCGTCGAGACGCGGTAAGTACCCGCGCCGCATCGGAATTGTCGGCGTGAGGGTGTGCGATCAGGCGGCGCGCGGTAACCGCGCGCGGAAGGTGCGCAGGCCGCCCACCGCCGTCTCCCAGAGGTAAACCGCGTCCGCGCGCGCCAGCACGCCGAGGGCGAGGGCCAGCGCGATGTAGGCCGCGAGGCCCACCGCTTGCGCCAGGGGAGGCCACAGGGATAGGGCGGAGGCCGCCCACACGATCGCGCCCTGCACGGCCCCCGCGACGAGCGCGCCCGCCGTGACACGGCCCACGACGCGATTCAAGACGAAGCCGCGCAGCAGCGCGACGCCGTAGACCGCCATCAGGGCCTCGGTGACCACCACGGCCACCGCCGCGCCCATGGCGCCGTCGTGGTCGCCGTGCGTCATCGCGTAGGGGATCGTGACGAAGTTGAGCAGCGGGTTGATCACGCAACTCGCAGCCAGAATCGCGGACCAGCGCCCCTGCCGGTTGCGCGCCGAGAGCATCTGACTGAACTGCATGTCGAGAAAGCTGAAGGGGATGCCGAGGCAGAGCACGACGAGCACGGGTATCGCCCCATCGTACTTGTGGCCGAAGACGGTCGAGATGAGCGGCAACGCGAACGTGGCCAGCCCGATCGTGAGCGGGACCGCGCTGCCGATGAGCAGTGAGAGCGTCTTGTTGCCCACACGGAGGTAGTCTTTGCCCGGATCGAGGCCCAGCCGCGCGAGCAGCGGGTACGTCACCCCGCCGACGATGCCGGGGAAGAAAAAGGCCGCCGCGCACATGCGCTGCGCCGTCTGGTAGAGGCCCACGGCATGGTCCCCGGCAATATTGCCCAGGACCACCCCGTCGATGATCGAGTAGAAGGTGATAGCCACGCCGCCCAGCCAGAAGGGCAGACTGCCGGACAGGAGCTCGCGCACGTCCGCGCG
>JAABUO010001503.1_pt1 | contig 30327 bp, 39 predicted proteins | sample 5559291 | NCBI WGS metagenome assembly JAABUO01 (sample SAMN10711878, study PRJNA513372) | rock metagenome | isolation source: Antarctica rocks | place: Antarctica: Victoria Land, Finger Mt sud | reverse complement strand
TGGGGTCTGCATTTAGAGCATGTGGGCGCAGGGGGACTGTGAAACACCAAGCCTGTTGCGCCAACAGCGGAATCATCCCGCATCTACAGTTGCGTCCATGTTTGGCACGTGAGCTGCAGAGCTTGCTACAATTGTGCGTTGTCTGGTGAAGAAGGCTGTTTGACCTATCCCCTAGACTGTAAACAGCACTTTAAACGAGAGGTGTCCCTTGTTTCGCCCGCGTACAGTGTCTGATCCGCTGATCCTACTGTGTGGCAAAATCACGGCGCGAGCGCTCAGAGATGCAGCGAGGAGAGAGTGGAAACCCATTCGGAGGGGACGATGATGGCCAGCTGGACCCACGAGGTTACTCTGTCACACTTGACCGGGACACTTTGTATTCATCATGGTTCCAGCTTGCAGACACAGGTGCGCTAAGCACTGTGACCTTTAGTGCACACGTTTTTCAAGCACGCTCTGAAACTTCCCTGACATACCCTGCTTAACAACAGGTTTCACAGTGTGATGCAAGCTATGCCGTTGCTGTTGCTTCCTGCATGAGCCAATGGTGGACAGTGCATACAAAATTCGCTTGCGTAGATCATGACAACAAGCTGACTGGGCCAGATGCCGTCAAGTTCTTTGAGCGGAGTCAGCTTCCTCGTCCTATACTGGCTAAAGTGTGGGCGCTGGCTGACAATGCAAGGAAGGGGTACCTTGATCCCAGCACCTTTGCCAAGGTATAATGCTGCACTTGCAGCATTGCAGCAACATTTGTGAAAAGGGATTTCGTCAGGTGCAGAAACACTGCATGAGCAGCAAACGCATAGCGTAGGTTCTCCCCTGAATCTCTTGCCTAGCACTATCTGCTGAGCCGTGCAAATTACCTTGCTCAACATGCAACAGGTGCAAGGCTGCCTGCACAAACAGCTTGGTTGGTGCATGCGACAAGTGCATTCAAACCTTGTCCATGAGGCTGCTGCAGAGTGAGAAAAGCAAATGTCTGCTGAAACTTGCAGGCTATGGACATGATCTCCATAGCTCAGAGCACTGGAGACATTACAGCAGACATCTACCGACAGAAGTCTGCCAAGCCTATTGAGACACCTCAGCTTTCTGGGCTGGAGAAGCACCATCAAAAGTTGTTGGCACAAGCCCAGGCAGAGCAGAACCCCTTCACAAATGGTGCTAGCTCATCTGCCAGGACCTTACCAGATGGTGCGTCCTGGCTACACATCCTGCTCTCTGTTCCACACCAGATGGTCTGCAGGCATGCTTCTCACAGCAGAACACACGCAATGAGTGTCAAGAAAAGAATTAAACAGGGATGTGTATGTAACAATAGGCAAATCAATGGCGTTTCTGAGAAGGAGGAGGAGGAGGATTTACACCTTCAGCCAACCAACTAGGTTGTACAGATGTGCCAGGGTTGTCAGTGACCTGGTAAAAAACAGCAGTACTAGGTGTTTATCATGTCTGAACAGTGTGAAAGATAAGACTGGATCTGCTGCGTCGTACTTCGTCTTCAGCGAATTAGCAGTCACAGTCACATGTCATGAACCCTGTTTGCAACAGCACATCCGGCAGCAAGCAAGCAGCTGAAATAGCAGCGTGCAATGCTGGCTCAGTGTGTACTGTTGTCTTTGTTGAAGTGCAGGCGATCCACTGGTGCAACCACGAGGCATCAACAGGAGTCCCTCTAGCAGTTATACCTACAAAGGTGGCGCAGCCCAGTCTAGTTTTGGTGGTGCAAACCAGTCACAAGGCCACCAGTCCAGCTTTGTATCTCCAGGCAAACAGACTGCCAAGGAAGCCATGAGGCGAGCAAGAAAACCCCTGTCCATGAAGCACTGTACCAGCATCATAGATGGCCTCAAGACAATCTACTTCAACAAGGTGTGCTTGCATGCTGCACGACGCCTGATGAGCAGTGCAGAGTTGACGTGCACAGCATAAAAGGACGCCCCCACAAGAGGCCTTTCTGGGCTGGCCATACTGGGCTCACATGTATCCTGCAAATGGAGTGAGAGTATGTAAGAGTCTTGTTGACATACGCACGCACGGATGTGCTCCAAGGGTGGCGGACAAGGCTCAGTTGCAGGCACTCCATGGTCCTCCCTTGATCTCATTTGGTCACTTGAGCGGAAAGTCACTATATATAATACAACGCTTGCGCTTGCCATCAGCATGATGACCTGGCTGTGCAGTGAGGGTCATCACATGGTTGTGACAACATGCACGTTGCAATGCTGCAGATCAGACCACTCGAAGAAGCGTACAAATTTGGCAGCTTCTTTTCCTCGTTGTTGACAGAGTCAGACTTTGAAGCCAAGCCCTCAGTGCTGCTGCTGGGGCAGTACAGTACCGGCAAAACCACCTTCATCAAGCACCTGCTGGGCAGAGACTACCCTGGCATCCACATAGGTCCTGAACCCACCACAGGCGAGTGCTGACTCCTTGGCTTCACTACATCAGCAACTTCGCTTCAGAGTGGCGCTGTGATGGCCTGGCTTGGTGGAACATGTGGCAGCATGCATGGTCAACAACTTCATTGTGGGTCACGCATTTCATCTTTGTGTGTCAACAGGTCTCTGATACAGAATCTGTCTACAGTTGCATCCTGCTTGTCACTCAAGCATCTGTGAGTACAATTCGTTGGGAGCTGTTGCCTCTGTCTTGATCAGATTCTGGTTTGCAGACCGGTTTGTTGTGGTGACACATGCACTGGAAGAGAGGCGGACGCCCGGCAACACCCTCATTGTGCAGCCAGACCAACCCTGGCAGGTACACCAACATATGTCGAATTTCATGCCATTCTGTTACTGGTAGATACTGGTAGCAATTGGTCGTATGGCGCGTACTCGCCAAGCCTTTGTTAGATCCCAATTCCTTTTTTGCATTGTGGCGTTGTTTCAGGTAGCAAAGCGCATTCTCAACAGCTGCTGGGTACACTGTGCATGCGCTTCTGCATACTTCATTTATGCAAGCAGGCAGGATTGAACAATCTGCAGCAGGTGCCCTAACGAAATCAGGTGGACTGTTGTTGATCAAGACTTCAGCCTCAGTGTTGCCTGTCAGCATCAGCAGCAGCATGTGGCGAACATTCAGCTTCAGGCTGCTGGTTGTGTTGAAACCACGATTTGACTCCCTGGTGCTGCTACAGGGGCTGGCGCAGTATGGGAATGGTTTCCTGGCCAAGTTTGAGGCTGCCAGCTGTGCCAACAAGCTGCTGGAGGAAGTCACTCTGGTGGACACGCCTGGGGTTCTTTCAGGAGAGAAGCAGAGGATAGAACGTACATACAACTTCATTGACGTGTGTGGCTGGTTTGCTGCGCGGTGTGACCTGATTCTGTTGCTGTTTGACCCTCACAAGCTGGACATCAGTGATGAGTTCAAGCAGGTGAGAGGCTGTGAGCTGTCACGGGGTGCTGTTCATGTGCATATTATACCTGAGCTGCACAGTGCTTGTGCACAATGGAATTGGAATGGCTCAGTGTGAGTTTGAGTTGCTCATGACTTGCAAGGCTGCTGCTACATCAAATGTGCCGTGCATGTCTGCCTTGCTGCTGCAAAGCATCTGTCAGGCAAGGTAGTGATTGCATGTTGTGCCATTAATTATACTGGGCTTATTTGCATAAAAGACCCAATTCGCTCAGTGTGTCAACAACACAAAAGGGCACATGAAAACTGATGTGTGCAAGAAAAGTTGGCACAGACCTCTCATTGCGTGCAGGTGATCAGCACATTGAGAGGGCATGATGACAAAGTGCGTGTGGTGCTGAACAAGGCAGACCAAGTAGATCAGCAGCAGCTGATGCGCGTGTATGGAGCTCTCATGTGGTCCCTGGGCAAAGTGTTCAAGTCACCTGAGGTACACATGGTCAAGTCGCTCGACACAGATCACCTCATAGTGTTTGAGTATCCAATTACTGTCCATCGACTCTTCTGATGACTTTCAAGGACAGGAAGTGTAATCGAATTGATTGATCAAGATGAGCTAATACACACTAACAGACTGAAATCTGCAAGGTTCAATGGCTTGCTGCACATTGAGCACATATGTTGTCAGGCCTGCTGATCAGCAGGCACCAGATGAGACAAAGGGACATATCTGTACTGCATGTGCATTGCACATCCAGCTTCACCTGGATCTTCAGCCATATATGTCTTGCCTGCCATCAGCGTGGTCGTAGGCTACCAAGGGCATCAGCATGGAATTGCAGCTCTGCATTCCTGGAGTGCTCCTATTGTTTTTACTTTCATCGACAGCACTACGCTGTATGCAGGTTTGCAAGGTATACATTGGTTCCTTCAATGCTGACAAGCCAATCAGAACAGACATGAACCCCTCCGGTGAAGAACTGTTCAACAAGGAGCAAGCCGACCTCTTGCAGGACCTGTTTGAGATTCCCCAGAGGAGTTGTGATCGCAAGGTTTGCTCACTCTGGTACACCGTGCTCTGTGCACTTGTATTTGCTGCTGCATCACATGGTCAAACTTCCTGTCAAGTGTCAATTTGTATATTTGCTTTCAACCGTGAAAACCAGTTATTGAATCTGGATGCCCACAAGTTGCCTGATCTTGATCTGCAACAAGCTCTGCATGCTTCCTCTGCCCAACTGGCTTCTGCATCTGACTGGCTGCCAGTCATGAAAAGCTGTCAGTCACAACTGCTTCGCTGTCCACATGCTGCAGCTTTGATGGCACATATTGCAGCAATTATGGCTGACCCCTACCTATCATGTATATTGCCAGGTGAATGAGTTTGTGAAGCGTGTGCGAGCTGCCAAGATACACATCCTGATCATGGGTCATTTGAGGAAGAAGATGCCGGCTATGATGGGCAAGGCCAAGGCACAGGAGAAGCTTCTGGCCAACCTGCAGACAGAGTTTGGTATGGTGCAGCGCGAGTACCACTTGCCTGCCGGTAACTCCTCCTCCACCTGCTACCCCCTTCAATGCTGAGATTGCCATGCTTGATCCACAGAGCTGGGTCAGCAGGGTCTGTCATGATCCTGCTGGTTTTGTGCACTCTGCATAAAGCGTGTGTGCGTCTCACGCCTCAACAGCAGTCAGTGATGCCTACAACCTGTGTCCATGTGCAACAGAGCTTGTGTAGCCCGAGGGCACATCTGCGCAGAAGACTGGAGACAATGCTCTCTGCAAGTATCCTGATAATGGGAGTCCACTGTCTGTAATCAAAGTGAGCTGGCCAGACTCAACTTGAGCTGCCCAGACTCGGCTTGAGCTGTCCAGAGTCAACTTGAGGTGTTTCTGTGTACCTGCAGGTGACTTCCCAGATGTGGTGCGGTATCGGGAGATACTGCAAGCGTATGACATCACTCAGTTCCCCAAACTCAAGGACAGCATGCTCAAGGCCATTGAGGACTCCCTGTCAGTTGACATTCCCAGTTTGGTGCGACAGTTTGACAATCCGTATGCCTGAAAAGCCCCACGCCAGTGACCTCTCAAGGTCAATTACTCAGCAGGTAGCAGGGAGGCTGGCTGCATGTCCATCTCATGTGGTGTATCACTTCACGTGGGCTTGTCACCCTGAAAATGTGCCAGATTGCAAGACGAACCTTGGCCAAGGTGGTGGGAACAGCAACTCGGATTTGGATACTGAGTCTTAAAAATGATGCCATGGTAGCTGACTGTGATTAGAGTAGTCTTGGTAGTTGTGCTTTCCTCTCGGCTGTGCAGATGCGCCCAACAGTAATGCGCCTGGCACAATAGTGTACTGCCTGGGTTGCAGGGTTGACTGCGTTGTCTTGTTTGTATATTAGAAGTGTTGAGCTGTACCACATTGGGCTCAATGTGATCTGACTTGACGTCTGCTGTTGTCCGCCTCTGCCAGTGTCAATGCATGAACAATGGCTTACCTTCACCCTACTCAGCACTTACATCCTCACAGACACGAATAAACTGTTACACGCAAATTTTGGCTATGCAACAGTTGTCTGAGCGTCTGTAAACGACCTCTTTCCATATTTGCATTGTCACAGCCTTACTGCAGCTTCTGCACAAGGACACTGGAGAGAAGGAGCAGTAATTTGCACAAGCGAGTGCTGCATAGCAAGTAGTCGTCACAGCTGTGTTGCAAGGACTACAGCACAGCATGGACAGTCATGCCGATGGCATACCGCACGTGAAGCATGTGTCTGTGCAATTTACTAATTAGCTATTCGACGATTTTACGAGCATGACCAGCGACTTCCGACAAAGTGGCACCGGCAATCTTATGAGCACGTAAGGCGAGCGCCACAGCACGTGGAATGCCTTCGAGGAACACCTGCTGTTGTTAGTCTTACAGGGGACATCCTTTCCCCCGCACAGTGCAGCAGTCTATGTAAGGGGAATGCCTGTGCTGAAATTACTGACCGATAGAAGGAGCGCTCATGCTCAGCAAACCTCTTAAGCTTCTATGAGCAGCTAAAGAGCACTCACTTTAAACCCTTGACAGATTACGCGGTGCAACTGCGAGACTTACATTGTGCTCAGCCATGTCCAGAAGTAGCTCGCAGCGCTGTTACAAAGCTTGCGCCGTACTCTTCCTGGCAACGTTTCTGTGCTTGCTGCAATGCTGCGCTTGTGCCAGAGACAGGTCCGCACGTTTGGCATTGAGGACGCAGAGAAGAGCTGGTGGCAAGCACTCTGGACTCAAGCTGCCACTGCCAGTGACCAATACCAGCAATGCAAAGCCGTCATCTCTGCTGATACCAAAAGTGCTTCCTCAAAAGGTACTCAAACCTTCTCCTGCTTTTCCAGTCACCACCTCTAGCGCAGCATGGGCCCCCTTTATAGTCAGTGGCCCCTGTTCTGAGGGCATGGCCCCCGCCTGGGCCCCATGCATCAAAGACACAGTCAACAAAGACGCGGAAGATGCTGGCAGCAAAGTGCGCATCACATATGCAGAGGAGCTCCTCTTCCCTGACTTTGACATCCGCGTCCCTGTTTTTGCCAAAGAAGCAGATAAAGCGTACTGGCTACAGAAGGTTGCCTCAGAGTTTCCTAGGGCATGCATCCATGGGGAGTTTCTTTCATACAAGGTACTAATCAACTTCTGCCTATGTTTTCTGTGGCAAGCTCCTGCTGTATTGCTGGGGCAGATGCAGCTTGATGTACCCATGTAATGTCCACTGTTGCTAACCATATGCTGAGTGCTTGCGAATGCCTTGTCTGCATTCACATAACTGCTGCTCCTGCCACCTGGTTGCTTGATTCATGCTGCGCTGTATACATTCATCATCAACTCAGTCTGTTTCCTGTATTGTGCTGCACTGCCAGGTCATGTCACTGGTCTGTACATGCATGCGTTGGCGCATGGTGACATGATTAGAGCAATGTGCAGGGTCAGCATGGGCAGAATGTGGTCTTCAGCAATGCCTCATACCAGGGCTTGCCAGCCAGTGACATCTGGACATCCAACTGCATGCACCCTGACGTTTCCCACCGAGGCTTTGGCACAGAAGCTGCTGATGAAGCTGCTCCAGGCGACGGCATGGACTTTCCCTCCATTTCCATTGCAGCCTCTCCTGACAGCTGGAGCTTTCAGCACTTCCATGATAGGGTGACTCACATCATCTTACAGGGCAAGCATCTCACACATGCAGACACTACATACATCACTGGCAAGGAGCCAGTCAGCACTGTTGTGTCTGCCTTATGGGAAAAGCTTGTGCCCGGGGCAAAGAAGCGCGTCCTGCACACCTCTGCACAGAGATGGCCGGTTCGTGCTAAGGAGCTCCTGTTCAGCTGTCGTGCACCCCTCATACACCCCTGGTTCGCTCACAAGTTAGCAGAAGAAGTGGGAGTGGTGAAGTGGCAGAAGCCTTTGGCTGACAGGAAGGTTGTGCTGTACTGCTCGCGTGCAAGGGATAAAGGTGGCAAGATGCAGAATGGTGGCCGCCAGTTCACTAATGACAATGATGTCATCACTGCCTTGGAGACTTTGCTGACCGTACGTGATCAAGGAGAGAGGCTGGAGGTGTATGACATCAACAAATGGAATGATAGTTTTGACAGTATGGTCCAATACTTTGCAAGCAATGTCAGAGCCATCATTGGGCCACATGGCGGTGCATTAGTCAACTTAAACTGGGCGCCTAGCGATACCGCAGTGATTGAGGTCATGCCTACTGAGTTTTTCTCTCTGGCCTTGTATGAGCAGGCGTCAGTCTTGGGCCAAACGTATGGCTTCATGCAGTCGCCCTCTGTTAATTCACGCAATGATATGACAGTTGACATTCCTGAGCTCATGGGCTTGGTTGACTCGAGCCTTGGCAAGGAAAGGGATGGGGGTGTCTTGCATGTGGAATATGAGTGGCACACTGATGCACGCAAAGCGATGTGACAGTAACAATTGTGTCGGCTTGCATGCATCAGGAAACCTTGTTCTTTGAGCGCTTCACGCTTTGCGGTGTCACAGCACCTGTCATGACATCCAACCAATGGCATTGCGATGCCGTGGTGCTGCCTTGAACAACCTGCCTGTGCTTGTGAATTTGTCAAATTCCATGTTGCAGCTTCTTGGTTTGAGATGCTGCACCTTTGAAGAGTGCCATGTCAACATCCCTGCTTGGTGTTGGTTCTGCACCTTCTGCACGAGTCCACCATCAGATTGCATTTCTGCCCCCTAATGTTTGCTTATATAGAGATAGAAAGAGAGAGGGTAGAGAGAGGGGCTAGACTACAGTTAAGCTGTGAAACGCGCACGAGGTGCAGTCGATAGCACAGTCATGCAAGCACTGCCTGAAATCAAACTGAACGAGGCTGGGGACAGAGAAACGTCACTCGATTCTGCCAGTCAGTTGATTTACAAACCCTGCCTGAACTCCTTTTGCCAGCGGGGATACTGATACGTAACTATAGGGACGCCTCAATCCCAGATACAAAACAGAGGTGCTTACGTAGCGACCTCGACTGCCAGAGGCTACTCAGTGCCCATTTATGTGCTCAATGAGCCAATAAAGTATGCACATGCGATGACTTAGCTAATGCTTCATGGTCATGTGCGCGGCTACAGCGTCAGGATCCTTAGCTATCCTTAGCTAAGATTTTAAATTCTGGTTTAAGGACTCAACATAGGTTTCGGAGCCACCGCAGAAGCCAGTATGACACCTCAAGGTGTACCGAGATTGCGATGTATGGACGATGTGATATTACTTCTAAGTGCTGAGGTTGAACAGATGGCCGGCTCTTCGCTTGCAATGGAGCTTGACGGAGTGTCGCACAAGATACTGCAGGCAATGATCACGTCTGGTCAAACTACTGTTGAGCCGCGAGCAATAGATGTTGTCATTATGCAGGGGCACATCCGCGAGTCAATGCGGCAAGTCTTGATAGCCCTTTCACCCAATTTAGGCATACCCCAAGAGCACTTGTTGAGCGAGTTTGACCAGCTGATAGCCCCGGACTCCGAGACACACATACAGTCACGCAGTCTCGCAGCAGCAGGGTTGGCGTCCATAGATTCGCCTCAAGGGCAGCTTACCTTTCAGCACGAATGCTTGTAAGCCTGAACATCTGCTTCCCAGGCTTGCAGCGTCAGGCTCGTACCAGCTTTGCTGGAGCTGGTGACTTGGACGTGATGCAGTACTGACTAGTCGGTTTTACCGGAAAGGCTTTACGCGTACTATTGCTCACCATGCAACTGCCTCGGCGCCTGCTTTCACATTGACAGAAAACCTACTTCGCACTGCAGGCACCTAACTTGTCCTTTAGATAACACCAGCTGTGCTCTGTGTCAGCAAAATCCCAACAGACGCTGTGAGGCAGGCAACAACTTTGCTCCCAAGCAGCTTGAGAAGCAACCCCTCACCACATCATGTGGGTCCCCAATCTACATCAGCCTCAAAAATCTTGAACCTGCCTGGAAGGATGGCACAGCTGAAGCTTGCAGCTCAAGCACCACGTCACCACCAGAACCTCAACGTTTGTGCCTCGAGGTGAGACAGGCAACAGCCCTACATCACAGTGTCTACTTGTCTTTGTGTTCAGCTTTGGAATGGCTAAAAGTCCAGTTGAGCAATATGGACATTCTGTGATGATGCAGCAGCAGCTACTGCTTATGGGCGCAACCTGCTGCTTGTCTTGCAGTGGTACAGTACAGTGCTTTGTTGTTGCCTGCTACAACAGCATTTAGCAAGCACCAGCCTTGGCTCATCAGACAGGAAGACTGTCTGCTGCAAATGCAGTTGCATGCACTGCAGCCGGTCCACAGGCTGTGTCCAAAATTGGTCATGAACAGATAACGTACATACAAGCAAGGAGGTTGCTGTGCTGCAGTTCTCCTTGCTTAACGGCAGCGCGCATGACCAGTGGCTGCAGCAAAAGCATGAAGGGGCTAAGATGGATGAGGACTCGCGACTCGCCTGCGAGGTACTCAGGTCCAGGAAAGCTGGCAAGGTGAGTCTTGGTCTGTTGCACCTTTCTTGGCGTGTTCTTGCAATGCTGTGCAGCACATTAGCCTCTTAACTGGACTGACTGTAGCATCACCAGATGCAACCAACCTCTGCTGATTTGGCATGTCCAGTTGCAATCGTCTCTCCTGATGTGGCGCCTCCAATCGACGTCAGCACAACAGTTTTACTTCAGAACACCACACTTGCAAGTGTTCACGTGCCAGAGCAAGTCACATCCAGCTCGACGTCCAGTGCTGCAGCATGCATAACCCAAACAAAAACATATCAGCGGGCACCGCGCAGTCAGCGCAGTCACTGCAAGTGTGTTGCAATAAATGCTGCATATGTGCAGTATGATAGCGCCCCATGACAGGTCACCAAGATGCTGTCAGACATGTTGTCTATATGCGTCTCTAGTATACTTTGCACAGTGAGGCAATCTCTGATTGAACACATTTAGCATCTAGCAGTGATGGGGTATGTAGCAAGAGTATGTTGGGTTGTGCTGATGCAGAAAGCATTGCTGCAAGCAGGCTGGATGTCGTATCGCACACCAGAGAACAGAATCAGGGTTAAAATCACCAACAAACCACTCATGCTTGTTGACCTGACCATTCAAGGTCAGTCTTGGCAATGTGACCTTAGCGTTCAACCTGCTTTACTCCTTGTTGCTTGCTGTGTCACTTGTACAGTATATTTGAGGAAAGGGTCATCTGCACATTTGCAGCAACTTGGTTTCACACAGTTTTAGCAGCTGGTAATGTCATAACACAACTTGCCTGCAGTGTATGTCAAATGCAAACAGCTGGGATTGTAAGTCAATGTAGCTTGCCATTGCATCATACAGTATCATGCTGTACCAAAGCATGCAGATGTGAGTTGATGCTGCATGGTCCACGTCTTCTCAGCAATGTTGCCACAGTCCCCATGTCATCACCACTGGTGTAGTTGTCCACATGCTGTCAGCATCTTTAGTACAATTCTCACCGTATCAGCGTTGTTCATTTTGTCAACCTGTTCATGCTAGTCACTTGTCATCAGCACGTTTAGTATTGCCCAAATCTCACCAGCGTCATTCACGCTCTACACAGGTCGATAGTACTGTTGATTCAGCCCTCATGTCATTAGCATAGTTCCTGCTGTCCACATGTCATCATGACTTTACCAGCATTCCTGTCATCAGACCTGATGGCATGCAGAGAACTCTGAGGCCAGGCTTGGGAAGGATGTGCAGTACAAGCTTCTGGTGCGAGCCATCAATGAGAGCACCAACACAGAGCTGGCACAGCTGGTTTCCCAGAGCTTCTCTGTGAGTTTCTCATACTCATTCCTCATCGGCCATGACATTATTGCACTCCTTCATCCTTGCCATAGTCGAGCCATTCAGGGTACGATTAGAGTACCCTGCATAGTCTCTTGAGCAGCATCAAAGTTTGCCAAATAGAGCAGAGTACTTTGCAAAACAGCAGACGACTTCCCACAACAAGCTACAGCTGGCACTGCAATGATTTTGGTTAGTCACAAAGCAAAACACCTGTTCACTGTGGTGTGTATTGCAAGTATGCAATGCTCAAAGCCTCTCAAGGCTTGTTGCACTGATTGGGTGGCAGCCTTTGGTACAGTCAGGACCAGCGGGCTGTCTTCATCAAGCTGCATAGCCACAAGTTTCTCTGTGCCAAAGCAGCAAGTATCAATCAACACTTCCCGGTGTTGGGCACCAGCCAAATGCCCAAACACCTGGCTGATTATGTTATTGTCTTAGGTGACAACGATGAGGTCTAAGGGCAATTTGAAGCCCAGCCTTCCTTGCCTGGATGACCCAGTGACTAAGCTGGAGGGGCTGGGGGAGAAGACCCGGCGCAACCTGCTGGATGTGCGTGCCTGTGCTGCCACCCTCGACTTTGCTGGGGCCATTCCTGAAGAGTGCCTCAACTCTGTCACAACAGGTAAGCCAGCTGTGCTATGGCAGCTGCATCAGCTGCACTCCCTGCACACTGATGCTGGCACTTCCAATCAACAGCTTGTGCTGACAGCATGGATCAATTCAGTGTCGCAATAGGTAAGTTTGTGACAGAAATATGTCGGCAGGGCTGCTTTTTGCCTGTCCCAAGGGTCGGCATGCAATGAACAACATGCTAGCAAGAGGATGTGAGCTAGCAACACGCGTTGCAAGCAAAGGCCTGCTGCTGCTGTCTAACAACATCCATGAAGCTCTGGAAATTGCCCGGTCATAACTTAAACACACAAGCGCAGCTATTGCCACAAGACTTCCAAAGTGCCTTTCAAGTTTGTGACAGAGCAATGCTGCAATGTGTGTCACATTCAGAGCATTTGACACCACTTACTTGCAGGTACTTGCAGTTTTATATTACAGCATTTTTTCCCATTATGCTCTGCTTGTTTCTGTGTCAATGATTAAGTAAGTAAGAAAGCATGATGCCCAGCTATGTACATGGTGGGCATCTTGCCAGGTTCACTTGATTCATGAATCAGCATTTGTGCAGCAAAGCCGAGCTGCTTGTGCATTTGAAAAATCGATCATCATCATGATCATCATTGTCAACTGCATGGTGCACAGCCGTGCTGAGTATGATGTTGCACTGTGCAGGGCTGTTGTCAGTCTGATGTTGATGCTGTGCAGTGAGGGAGTTTCAAGAGCTGGTGGAGTGTCTGGAGGTGAACAACCACTGCCCCAAGTTACTAACCAGGGCACTTCTGCCAGAGGCCGCTATGGAACATGCCCTCAAGGCTGTTCAGACAGACAACACGGTGGAAGCCTGATGCAGATCCCCAGTGGGAACTGCTGTACAAATGCAGCAAGGGACAGGTGGACTGGAACAGCCCTGAGGGTAAGCTTCTGCCCCCAAGGTGTATGCTGCGCCCTGCCCCTGTGCGTAGTGCCCTGCCTTGTTGTTTTGCCCTGCCCTGCTCTGCTGTCTCCTGCCCTGCCCCGTCCTACCCTGCCCTGCCCTGCTGTCTCCTGCCCTGCCCTGCTATGTCCTGTCCTGCCATGCTACACCTGGCGCTGAAGTCATGCATGCTTTGTGCTGATACTTGGCTTCATGTCTGTCTCACGTGTGTTTGCTGCATCTGCCAGCAACATGCACATAGAGCTGAAGTGCAAACATGTCTCAGCAGCAAGATGCACTGTCAAATAGGCTTGTTGTCCTGCTCAGTATGCATTGTAGTGTGCGGAGGCACAAGTGCAAGCCGACATGTACTCAACGTTTCTTTTCAACACATAGTGTTGCGGCATCCCTGCTAGATGTTGCCACCATTCATTTGTCCGTCCATCCATTCATCCATCCATCCATCCATCCATCCATCCATCCATCCATCCATCCATCCATCCATCCATCCATCCATCCATCCATCCATCCATCCATCCATCCATCCATCCGTCCGTCCGTCCGTCCATCCGTCCGTCCGTCCATCCATCCATCCATCCATCCATCCATCCATCCATTCATTCATCCATTTATGCGTGTGTCCATCCGTCCTGTTCATTTGTTCACTTGTTGATTCATTCATTCATTGAGTCATAAAGTTTGTCCGGGCCAACTATGATCAGTTGACCAAAAACCTCAAACCAAGTCATCTAAAGGACTACGGCTCCCCGCGTGACAGGCGGTGATCCTAACCGCTGTAACCACCATACAAACCAATAGTAGCAATGAATACAAACCTATACAAACTAACCACTATACACTGCCACTACATTCTGCCTCACTATACAGACCAATAGTAGCAACGAAGACAAACCTATACAAACCAAGCGCTATACACTGCTACCACTGCCACACCATTCTGCCAACTGCCTGTGCTCTATGCTTGGCAGTGCTGGTGAGGCATGGCAATGGAATTGAGCAGTACCAGGTGAGCATGGCGGGGCGCACCACGCAGGAGCAGGCCACCAAGATGAGCCAGCTGGCGGGGCAAGCCCTGCAGGCCTGGAAGGTGAAGGGACACCCTGGCTGGTCGGTGGACACCATGGATAGCCACCACCTATGCCGGTTGGACCAGCAGCAGGTATACGCCTGCGCCAGCCTTCAAACTATCTATCTGTCCGTAGTTCTGTGCCCTCGGTGCAACTGTATGCCTCGTGGCGGCAGGTGTATGTGCTGTCTGTCTGTCTCTCTGTCTCTCTGTCTGTCTGTCTGTCTGTCTGTCTGTCTGTCTGTCTGTCTGTCTGTCTGTCTGACAGACTTGGTGATGCAAGTCAGATCAGCAGCGCTAGCAGACTTCAGAGTGATAGCCTTTTGCTGTCTGTCCATCCGTGTGTCTGTACCCTCAGTGGCTGTCTGTAGGTATCTTTTGTCTGTCTGGTCATCTGGTCCGGCTTCTGTGTTCATAGTGAACTGTCATGAAGCATACAATATGCCCAGATGAGCCTTTCAGCTGCCTGTCTGCCTGTACACACATGCCTTCTGGCTGCCTATTAGCATGTGTTGTCCAGCTGAAACATGCCTCCTACAGCAATTTGCTGCCAGTGTGTGCACCCATGTCAGGCTGAGGTGCAGAGTGACCATGCTTACACTGTCTGAGTGTGGCTGCCTGCCTGCGTCTGTCTTTGTCCTCACATTCATCTGTGTGCCTGGCAGACAGTCTACCGGTCTCTGTGTCCTGGCATGTGTCTCTTCCTCTTCTTCTGCCCATGCAATGATTGCACGTGCAGCATTCGTATGCCCTGAGTATGAGTCAGATGTATTGCGCTGAGCTTACTGGCAAAAAGACAGCTAGAGTACTGACAGACAGCTAGGACGACACTGACTCTTAGCTTGTACTTGCAGAGTTCAGTACCTCAGCCAAGTCTGGCTACATACCGCCCTAAGCACCTTCAAGCATTGGGAGCTGTGCTGGGCAACCCTGTACCCCCACCCCAACCTGGTTTGTCAGACGGCAACTCACCAGACAGCTCCCATGAGGACCCCCTGCAGCACCCGGGAGGGCCCCCAGATGGGTCAACTGGAGCAGGGGCAGGGCAGGATGCTGCAGCTCTGGGGACAGGGCTGCTTGGCTTTGGCATTGGTCAACACAGCCTGCCAGATGCAGCAGCTGTTCTAGACACCCTGCCTGCCCTTTCTCTCACGTATGAGGGCAACCCCCCTCAAAAGCAGGAGAGGAGTACTCTGTCAGCCCTGCTGCACACGGTCTTTCAGTTTCCCAGTACACATGATGGGTCAAGTAGTTCTGGGTCTCACCCACTCCCAATTCAGAGTGAAGCAGGTGCTGCAAGCCAACCTCAACCATGCAGCAGCAGCAATGGTACCAAAGCCAGACCACGAAGCAGGCGGCTGGCCTCAAAGCGTGCACAGCATGAGGCTCAAGACTCGCCTGAGAGTCCTGTCAGGGCCCAAAGCGTAGAGAGGGGTAGTAAGCAGAACCCAGAGGCTGACCATCAGTTCAGACAGGTTCTGGAGAAGGGAGCAAATGCCCTGTGGCGGTTGCCCTCTGCAGGGCATCTCAACATCAGCCAGATCCAAAAGGAGCTGTCCTTGAAGCGTGGATCGCTTATGACAGGGCTGAGCTGCAACACAGCTGCTAGGCCATGTGTTCCACATGGTGAGGCTGGGGTCATGACCCTAGATCAGGCTTTAGATTCTATGAGCCCTACTACAGATTTCAGCATGGGCCTGCCCAACCCATTTGAAAATGCGGCGGGTGACGACTCCTGGGACTTTCCCGCCAGCGCTGAGGGCAATGAGGGGTGGCAGGAAGGTCGCAGGGATTGTGCTAGCAATGCTAGCGTCACATGTCATGAGGTAAGCAGCAGATGATACTGTGCATTTTGTCTCTGTGTGGGGTTGCATCAACAGGACCTGTACAACATCATGTGTTTTGATCTTTCTGGTTGTGATATGACATCATGCCTTCCTGCTTCTGCTCCTGCTTGCGACGATGGGCGTGGCAATGCAAAGTAGACATTCCTAACCTCTGTATGTTGTCAGTCTTGATAAAGATAGAAAGCATTCGAGTATGTTTGAACGAAAACTGTTTTATCATGACATGTGTGTCATGATGCATGCAAGACTGATGTGCCAGCCGAGCAATGCTTGCCTAAATATGTATGCCCAGTGTCTTGCAACCATTACAACTCCCCGTAGCCTGGCTCTGCTAGGCAATGCAAGCTGTCTGACTCATCTTGTAGTTTATCTGTCTGTATCAACGCAAACATGCTGAAAGATTCTCTGCATTCCATGACATGGTGGTGCTGCATTGATGCAGAGTTATTCTGGATTTGCATCGCTGCCCCTGCCAGGCAGCACCAACTTTATAGACAATCAAGAGCTTAGTCTAGAGCTGGGTATGCGGCCTTGTGAGAGCCTAAAGCCAGGTCTGCCCTGCCCTGCTGCGCCCAGCCCTGACCTGTCTTGCCCTGCCATGGCTCATGTTGCATTTTGTCGCCACGTGCATTGCACAGCATGCGTTGCCCATTTTCATGCTCGCAAACAGAGTATTCATTGCCAGGGACTCATTTTGAAGAGTGCTTTGTATGCCATGCCTGTGAACATACCTGTTGTGCATGTCGTGAAGCACATCGTGAGTGCTTTCTGAGCAGGTATACCACCAATTGGCTTGTGCATGAGGGGCATTTCACACTTCATCTTATCACTGACAAACTTATCACACTCAGCATTGCTCCTTAGCCCTGAGATGAGTCATCTGTCGTCATGACTTTTCTCCCATCGGTCAATCCTGTTCGCTCAGAACTCCTGTGGGTGTGTGCTGCAGCAAGGAAGCGCAGCAAATGGCCGCCCAGGTTGAATATACCGCAAGCGCGGCTGCTCGATGAGTTCGAAAGCATGTTTCCGGAGCCTGCGTTATCTGCAAGTTCACAGCAGTCAGTCGAAGGGCAGACGCTGCCAGTGAGGGCGCAACTTAGGTTTCAGCACGATTGCGAGTGAGTTTTTGCATGCGTCAGTGAGATCAACCACCTGCCAGACGCAAGCGCCAGGCTTTGCTCGGCTCTCGAAAGCATGCATACTGGTGCTGTGCTATCAAAACCGCTGTGCAACCAGCTTCTTAGCTGCTGGCTTTGTCTTAACACTCTAAACCTTCTCGTGACACGTCTTTACAAGTCAGCCAAGCAGCGCTTGTGGTTTGTGCAGACACCTGACCTGTCCCGCGGAAAACAGATTCTGCCCACTGTGTGCCCGCAATCCGCTGAAACGGTGCAAGTCTAGCGAAAATTTCGCTGCCAAGCACCTCGAAACCCAATCTTTGGCTGCGCCTTGCGGAGCATCCATCACAGTCGCTCTGTCGGCCGGCCAGGCTGCAAGGCAGCCCAGCAGTGCAGAGCCAGGCAGCTCACAAGCTGCCTCTTTTGGGCAGCACAGTGAAGATGTTCGTCTTGAGGTACGCTTGAGCCCTTGGCTCCCACTTATTATGAGGTGCAAATGGCTGCTATGCATGATCGGGCTGCTGCTGCACAGCTTACAATGCATCTTCCCGTTTCGCTGTGGTGACAACGTTGTTTTCCTTCTTGCTGTAGCACCTCCATCACACACTCTTGCTGCTCTGAAGCACAGGTGTGCACACAGGGTCATAATCCGTTTGATGCTGGTTGTGAGCCTCAGATAGACAGAACATCAGCAACACGTCAGCGTTTACAGCATTGTTTTGAGTCCAGAGGTTGCCACAGGTTACCCAATAATAATACGATATTTTCAGACCACCTGTGCATACCTCCTCATCGAGGCTAATATTGTCAAGGCAGCATTGCAACACCCTTATGCCACACCTGCTCCTGTCAAAACAGGCCTGCCATGCGCGTCTTGCATGTCAACTTCAAACTCACACGCTGCCTGCTGTTGTACAGTTCTCTCTGCTGAATGGCAGCATCCATGACAGCTGGCTGCAGCAAGGGCATGAGGGTGTACGCATGGATGAAGATATACGGGCGCGGTGTGAGGTGCTAGCCTGTCAGAGGCCGCCCCCACCTGCTGAGGGGGCCCGCAAGAAAGCACCCAAGTCAACCGAGGTAAATTAGAGAGCCTATGCCATTTGCAATGTGAATGTACCCATAACCCTGTGTACAATTCTGCTACATGACCACCAGATTGAGAAGACGACCATTTCCACTGTGCCAACTCAGCATCCTCAACAACACTGCATCAATCACAAGATGTGCCTTCCAGTTGCAAGGTCGCTGCCCGCCTTTGAATGTGATGCTTGTGACTCCCCCACAGCTGACTCATATGCGTCGGCTGTATTCAGGCAAGACCCCTGTTGGAAGGTGGGCACATGACACAGCATACCCCTGAACTCCGCGTGAAGGCTACTGTGGAGGGTGGCCTTGTCTCCTTAGCAGATTTTGTAGTGCAAGGTGAACCTGAACTGTCAGACATGTCTCGCTGTGTTCCCTTGCCCAGAGGCACCCTGTTGTTCTTAAGGCTGTGGCCCTGATGCTGTCAAGTACAGTACTGTTCCTGTGCATGCAGACAATTTATCTGTGCTTCATACCAGGCTAACATGGTTTGTTCTGGATTTTTTCCACATTTTGACATGCTTGCAAATTGGGTTGGCTCCTCTGATGTCATGGTGGCTCTGCTGCAGAATATGTGAGGTTTGTTATGAAGCATTGCATCATGGAGATAGAGTGCATGAATGTATCTTCAGCAGCCCAATTATGTAGCCAGGACTTAACAGGCCTTTTGGCGCAATTTCCTGTTGGCATGTGCTTCTGAGGTCTACTTCTACCTCAAGCCATGCCTAATTTCTAAAACTACACTATGAACATGCTGCATGAGGCTTCTTGTACTGAAACATGTTGTGATGCAGAGAACTCAGAGACTCAGCTTGGCAAGGATGTGAAGTACAAGATGCTGGTGTGTGCCATCAAGCAGGAAACAGGCGAAGAGGTAGCACAGCTGGTGTCAGAAAGCTTCACTGTAGGTCCCCATCAACTAGGCCTTGTGCATGCACCATCCTGCATGCAAGGAAGCCATGTCTTGATCTTGACTGGCCATCTCGCAAACGTAGGGCCTGTGCAGGGCCTATGGGCTTTGAGTGCACATACTGCATGAGCATGTTGGGGCTGCATATCACAGCACACATTCTGAATCAGACACTGCTGCATGCACGATTTGGTTCCTGTAACTTTTGCACAACAGCCATCAAGCGACTCCAGAGTACTGTGCAAAAGCTTCAGGAAGGGCTCTCAATGGTCTGCTTGCATTGTCTATACAAGTAGGCTCTTGCTCAACTCAAAGCACAAGCAGTTGATAAAGGCACAAAGGTGAAGACACTGCCTCTGACAGCAGTGACTGTGTTGTCAGGTGACCACCATGAGGTCCAAAGGGGGTGTCAAACCTGCCATCCCCTGTCTCACTGATTCAGTTGACAAGCTGGAGGGGCTGGGAGGCAAGACCCGGCGCAACCTGCTGGATGTACGAAGATGTGTGCGCAACATTGATGCCCGAGCAGCTGTACCTGCTGCTGCCCCCAACGAGATCACTACAGGTGGCACTTCAATCAATCAATCAATCAATATATATCCAATTCCTGGGGGGCAACTAGGACCCAACAGACAAGAAGTTTAGTTTAGTTGTATCCACTTGCTTGCTTGCGGTGCCATGTGCCTGTCGTTGTGCCTTAAAAGCTTTGCATGTTTGTGTGTGCATCTTGAGTAACTCAACAGTCTCCAAATGCTCTGTAAGTCTGCGTGTGCATGTTGTGAATTGACTGTCATAATGTCAAACAATGCAATTAATGGATTATCTGCAGTCACATCTTGACCTTCTGTCGTGAGGCCGCCTCTCTGCATTCTTGATTTTCTTGTGACTTGAACGCTCTTCTTCTCCTGCAGTGGAGCACTTCAAGCAGCTGGAAGAAGCCCTGAGGGGCTGGTCCAGCTGCCCCAAGCAGATCAGAAGAGCCCTGCTGCCCGAGCCTGCGGTTGAGCATTCTCAGAAGGTGCTAGAGGCTGACAGCAGACTACGCAGTTGGAGAGCTAACCCCAAGACTGAGTGGGGATTGCTATACCACAGCTCCCAAGCGTTTGTGGATTTCAACAATCCTGCTGGTAACCATCCATGCATGTGCGCTTGCTGTAACACCGAGGTTGAGATACACATGTTGTGGGTCAAAAAGAAAAGAAAAGTCTATGCTTTTCAGCGATCATATCGGGAGCCTCCTAAGGCGGCAGCCCGGCATGTTGTGGCTGCTGTAAGGCTGCAAAAGGTGCTATGGTTGGTGCTATGACAGTATGTCTTGTGTCCTGATTCTGGTGTCTGCCTTGGCAGGCCGGAACCTTGCCTTTGGGGTCCTGTAATGACTTGACTGCTCACCCATACCCAGGGTGCAAGGTCTCCCCAAGCAGAGTACCACATGTTGCCTGTCACTCACCTCAAGAGGCCCAGCATATCTTCAGCATGCTGGTATCCAGCTTCTGGCAACTTGAGGCTTTTGTTACACGACCCCAGACTTTAGTCTCTGAGCTTAGCTCTGCTATGCATGAGGTCGCAACGTTAGGCACTTGACAGTGTGGCCGCCCAAGACTCAGTGATGGCCGCTGTGCAGTTCTAGTGCAGCCCAGTGGGGGTCCTGGGGGGTCCCAGTTTGTTCTGGCTGCACATGCCAGCAGCGACCAGCTTGCCAGGATGAATGAGCTGGCTGCTGAGGCCTTTCAGAGGTGGAAGCAAGCAGACCACCCGGGCTGGTCTGTCACCGAGGCAGACAGTGACACCTTTCTTGCCCGACTGCATCAGTTCAAGGTGCGCGCTCCAGGCCACAGGTCTGCCATGCTGTGCTGCGCTGTCATGCAAGCTGCCATGCTGTGCTGCGCTGTCATTTAAGCTGCCATGCTGTGCTGCGCTGTCAAGCAAGCTGCCATGCTGTGCTGCGCTGTCATGCAAGCTGCCATGCTGTGCTGGGCTGTGATGCAGGCTGCCATGCTGTGCTTTTTGAACCGCACACAGGCAGCGACGCTGACACCCCTGCTGGTGCCTCTGTGATGTTGCATGCTGTTGCGTAAGCTTCTTGGCTTCAGACAGCTGAACGCACAAGCATCAATGCGCCAACATAAAAACAAGCACATCTTGAGCCAAACAACAGCACGAGCACAACTGACCTTTTTGGTGGCTGTGTACAGAGGTGTGACATGTAGCTGACAAGCTGAGCCTTGTCACAGGCCCCTCTCACCTTTGGTGGCCAACTTGAGATGTCGGAGGTGCTGCAACAGTATCCAGGACCACACGCAGCGTCTTCTAGGCAAGAGCTGTCACCGCAACAGCAGCAGGCATTGGAGCTGGATGCTCGCCTGGGCTCAATTACTGGCAGGATCAACAGAGGCCATCTAGAAGATCAGCCTTCAGGCCTGTTTGGCGGTGCCCCTCTTGGTCCTGACTACTCTGGAGCAGGGCCAAGCGGTTCAGCCCTAGGGCAGGGCTTTCAGCAGGGGATGTTCGGCAGCCAGCTGCAGCATATGGGGGACAATGCACTACTGATGCAAGGTGTGATTCCTGGCGTTCCTGTGCATCCAGAATCACCAGGGCCAAGCATGTCAGGGCAGGGCAGGGGGCAGCAGCCCCTGATGCCATCTAGCATGACGGGCAGGCAAATTACAGCTAAGCAAGAGCCTGTCCTCTTGCGTATGTTGGCACAAAACATCATGCAGCAGCAGACCCAATTAGTATCGCAGTTTCCAGGGCAGGGCAGCTCCCAGCAGGGCAGTCCCCAGGTGCCTCAGTGGCTGCCTCAGCAGCTGCATCAGCAATTTCGGCCAGAGCTGCTGAGTTTGCAGCAGCAGCAGCCGGGCTTTCCGTTCACTCAAGACTTCAATGATGGCTCAAGCAGCACAAGCTCCATGAACAGTGTCAAGTGCCACAGCTGCAGTCTCGGCCTGCAAGTGTAGGGCAGTTGACAATGCCCCCCATGGATGTTGGCAGCAGTCCCAGCAGCAGCAGGGGTGCAAGGCGGGGGCGCAGCCACAGTTTGGGGTCAATGCCACGGACTGCAATTCAAAACCGAATAGCATGGCAGGCTCAGCAGACACAGCGTGATTCTCAGGGCTTTGCAGGACAGGGCTTTGCCTCAATGGCCTCGCTGCCAAGTGGCACCCCTGGGCAATGGGGCCAAACGGCAGGTCTCATGGGGCCACCCCGTACAGCCCTGCCAAGCCCTAGCCCAAGCCCTAGCCCTGACAGGCTCCCACGCTTGGGCCATGCTCTTGAGCGCACCATTTATGCAACCCCAGCGCAGACACCACCAAACCCTGCTGCCCAATTTGGCCTTGTGTCACAGCCCTATGGAGACATGCTGCCAGACTTCCCAAACCCTTTCCAGTCACATGCTAACAGGCCTTGGGGTCCGGCTGAGCCCAGCACAGTGTTTGAAAGCCAGTTGGTTCAACAGCCTCCACAGGAATCTGATACAGAGCCTGGTGAGCTTTCAATGCATGTGGTGTCGCAAGCTTGGTCTCTCTGATGCTCCAGTGCTGCTTACTAGGCTTGAGAGGCCTGCCTTGGTGTCATGATGGCTTCATACGAGGCACACTTCTAAGAACTGCTTCCGTGCCATGCATCCTCAAGCTTTGAAGCATGGGCTGAAGCTGTACTACCAAGCTTGCTGACTGCTCACAAAGTCTGCACTGCTTTGTCTTGTTTGTGTCCGTGCTGCATGTGTTACCAGCTCTGTCTGTTGTGATGGTGGTTCACAGCCTCCAGCAAGCATATAGCATGGTGCTAAATGCTGCAGACACTGTGTGCAGCTCCCAAGCGGCCCAGAGGACCCCTGTCAAGTCAGAGCCGAACCCCTAAAGCTGGACCCCCCTCACCCACCGCCCAGACTTGCCATACCCAGGGCATTACGCAGCAGCCCTTGCCCCAGCAGCTGCTGTCCATGACCCCCTCTACCCTGACCCAGGGTAGCCAGCAACAGCCCTTGCCTAATCAGGATCTGCTGTCAATTGCCCCTCTGACGTCACAGCCGTGGGTGGTGTACAATGAGGACCCCTGGGCGGTTGGTCTCCCTGCATTTTCAGCAGCTGCTGCAGAAGCTGCTCTGCAGCAGACTCACAGCGGCACTGGGATGCAGATCCCTCTGCAAGGTGTGAAGGCTAATTTCTTTGCTGCAATGCACAACCTGCATGCTCAAATCCAGAGCACTCTCACATGTGCAGGTGTACTGCCGTGTCTCGCCTCTTGATGTCCTCTGGCAGGCAAAGGGCAAGGGCCCTACTTGAATGAACAGCACTACTCAGCTCAGAGCTACCCTATGTGTCAAACCCACATTGGTGTATTGCTGGCATCTGCCCTTCATCGCATTGTATCACTCAAGTGTAGATTTGAGACATTGCTTTCAATCTTCTTCAATATTGCAATTGTGGTCATCTATATCTTGAGCATCTCTGTAATGCAGAGCAGCCTACTAGCCCTTACAGCCCGGGCCAAACAGCCCAGCCCAGCCAGGGCTCTGGGCTCCCTGGGGACCCCCAAGCAGGGGGCTTGCCTCACCCTGCTACAGGCACAGATGCACATGCCCCTGGACAAAGCAGCCATTGTCAGTCTGGTCAAAGGTTACAGCGAGCAGATGAAGCACAAAACCAAAAGGCTTTTGATGAAAGCAGTCATTCTGGTATAACTACTGCAACTGCAGATGACATCCTGTTGATGCAAGATGCATACAGCATGCCATGCTTCAAGTCTCAGCAGGTGATCATGAATGATTGCACCTTGGAACCAATGCACACCAACTTGTGTGCATACAGCATGTTTTAAGGCTTTGACAGAAATCTCAGGTCTTGATACACGCTGTGTGATTGTCATATAGCAACTCAATTTCAGTCTTTCTGCTACAGGGACACTATTTTTGGATGGGGATTTTGATCCCCCCTGGCTCATGGGGGATGCTAGTTCATGGGAGGGGGTGTTCAGCTTCCCGGCCACCCCCCCTCCTGCAGCTGACACCCCCCACCTCCCTCCTGCCCCCGACCGCCTCTCTGATGAGGGGTAAGTGATCCGTACATTACAAGTTGAATCATGGGTGCGCTATCTGACGCACGTACTTCGACTTGCTAAGCCCCATCATGCAGCTGCTAGGTTGACAAATGATTGTACAACTTGTCTGCTGTCCCAGAGTGACTGTGTCTGACTGATTCATCCTTGCTGCTTGCTGTTAAACCTCTTCCTGCACCTGAGCTTTGTGCAAATGCATTGTGTATGACAGAGACTGCCCTGTGTCTGCAGGACGCCACTTGCAAAGAGACAAGTACGGTTTGCCTCAGACAGGGCACTTGCCCCAGGGCTGCTGCAACCTGTGTTGGAAGAAGGGCAAGTCAGCAAGGCAGAAGAGCGACAGAAGGTTGCCAATAGGAGCAATGCTTTGACTTCTGGAGGAAGTCTAAACCTGAGTCAGGAGCTGGTGCTGCGTGATTGCTGCTTCAAATGGAAGAGAGGCAAGTGTTTCTGCCATATTGTAGCGGCAGTAGTTTGCGTGCATCATGTATGTACGCTGCTTCCCTGCACAATGCATGGTCATGACTCCAGGCAAGCCTGTTCCAAGTTGGCAGCAGCGCAATGTAGTGCCATATATTGCGACAAGCTCTGTGGAATTTCATACTGCTTACTACAGATGCATGCATCGCTTTTCCCGTGTGGTTTTATGGTGCAGACTTATACAGGGCATGCTCTGGACAGCACATATGCTCAGAAATACATGTCTTGTTCCTGTTGCACTCAATGATTGCAAACTGCTGACACAAAGTGCAATCACTGCACATGCAAATAAATGTCTTGTTCCTGTTACGCTGCATTGGTCAAATATCATGGTAACGAACTGCAATCACCGCATATGCTGCTGCTGCATATTGCATTGCAGTGGCTACACCGGCTTAGCTAGCAAGTGTTGTATGCTGGTGTTGTGTTCATGATTACAAGTTGTGATATAGGAGTGAGGAACAAGCAGAGTGTGGGCAGCAGCTCCACAATGGGAGGCAGCAGCAGGTGTGTAAGGGGCTTCTGGCGCACTGACTCACAGACTCGCACAGTAGATAGTGACATGCGCAGCTTGATGAGTCTTGAAGACATGTCTGATCTGTGCCAAGCCTTGCCCATTGAGGCGTGACAAGTATGATGGGCATTTGGAAAGCTTCCAGGGAGAAATGAGCGTGATTGTGTGTACATAATTGAAAGCCACCATTGTGGCATTGCTAAGCACTGTTGCCAATGCTGCTTAGGCAGGCAGATATTGCATTTTGCCTTTGTCTGGCCATGGAGGGCTCTAGAGCTTGTCAGAAAGCTTGATGACTTTGTGGGTTGTTGGGAGTCTGCACAATGGTGCACATATGTCTACACATGTGCACACGCATGTATATCATAGCTGCTTAAGATGACTTGAGCAAACTGAGCAAGGGGGTTTGTGGACAGCAACACAAGCCTAAAGGGGGGAGGTGCAGTGATTCAGGGCCCATTTTGTTTGTAATAGTGGGATTCTGGACAAGCCAGCAACTTTGCTGCTTGAACATGTTTTCTCTTTGTTCACCGTGACTTGATCAGTGCCTGGTGTTGATTGTGCAAAGTTTGTGCTTTGCTTGGTTTGATTTAGATGCACCGTTACTGTTCTGCCCTATACTGAGCTGAGATGGTTGTCCAATTCATAGGGTTGTGCTTGCTTACATGTTGTAATTGGCCACTACATTGCACCCACGTACAGAGTGTATTTTGAAAGCACGTATTGTTTTATTTTTTTAAGCTGTATACTCCAATGTTTGTAACAGCGTACGACTTTTGACAAACAGCTGCACAGTGGCCTTGTTTGCAACTTATAATTACGTGTTGCACACCTTCACGTGCAAAAGCAAAGAGCCCTATGCAGCAGCTCGGTTATGCTTCACAACCCAGGCCTCTGTAAACATTCTGCATACTGTATCTAATGCAATACCTCTATGATCCAGGCATTTTACCAAGCTGCAAGTTAGTGTAGCCTTGGAAAAGTGTTTCTGAGATCCAATCAACCAAGGAAACACTTTGTAAGTCTGACTGCTACTTACGATTAAAAGCTACTATTTGGATTCTGGGTGTCAGGTTTCACACTATCTATATCATGTCTATATGAATGCAATGTAAGCACTGTGCAATGGTTTGAGTCTGCCTGCTCATGCAGTAAATGCTGCTCCATTTTGTTCCTTGTCTGTAGCACTTGCTGTGTTGATGTGAGATGCATGCCCCTCGCTCTGTCCTTGAGCAACATTGTCAGCTGCTGGAACTGATGCTGCAGTGGCTGCTTCAGCTGGTGAAATCTGAATAGGTATCTCCTTATCACGCATCTCAGGAGTGATTGCTTTGGAGACATGTAGGCTCAGCACACCATTCTCCAACTTTGCAGTGATGCCATCTGTGTCTGTGTTGCTGGGTAGCTGATATCTCCTGGTGAAACTGCTGGAGATGTGGTGGATGTGGGTGTGACCTTCCGTTGAAGTCTCATTGTTGGAGTTGTGTTGCCCTGAGATGACAAGCACCTTATCTGCGGTCATCTTGACCTGCAGACATGGAATATGGGTGTCAGTTGCCTACTTAGGCAATCTTGCACTGCACAAGCAAAGCACAGGGTGTATTCTTGGACAAATGACACGACACACACTCTTTTGCTAGCAACGACGCGGAGCAGTAAAAATGGACCAGCCACCTTGATGTCTGCCTTGGTGAGACCAGGTACTGCTGCTGCAAAGGTGATGGAGCTGTCTCCCTCCTTAACATCAAAAGTCACTCTGGTAGCTGGCAATGAGGCTCTGTCTTGTGCTGATGACAGGCGTGGATGCCTTGTGATGAGATGGCTGGTCAATGCCTCGCTCTGCACAGTAAAAACCACGTAAGAGATATGTCAACACCGGACAAGGAAGGTGTGATCAAGGAATCCTGATAGGAGTGTCCGGCGACGCATCACGTTTCAAAAGAAGCAAAGCAGCAGAGATGGTGACGATGTGTCAGCACTACGCGTACCATCAGTCGTGAAGAGTGGCTGGATATCGGGAAGGGAGAAGCCAGGTCAAACAGCGTGTCCGAGAGCTGTCGAGGAGCGGGTTGAAGTCAGAAGTCATCGAAGTCACTAAACCACGGATTGTGTGTGAGTGTTGTGGCACGAGCTACAGCACCAAAGTTGCGGCAAGGCCGATGGAGAGCTCCTGAGCTGCCTGACGAGCGCAGCCTGCTTGACATCAACGGCACAGTCTCGTAAATAGTCCGGTAAGACATAGCGGCCAAGGAATGGATGCGTACTCGTGACAGAGCTCGATAAGACGAGGGTGGAGAAACGATGCTCGCTGCAGCTACCGTATGAACAACAAGATTCAGCTTTCCGGAACGCTCTTGCTTCTTCCGGAAGCTTCTTCGTCTTTCGAAAGCTCGTCTGGTTTCAGAGCCAGAGACAGCATTGCAATCCTTCTTCTTCTTAAAATCCTTCTTCTTCTTCTTCTCTCTGTCAAAGAGACTCGTCAAGTTTGCCGATGGCAGATGGGAACAGAGGACTCTGGCTGGCTAAAGCATTGTAATTTCTCTCTCTCTCTGGCCAGCTTATGTTAACCCAGTATACTGGACGGTGTTGGGCAAGCTGCATGTTCTACCGGTATGTCTTGACACCGTGAGCCTTATGCCTGATATCAACAAGGTTTGGCCCTGTCAGCTCACGTGAATAGCCTGGATGCACCCATATGGTTGACCCAAATGGTTGACAGCATAGCTCTCTTCTGCAGCCATTGTTGCAAGCTGTCCCGAGGAGACTGATATAATATGTCATTTGGTGCAGACTGAATTGCCAAGGTGCATGTGACAGTTGCAGCATCATGAAGCCTGTCATTGTGCTGAGCGACTGCCAACCTTTTACCAGTGCTGATGCATCCTTCAGTGAAGATGTTCCCAAGGGGCTAGCATGACGTTTGTACAATCAAGCAAGACATCTATTGCATCTGCCTGTCAGCGTCCTGCAGTCTGCTGTGGGACAGAGGAGTTGCAAAAGGGTGCTGTCAAGAAACACAACATTTAATCCAAAAATTCAGCCATCAGCCACCCATACTACTTTCAAACAAGAATGATGCGGCCTGGTCTTCATTGCCATTGCACATCTGCAGCGCCTGTTGACACTCCTGCTGCCCAAAACCCAGCCCCATCAGCCTCTGCACTGCTGCCCCTTGAGCATTGCCTGCAAGCACACCACTACTAAGTGCCGCTACAACGCAGCGTCAACATGCGTTGGTGAATGAGTCACTAACGCTCAAAAAATGCTACCAGGCGCTATTGTGCTGCACAAGGCAAAGTGGTGCAGACAGCATGCATACGTGGTACCAGCTTTGCAGCTGACAATCATGCACGTGGGTGAGCCAAACTAGAAATGCACGTGGGGGAGCCAAACTAGACCTCAGCACACTGCAAGACAACATTGGTAGACTGGGCAAGCATTTTGTGAGTGACAGGCGTACAGTACATGTACCTGCAGGATTGCTTGCTGTAGGTTGAGCGGAAGCTGTTGGTGCTGTGCTGGATGGCTGTGCAGTGCCACTAGGACTTGCTGCTCCAGCTGCCCTGGCTGCTGCTGCAGCAGCTGCTGCTCTTTGTGGTGTGCTAGCAGGGGTAGGGTTCAATACTGTTGTGACACCCCCTGGCAACAGCATGTGCAACTTCTAATGATTATGTTATACCGGTCTTGTGACGTACAACCACCATGGACTACAGGACTGCATTCACCAAAGCTTTCAAGCAGATGCCCACATACAGCTGCTGTTGGCAAAGATGTTGCGATGCAGTCATATCCACAGAGCAAACAAACAAGGCGCACATGCTGGTGCATGGAATAGCCAGGCAGCGCCAAGAGCAAGAATGAGCAGACTATCGTCAAGCTTGCATAGAACACATCTCACACGTTTGCACTAGACAGCCGCAGCCTCAGCCCCTGAAGGATATTCTGCAGCACACCTAGGCATACGCCATGCTGCAAATCAGATCTGGACAAATGTTGTCATCGGCCACACAAAACAGTCACACTGTGGCTGACCTGGTGCCCCACTACCGTTAGGAAGGGTAGCTGGGCCGGGGGCAGACCCCTCACCCACCCCCCCAGCAGCCACATCACTGCTCTCCCTTCTCAGTTTTGCAGGCAGCTCGTGTTCAGCTAGGAAAGGCAGCTCTGCATTGCTGATACTACCAAAGCGCAGCACGTTCTTGTGAAGATCTATGGAGCATTGGTAGCGTCGCAGCATGTCCAGGCCGAACAAGAACGGCATGCTGTCATCCTCTAGTATGGTGATGCTGGCTGACACATGCTGAGTGCCCACCTTCAATGGTGCCTGCACAAACAGCATGCTGCATTGACAAGCGATTCACTGTGGAATTGCGACGCTGTATGGATATGACACCCACCTGAGTGCTGACGACACAAGGTGGACATGCGCATATCATAGGTACAATGTTGCAACTGCCAAGCATTGGACTAGCAGAATATAAAGGTTCCTGATCCACAGCCCAAGACGTTTCGTTGCTGCGATGACGAACTTCAAGATACCTCAACATGCACCAGGCAATGCGTCGATGTGATGTATGCTTACCTGATGCACACGCCCCAGAATCTTGGAGGTACCCACGCCTTTGGCAATGCCTTGATAGCGTGTGTCCATCAGCCTGAGAAGATTGCACTGGTCAGCAGACTTCGCCGACATGATGGTGGACTGCGCACCACTGTCTATGAAAGCTGCCATTTTGTTGCCGTTGACCTTCAGCAACACAAGCTGTTGGGCTAGGAATATGCAATGACATGGCAATGTGCTTATGGCATGATTGACGCCTGATAACTTGACGGTAGTTCATGCTGAAAAGTGGATTTCAAAAATGCTACATGCTGTAGTATGCAATGCACTGCAAAACTGAGAAACGCAACAGAGGTTTACAAGCCACTTTTGAGTCATGTTTTGGAGGCATTGAGAAGTACCTACATCCATGGTGACATACAGCATGGTCACTTG
>JAABUO010001502.1_pt1 | contig 30327 bp, 32 predicted proteins | sample 5559291 | NCBI WGS metagenome assembly JAABUO01 (sample SAMN10711878, study PRJNA513372) | rock metagenome | isolation source: Antarctica rocks | place: Antarctica: Victoria Land, Finger Mt sud | reverse complement strand
AGTGCTGGCACTACGTCTCCAGGGGACCGGGGGCGGGGGTCACAGGGCGACGGGCGGTCATGGTGTTGTCCTCCTGTCCCTGTCTTACCACCGCGCTCCTCCTCTGTCAACAAAGTACCGTTAGGGGATTAGTCTGCGGCGCTGCGGTGCCATAGTGCTATGTAGGTATGATCGGCAGGGTTTCGGGTGCAGCGTCGTGCAAGATCTCGCGGCCATGCTCGGTCACCAGATACTGATCTTCCAGATCAAACCAGCCGTACTCATTGGCGATCATGGGTTCGACCGAGATGATCATTCCGGGCTCGAGCACTGTTTCACAATCGGGATGCACTGAGAGTCCACCCGTGTTGCGCAGGCCGTGTCCGAGTCGGCCGGTCATCCGCCGCGGCAAGCCATGACGCTCCTCGACGGCGACCCCTGCGGCGTACACATCGGAGCAGCGCGCGCCCGGCATGATGGCGTCCGCCATGGCGCGGTTGCACTCCCATGCCGCATGGTAGTAGGTATGTACGATGGCGGGTGCCTCGCCAAGGTGCCAGACGCGGTCGACGTCGCCCTCGACGCCACAGTACAGCGCCCCGCTGGTCCCGCGCGCAATGAGGTCGCCGGCCTTGAAGACCCGGTCAGTCACGACAGCGTGAAAGAGGTTGGAATCGCCGGAGGTAGGGTTGCGTACGTCCCAGGCCCCACCCATACGATAGGAGTACCCATCATTCTCGCCGAAGTGAGTGCTGAACTCCGCGGCCAGATGGGTCACCAGCGTGCGCTCAGTCATACCGAGGCGTACGATGCAGGGCACTCGATTGTGAATCCACACGGCGGCCTGGCAGGCACGGCGTACTCGGTTGATCTCCTCGGGTGTGTGGACGCTCATCAATCGCCGGATGACGGCCGAGGCGTCGACGAATTCGGCCTCACGCATTAGGTCACGCAACCGCAGATAGTCGTTGATGGAGATACCAAGGGTCATGCAATCGCCGAGTTCGAAGCCCAAGCGGCCGCGCTGCAGCCCCAGATCCGCAAAGATGCGCGGCATCTGCTCAAGTGCCCAGATCTCGTGTCGCGGCCAGGGAGCACGTTCGACGATGGAGCGGATGTGTGTGACCCAGGTCGAGCGGCGGGTCGTGTTGAAGTGTTCGCCTGCGGATGTTGGCGTCATGTAGAGATAGTCGTCGCTGGGGGTGAGGATGTACCAGGCAGAGCGAGCTGGGCAATGATCGTGCCATTCATGCGGTTCGAGCATGCTCGTAAACCACTGGCCGACGCTACTACTCGTGATGACCAATGCGTCGAGACCCGCCGTTGCCATTAGATCACGGGTGCGCGTGAGGCGCAACGCGTACTCGTCGCGCGACAGGTCGTGACCGAGTGGGAAGCCGGGGTAATCAATCCACCTATCGTGTAGGTGCGCAAGAGCCGCATAATCCATCGCCGTACCGTCCTTTTCCGTAAACGTCTGCGTCGTTGACAACGACGCAGACAAGCGGTAAGATAGCACATATATGATAACTTATAATCTAAGCTCCGTGTTAGGAACATGAGAGTCTCCAGCGTGCCAATATGAAAGGGGCGATGATGCAGTGTCCGCTGCTTATTTGGCTGCACAAAGCGTCACGATGTCGTTCGGCGGGGAACACGCCTCTATTCTTGCCCTTGATGACGTCACTATAACCGTGGACGAGGGAGAGTTTGTCTCCATCGTCGGACCAAGTGGGTGCGGCAAGAGTACGCTCTTCAATGTCATGGCGGGGATCGTGCAGCCTAATGCAGGAACGATCAGCCTGAACGGCGAGGACGTGACAGGCAAGACGGGACATGTTGGCTACATGCTGCAGAGCGATCTGCTGGTACCGTGGCGCACCGTGCTCGATAACGTGACCTTGTGCAAAGAAATCGAGGGAGTGTCACGTAAGGCGCTGCGGCAGCGCGCGATGCAACTTTTGAGGCGGTTCGGCCTGGAACCGTTCGCTAACCGTTATCCCACTGCCCTGTCTGGCGGCATGCGACAGCGGGCGGCCATGATCCGGACGATTCTGTCCGACAAGAACCTGTTTCTGCTCGATGAGCCGTTCGGCGCGCTCGACGCGCAGACGCGCTCCCTCATGCAGGAGTGGCTCCTGGATATCTGGACAGAATTCAGAAAGACCATCGTGTTCATCACCCACGATATCGACGAAGCGATCTACCTTTCCGACCGCGTCTACATCATGAGCGCGCGACCCGGACGCATCCTCTCCGATCTGACGATCGATCTCGTGCGACCCCGTGACGCTGATCTGCGTGTTGACCCGTCGTATATCGCCATCAAGGCGCAAATACTCAACGTGATCAGGGAGCAGAGTATTCTGGCACTGCAAGCTGCGAGCTAGATAGCCCGCGAGGAGGGTGGTGTGCGCGCATCCGTGAGCGATAAGGTGAGGGTGGAGAGGCGCCAGATGCCAACACGACGGCGCGCCATCCTAGGTCGGGCGCTCCTTGACTATATCCCGGCCTGTCTGGTCTTCCTCGCCATCCTGATCGTCTGGCAAACTGTTGTCACCGTCAACAGCATCCCACTCGCGATCCTGCCCTCGCCGCTGCGAGTCGCTCAGACCATTGTGACAGACGCGGACACGCTCGCATCCAACACGGGCGTGACCATGGTCGAGATTGTCCTGGGCTTTGTGTCGGGCGCGCTGGTGGGTATGGTGACAGGCATCCTCATTTTCTATTCGCGGGCGCTGGAGCGGATGCTCTATCCCCTGATCGTCGCCTCGCAGATGATACCCGTGTTCGCCATCGCGCCTCTGCTCATCATCTGGTTCGGGTTTGGCATGTCCCCCAAGATCATCATCGCGGCCGTCGGCGTCTTTTTTCCCATTTGCGTGAACCAGGTCGAAGGACTGCGCTCGGTCGACCCCGGCCTCATCAAGCTGATGCGGGCCTATTCGGCGAGCGATTGGCAAATCTTTCGCATGATAGCCTTTCCCTCGTCAATCCCATTTCTTGTGGCGGGCCTGCAGATCGGCGTCACGTTCAGCGTCATCGGCGCCGTGATTGCGGAATGGATCGGCTCGGAGAATGGGCTTGGCGCTCTGATGATCGCATCGAATTCCCTGAGTCGGACCGACATCGTCTTCGCTGCGATCGTCGTGCTATCCGTCATGGGACTCATTTTCTTTGTCGGTGTTCGCCTCATGGCGGATTGGCTGTGGCCATGGCAGAAGAAGCCATCGCGGCGGCGCGGATCATTGTAGATCGCCGGATGCGACGTAGTGGAGGAGGGAGACTCGGATGCGCGCGTTTTGTCGGTTGCTCACGGCTCTGATATCCATTTGTGCGATGTGTGTAGCGGTGGTCGGTACATACGCGACTGGAGCGCATGGTGCGCCGCTCCTGAAGGTCTCTTTTATACGGGACTTTCCGCCGCCCGGCTGGGTTGGCTCGATTCCGTGGGATGTCGCCCAGGCCGAGGGCTTCTATCAGCGCCGCGGCCTGAGCGTAACCATGCACTGGCCGCCGACACCGTCCGATTCTATGAAGTTCGTGGCCAATCATACGGTCGACATGGGAATGAGCTATACGACGGACATTCTTACGGGTGCGGCGAATGGGCTCAAGGTCATCGCCGTGGCCTCGCTCTTCGACCAGGACTGTGGTGGAGTCATGGCCTGGGCTGACCAAGTGAAGACGCCCGCCGATTTTAAGGGCAAGACGGTGGCTATTTACGATTTCCCACAGACTCAGTTGCATTTCCGCACCATGCTCTTGCACGCGGGCGTCCAACCGTCTGAGGTGCATATCGTGAATGCGGGCAACGACAGCACGCCACTCATGCTGGCCAACAAGGTGGTGGGTGCGGACGCTGCGGCCCCGAGCGAATTCGTCAACGTGATGACGGCGACCAAGCGCAAGGTCGTGTTCTTCCCATACTCGTACCAGTACGGCGTCCCCAAGCGATATTGGTCGGTTATCGTGGCCAACCCGACGTTCGCGCGGGAGCATCCGCAAGCTGTGCGCGCTTTCGTCGCCGCGACCTTCGAGGGGTTGCATTATGCGCTCAGCCACGTCAATGACGCTTTGGCGATCAATCGGCCGCTCAGCAAACAGTCGGCCATGCAGTCGCAGCTGTCTTGGCTAGAACTCAAGCACTACAGCTTCACGCGCTACTATCCTAATCGCCCCGAAGGATACATGGACACGTCAATATGGCAAAGCTACGAGAACTTTTACCTGAACAGCCATTTGCTCCCGGCGTCTGTCGACGTTAAGAGCATTGTCACCAATGCCTATGTGCCGACCTCGGCGTCAGGTATGTAACGGACTCCCTAGGTGACCGGACCATGAGCGTGAACGACTTTGACGACTTTGACGCGTTGCCACTGCGGACCCGCCACCGAATCGTGGTCAGTAGGGGTGATGGGGCTGCGACCGGTACCGCCATGGCGGTACCGGTCACCGTGCTCGTGGGCCAGTCACTCCACCCCCGTGTGGTGCTCATGGCCGGGGTCCATGGGGATGAGTACGAGGGTATCCGCGCCCTCCAGGAGCTGGCACAAGAGATCGATCCCTCGCGACTGCGTGGGACGGTCGTCGTGGTTCCCGTGGCCAATCCGCTCGCGTTCGCCGCAGCGCAGCGGCGCACGCCCGACGACAACGTCGACTTGAATCGTGTGTTCCCTGGCCGAGCGGATGGATGCATAACGGAGCGCCTTGCCGATCTCCTGTGCCGCCGCGTACTACGACAGGCCAACCTGGTTTTCGCGCTGCACGGCGCGATGTCGTCGGGCGAGTTGGCCCCGTGGATCGAGTTCCTTGATCTGCCGACTCCGCTGGGGAGAGCCACTTATGATGCGGCGAGGGCCTCAGGGTTCCCCGACCTGATTGCCCTGCCGCTGCTTCCCGGCACCCTGCAAACTGCCTTGGCTGCGGACGGTATTCCCGTTATCGAGGGCGAAGTGGGAGGTCGCGGTGCTATGCGCGACGACAACGTGCAGTACTACAAGAAGCGTGCGCGTGCCGTGTTGCGTCATGTAGGCATCCTGCTCGGTGAGGCGCCGCCGAGCAGCGGAGATGATACACCACGGATCTGGACCTTAGACTACATACGTTCAGGCGCGAGTGGCATCCTCATCAGGGAGAAGGGGTTACGGGACGAGGTCGACGCAGATGGTCGCCTCGGGACGGTTGTGGATGCGGAGGGCGTGACCGTGGCCGAGGTGCGCTCGCTACGGGCAGGCGTGATCGGCTCGACCCGGGAGCATGCCGGGGTCCGTCCCGACGACACCGCCTTTATTGTCTGGGTACCAACGCAACCGCAGAGTGTTGCCAGGACGGAAGGCTAGCGGGCTGCGGTACAAGGGATCAGCGCCCGTCGCTTGACCGATGCGATGGTGGGTTAAGAGGTGATCAGTGGACGAATTGGGAGGGGAACAGGTGCAGAAGGTGGCCTTGGTCACGGGCGCGGCAAGCGGCATTGGGTGTGCGACAGCGCGTCTATTGAGTGAGCGGGGGTATCATGTCCTGGCCGCAGACCTCAGTTTGGAGCGTACGGCCACGGCCCTCGCGGACGTGCCCACAGTCATGCCGATCGAGCTTGACGTGCGCGCAGCATGTGATGCTGCCCGCGCCGTGGCCATGGCTGAAGACCACTTCGGTGGCCTCGATGCGGTGGCGCATATCGCCGGCGTTGAAGTCGACCGGCCGGTTGACAGGCTGACAGAGGACGAGTGGGACTGGGTCATTGACACGAACCTGAAGGGTACATATGTCGTGTGCGCTGCGGCGATCCCGGCGTTGCGACGACGTGGTGGGGGTGCTGTCGTGACGACGGCGTCGGTCCTCGGTCGTGTTGCCTTGCCCGGTGCGACGGCCTATGGCGCCTCAAAAGCCGGTGTTGAAGCATTGACCCGTGCCATGGCGCTAGACTATGCGCACGACGGTATCCGGGTGAACTGTGTCGTGCCGGGCTCGACCGACACCCCGCTCATGTGGGCGTCCAGTCTGCCCGATGAGATAGAAGAGGCCCGTCGATCCGTCGTGCGACAGATACCATTGGGGCGTGTGGCAAAACCGCGCGACATCGCCACGTGCATAGCCTTCCTGTTGTCGGACGACGCGTGCTTCGTCACAGGCGCCTCGCTCGTCGCGGACGGTGGGGAGTTGGCTCGGTGGTGAGTAGCGTATGGTCCGATAATCGGAATAAGATGCAGAGTATCTGACCTGCGTCTTGCACCTTTAGCGGAAGCGTCTGCCGGCCCTGCCAATGCACCTTCAATAGGTTGCGTCAGGATTCAGAACACAAATGGGCGTCCGCGCGCCTCAGCTCGCCTACCTGTCGGCTTGGCCCTCCGCTACGTGGCCTGTAGCAAGGCGCACACCTCGCCCAGCGCCCGTGGAAGAGTTGCCGTTGCTCCGCGAGGGGTATCGGCGCGTTCAGGGCGAAGTGCTCTTCCCATGTCCGCACGCCCTCATGTATAAAGGTGAAGCACCGCGTGAGGAACATCTCAGCGAGGTCGCGCGGGCTCAGTTTGTACCGCAGTCGCCACAGCACGACGAGCAGGGCGATGTCGGTGGGGACCCCGAGGTGGTTGACGGCGCGCCCGTCCGCTCGTTGAAGGCGCATCGGCAGGGGCGACAGCGGAACAGCCGGTTGCCCGACGCCGTCGTCCGCTCCAGGTCCTGTGTTGCGGGAGTGGCTAAAATCACGTCCCCACAAAATCAATGACGTGGCAGGCGTAGGCGGGAAAGCGGTGTTTGTGGAGTTGGCGGCGGTTCCAGGCATGAACGAAGAGCGTGACAGCACGGCGTAAGGCGTCGAGGGAGCGCGAGAAGCAGCGGCTTTTGCGGGCCAGGCGAGCGAGATAGTGCCGGAGATCAGCGTTCTCGCCCTCCACACTGTACGTCTGGCTTTTGCCCGGGGCGACGTCATGGTGCCCGGGATAATAGACGAGGCGGTCATACAGGGCAAACGCATCGGAATACTACTGTAGGGCTTGAGGACTCCGCTCGACTAGATCCTGCATCCCGTCCACCGTCCGCTCCCATACCACGTCCCACCCGATGATACAGCGGGTCGCACGGTCTACCTCTGTGACGATGTAGGCGCGGTTTTTTTGACCCCACAAAGGTGAAGAGCGCGTCGAGTTCCGCCGTCTCGACCTGCTCCGGCTGGGCCGGTTGCGCGGGGAGGCGATCGGCCGCTGCGCTGACCCAGTTCGCCACCGTTTGATGCACCACGCCAAGGTGCCGTGCAATCCGCCGTAGATTCATCCCGTCGAGATACATTCGGTGTGCCTGCTCTCGCACCGCACTGCTATAGCCTTGCCCTGTGGGTGCGGGTGTGTATTTGCAGCCGCATCCCTTGCACCGATACCGCTGACTTCCTGACGGATTCCGTCCCGCTTTGACCTGCTGCTCCTGCCCCTGACACCGTGGACACTCATTCATGCCCTCAGTCTATCAAGGACGACGCTTTAGCCACTCCCTGTGTTGCGTCCCCCTGGCGGTATGGGCCGGCCATTGTTCCCTCCTCAGCGCACGTCTAAAAAACGAGAAGCTATCCGACCGCCTGGGCTCTCAACCACCACTGATGCTGAGTTCTGACGCATCCCCTCACGGTGGACGGAGCGGTAAAGTGTCGTTCGACTAGGCCACGCTATACCGCTCCAGTACATCGCGGTCCAGCTCAACGCCGAGGCCAGGTTGGTCCGACAGTTCGATATACCCGTCGACCATGGCGAAGTCGCGCGACACAAGCTCACGCCGTAGGGCCGAGCCCGACATATCGCTCGGCAGGAACTCGATATAGGGGCAATGCGCTGTTGCCGCGGCCAGATGCGCTGCCGCCGCAATCGAGACCCCTGTTTTCCAGGCGTGCGGGACGATAAGGCGGCCACGGTCGGCGGCCAGATCGCAGACGCGCCGCGCCTCGGTCAGGCCGCCAACCCGCCCAACATCCGGCTGCGCCACGCCGACCAGACCTCGATCCAGCAGGTCCAGGAATTCGTAACGAGTAGCTAGCCACTCACCGGCGGCGATAGGGATCGGTTGTTCGCGGGCGAGCAGTGCGTGGCCGGCAAGATCGTCGGGTGACAGCGGTGTCTCCAGGAAGAAGAGCGCGAACTCGTGCCAATCTTGAATCGTGGCGAGGCAGGTTACGGCATCCGGGAAGCCGTAGCCGACGTCAACCATCAAGACGAATTCGGGGCCGACCGCACGCCGAACCGCAGCAATGATCTCAGTCATAACATGGCCAGGCACACGCAATCCGCCGTGGGCATAGGGGCCAGAGAGGATCAACTCCAGCTTCGCGGCGCGGAAGCCACGGCGACTGGCTTCGGTGGCCATGCGCACGAGCGACTCACCGTAGGCCTCAGCCGTCGCCCCCTCGCCGAGTAATGACGCATAGGGCGTGATACGCGGGCGAGCGGTGTCGCCGAGCAATGCGTAGCACGGCTTGCCCAGGATCTTGCCACGCAGGTCATGCAATGCGATGTCGAGGGCACCGATCGCGTGGACGACGGCCCCGCGGCGGCCGTTCATGGCCGAGCCGATATAGAGTTTATCCCACAACCGCTCGACATCCAGGGGGTCCTGGCCGAGGAGCATTCCCGTCAGGCCCAAGCCCATGGTATGGGTGCTGGGCGCCTCGATGCAGGCTCGCGCGATCCAGGGGTTGAGGTCCGTTTCACCAATACCGGTCACGCCTTCATCGGTATGCACTTCGACGACGATATCGTCCTGGGCCGAACTCGTCGCGTCCTCATCGACATCGGGGACGAGCAGGACGTGGCATGCAATCTTCGTGATCTTCACGCGGTTTCCCTTCGCGGCCATCCATGCGGTCGGTCTACGCCGCCACCTGCGCTGGCTCTGCGTTGACATCAACGCGCCATAAGTGTAAGCTATCATATATCATACAGGTTGTCGAGTAGGGAAGGGTAGTACGGTAGCGGCTGTGGGGGTGTAGCATAGATATGAGCGTAACGTTCGAGCGCCCCCGGCTGCGCGATCAAGTGCTGGTCCACATGACCCGGCTGATTACAGAGGGTACGTGGGCGGGCGGTACCGCTCTGCCGTCGGAGGCCGAGTTGGCTCAACAGTATAAAGTGAGCCGCACGGTCATCCGCGAGTGCGTGCGCGTGTTGGCGTCGCGCGGGATGCTGGACGTGCAGCAGGGACGGGTCATCTCCGTCACCCCCTTCGAGCGGTGGAACGCCATGGAGTCCTTGGCGCTGCTGGTTAAGTCCGATTATGACGCGGTCTTCAACTGGCTCGAGGTGCGCGCGCTGCTGGAGCAGGACAGCGCGGAACTGGCCGCGCTACGGTCGACGCCGCAAAACCATGCGCAACTCCAGGTGATCATGCGACAACTGCTCGCAAGCGCCGATGCTCCCGATGCGTATAGAGAAGGGGATATTGCTTTTCACCTCACCATCGCACGGGCGAGCGGCAACCCTGCTCTGGTCCGCCTTCTTGAGGGGGTGATCCAGCCGTTGCACGAGCAGTTGGAGGAACGGGCGCTGACACCCGTGACCCGCCACGCGTCGACGCGCGAACATGATGAGATCCTTGCGCGCATCGTCACGCACGACGCGCCCGGTGCGCGTGCCGCGATGGCGGCACATCTGATGCGCGTGGTGGACGAGACGCGGCAGCTATTGCGTGAGGAGGGACAAGCGCCAAGAAAGGTGTGAAGGACCATCATGCGCCATCTAGCAGGCTGTGGAACGCTCGGCCCCGAATCCGTAGGGGTGCGGGTCGTCTGGGTTGCTGCCATGGGGGCCAGTGCGAGCAGGTAGTGCGTCTGCATCGCGCGATCACGTATGGTGAGTTTCCCGAGCGGGCGTGTCTTGCCCGTGCTTTGGGGGAAAGACACAGCCACGCGGGTTGCGGCCGAAAGCTGCGTTGCCGCAGCGTGTGCTGGGCCCGCATCTTCGTCTCTTGCATGTCCCAGATGACCTGATCTACGCCAGACGCGTGCGTGCCGTGGTTCTCCCTCACGCGCGGAACAGCCACAACTGTGCCGCCGTATGAGTGGGTGAGCAGGCGTTGAAAGGCGTTGACCTTCGTTAGGATGGGTGCGGCCGACACCGTCGTCATTTGCCTTGCCTGTCTGATCGGTTAGCCGTGCTCTCTCATGCCGAGAGACCAGAGGGATGTCTGTGCGCTTTCATGTGGGATGATGTCGCGTTGTCGCTCAACCCATATCCGGCCCTTGCGGCGCGGCCTTCGCTTGCGTCCTCTATCAGGGAGCCTCCCGTGTCAAGGGTTCCGCGCATATTGTCTTCCATAAACATCAATGACGTATCACGCGCTAACCATCCCACGCTCCGCTCGGTTTCGCTCAGCCCGCACCTCTCGGTCACGCTCGCTAACCGCGCGCCTGATTCGAGGCGCGTCTAGGCGACCTCATGCCGCCGTGCATAGGCTTGGTTCGATAGGCCGCGAGAAAGCGCGGAAGAGCACATCGACTAACCGCCGTTTCAGGTAGCACAGCGGCCCACTGCGTCATCGCGCGTTGAATCGGAGCGGCGAGAACAACTCGACGGGGTAGTCCGTCGCGCCGCGCACCGCCAGGTCCGCCGCGGCATCACCGATCACCGAGGCGAACTTGAAGCCATGGCCCGAGAAGCCGCCGAGGAGCGTGACGGCGGGCAGGTCGCGCGGCGACCCCACAATGAAGTGGTCGTCCGGCGTGTTGGTATACATGCAGACCTTGCCGCGCACCGCGACCGGATCCACCCCGACGAGGTGCGCGCGCACGAAGTCTTGCAGTGGCGCGAGGTCGCGCGGGGACACTGCCCGATCGATGTCCTCGGCCGTGGTCGTCGCGCCCTCATGGTGCACCGCGACCTTGACCGTCGCGCCGTCGAGCGTGGGGAAGCCGTAGCGAATGTGTCCCGGGTTCGGCTCGTGATTATAGACCGGGCAGCGCGCGGGGTTATAGAGCGCGGGGTCGCGTATCGGGAACCATGCCAACACCTGTCGCTCGACCTGTAGGGGCAGCGTCAGGCCTGGCAGAAGAGGACCGAGCCACGACCCGACCGACACGACGGCATGCCGAGCATGATATGTTGCGTCCGCGACCATGATCCGGACCCCATTCCCAGCCGCGTCAATGCCGTCGACGATCGTATTGCGGTACACGCGCGCTCCCAAGCTCTCCGCTCGTCGCACCGCCGCCGCGATGACAGCCTCCGGGCGCAGAAAGCCTGCCATATCCTCGTACACCGCGACCTCGCTCGGGGCCAGGCGATGCTGCGGGTAACGTCGGCCCATGGCTACCGCGTCGAAGACCTCATGGGCGAGGCCGTGCTCACGCGCGCTCGCCAGCGTGCCCGCGACGATGCGGCAGTCCGGGCGCCCGATCATCAAGCACCCCGTCATCGTCAGGAGGTCGGCGCCGCTCTCCTCCTCAAGTTGACGCCAAAGGGCGAAAGCGTGACGGGTGAGGGGGACGTAGCGCGGGTCCTCGAAGTACGCGCTGCGCGTCAGACGTGACTCGCCGTGCGACGAGCCTCGATCGTGGCCCGGCTCGAACTGCTCGAATCCGACGACGCGGGCCCCACGCGCCGCCAGGCGCCACAGCGCCGCGCTGCCCATCACGCCCAGGCCGATAACCGCTATGTCGATCTGCTCCATCCTACCTTGTCTCCCCGCGCGAGTCGTGTCCCCATCCGTACCACTATCACATCACGCTTTAACAGTCCGCGTTGGACGACGGAGCACATCGACGTGTCCCCTCGCGTCGATCGGCACGCAATATCAGACGCGCACCGTCGTTCGCCCCCGTGCATGCTATATCTTACCCCTGCGCGAGGCGCACGTATGCCGGTCGATGTATCGCTACCGGGGCGCTGTCGAGCGGATGTTGAAACGGGACCACCCCCACCTGTACACTGGCATCAGTCCCACGGGTCGGCGTGTGCCGATGTAAGCGATAGCGTCGCATGGCGAGGGAGGTGTAAGCGTGGACGAATTGGACGACACGCCCGAGTGGCGCATCCAGAAGTGGCGCCTCCCGGCGCGGGCATTGTTCGACCTGACGGGCCGGGTGGCGCTGGTAAGCGGCGCCGCCTCTGGCCTCGGGCGCGCCATCGCCCTCGGCCTCGACGCCCACGGCGCCCGCGTAGTGCTAACCGACCGCGACGCCGACGGGCTGGCCGCGGTCGCCGCCGGCCTGGCGCAACCCTCGCTCACCGTGGTGGCCGACATCGCCAACACGTCGGCGGTCGTGGCGATGGTCGCCGACGCCGTCGCGGGCTTTGGGCGTCTCGACGTGGGCGTGCTCGTCCCGGGCACGAACGTGCGCAAGCCGGTTCTCGACCTGTCCGACGAGGAGTGGGACCGCGTCATCGACCTGAACCTCTCGGCGATGTTCCATTGCGCCAGGGAGGTGGGCCGCGCCATGGTCGCCCAAGGCAGCGGAAGCATGATCCTCATGGCGTCGGCGCGCGGACTTACGGGCGGCCGGGCTCAGGCTGCCTACTCCGCCAGCAAGGCCGGCGTGGTCGGGCTGACACGCTGCCTGGCGTGGGAATGGGCGCCTCACGTGCGCGTCAACGCCCTGGCCCCCGGCTACATGGCGACGCCGCTCGTGCGGCAGATCGCGCGCGACCCAGCGTGGTGGGAAGCCACACGGGCACTCCACGCGCTCGACCGCGTGGGCGACCCCGAGGAGATCGTCGGCCCGGCGGTGTTCCTGGCCTCGGACGCGAGCTCCTTCGTGACCGGTACCGTGCTGGCGGTCGATGGCGGCTGGACCGCCGACTCCCCCTGACGGGCTCATCGCGCGACGCCACGGTTGACGAGAAGGATGCCCCCGAGCCGGGGTGATGATAGCGTGTCGAGGCGAACTCGGCGATGACGGCGCCCCCGTCGTCGACCTGGAACCAGTGCCACGTGTCCGGCGGAATCGTGTACTGCTCGCCGGACCGCGGCGCGACTTCGCGCTACACGGTGTATCCGACGCGCTCTCCTCTGGGACACGGCAGTGCGGATGGGCTGTCGGCGCTCCCTCGACGTACAGATAGACCTGGCCACACCGGCAGCGGAACGTCTCCTCCTTGCCGGGACCGGCGGCGACCGGCGGGTGACGGTGCTGCGGGCACGTCTGGTGTGGAAAGAGCGCCATCTCCGCCGCGCTGTAGCGATCGGTGTTAACGTAGAAGAGTACCTCCAGCCCCTGGTGCTCCAGTTCGCCCAATCCGAAGTCGTCCACCTCGATCATGGTCTCCTCCACCGACGTGAGCACGATTCCGGCCTCGCGCAACATGGCGAAGGTGCGCCGCCGCGCCGCATGGGCTAGGGCAGCTGCGATCACGCGTATTGCCATGTGGCCGAGAGCCCCCCGTCGACCACGAGCCCGGCGCCCACGATCGCGGCCGCCTGGTCGCTCACGAGGTAGGCGATGACGTCGGCCACGTCCCCTGGGGTCAGCAGGCGCCCGAAGGGGTGGCGAGCGGCGACCGTCCGCAGTGTCCCCGCCGGGTCATCAGTCCTATCGGTGACGGAACGTAGGAATGGCGTGTCGATCGCACCGGGGCACACGCAGTTGATCCTGATCCCTTCGCGCGCGTGGTCGACTGCCGCAGCGCGGGTGAGCATCAGCACGCCGCCCTTCGAGGCGCAGTACGCGGCCAGGTTCGGCTCGGCCACGAGCGCGTCGACCGACGCGACGTTGACGATGCTCCCCGCCCCCCGCTCGCGCAGACGCGGCACGGCGGCCTTCATCATGAGGAACGTGCCACGCAGATTGACGGCGATGACGCGGTCCCAATCCTCGATCGAGAGGTCGACGACGCTGCCCAGACGCAGCACCGCCGCCGAGTTGACCAGAACTCCCATCCCACCGCCCTCGTCGTCGCACATCGCGACCGCTCGCGCGGCGCAGGCCGGGTCGCTGACGTCGCCGACGACCTGACCGCGGACAGATACGCCGGCCCTTGCCAGCACCGCCGCGATGTCGGAGAGGGCGTCCCCGTCGACGTCCACCAGGGTGAGTTCCCATCCGTCTCGGCCCAAGCGCTCGCAGGTGACCCGCCCCACCCCGGAGGCCGCGCCCGTCACGATCGCCCCATTGGCCCGTATTGGAATCATCGTGTCACCTCCTCTACTCGTAGTACCCATCGGGGCTCTTGCGTAAGGTCGCGAACTGATCGGGGTCGTGACCAAACCAGATCGTGCCCCGAGTCTCCCGCGCGTAGGCGCGCAGCCGCTCAGCCGTGCGCAGCATGCCAAGACTGTCGTAGATCGACCCGACACCTGGGAGGACCGGTGGCGGACCGAAGTTAGCCTGGCTATAGCAGGCGTCGGAGGCCAGAATGATGACGCCGCTCTCCGGCATCGCGATAGAGAGCCCCAGCAACCCCTCGACATGTCCGGAACCCAGATTGAGGATTGTGACGCCGTCGAAGAGCGACTGATCCCCCATGTCACGATCGACGATGTGCCAGCGGATCCCCGCCTCAATCCAGGCGGCGATGTCCTGTTTGACATATCCGCCTACGTAACCTGGCGTCGCGTAGTGCTCCAGCGCCCCGCGAAGCTCGTCGCGGTGGACGATGGCGGTCGCATCCCGGAAATATTCCAGGCAGCCGCAGTGGTCCATGTGCAGGTGCGACGCGACGACAATATCTATATCCTCGGGGCCAAGGCCGAGCCGTTCAAGCCGGTTGAGGAGGTAGCATTCCTCCGTCGCCTCCCAGACTTCCAGGGCTTGCAGTCCCTCCGGCCAACGGTTACGCGCGTCGGGGTGGCAGCCCGTGTCAAACAAGACACGGCCCTCCGGGTGTTCGAGGAGGACCGAGTATGTGGGCACGCTGGTCCAGTGCGCGGGCGCCGCCTTGTCGTTGGCCGTGGCGAGCCCGACCCCCGCGAGGAGGAGAGATTTGTCGAGCGAGATCGTCCCATGGTCAAGCACATGCAACCGATGCGTCATCGTGGTTCTCCCTTCATAGCTTGAGCGCCCCGGCGGTCAGGCCGCTGATGAACTGCCGCATGCCGAGCGAGAAGAGCAGGAGCAGCGGCAGCGCGCCGATCGTGTACCCCGCCATCAACGGTCCCCAATTAGTGGTATACCGCGTCTGGAAAGCGACCAAGCCGACCACAAGCGTCTTGACAGAGTCATTGGTCAGCACGAGGAGGGGCAGCACGTAGTCGTTCCAATCGAGGAGCACCTGCAGGATCGCCACGGTCGCGACCGCCGGCCGCACCAGGGGCAGGGCGACGCGCAGGAAGACTTGCAGGTCGGAGGCGCCGTCGATGCGCGCCGATTCGAAGAGTTCCTCGGGCAGCGAGGCGAAGAAGGCGCGCAGGATAAAGATCGAGATGATCTCCCCCGCCGCGATGTAGGGCAGGATCACCCCGGCGTAGCTCCCGACGAGGTTCATGTTGCGGATCAAGATGAATTGCGGCACCAGGGTCAGCACGGTCGGCACCATCATCATGGCGATGAGGGCGTAGTACAGGGCCTCGCGGCCGGGGAAGCGCATCCGCGCGAACGGATAGGCGGCCAGCGTCGCGACCACAATCACGCCCAACGTCGCCAGGCCCACCACGACGATGCTGTTGACCATGTAGTGCCAGATCACGGGGAACGCCGTGGCGTAGTTGTCGGGGTGGAAGGGCGCGGCGGGGACCCAGAATTGCAGCGCGAACTGGCTGTTGTCCTTGAGCGATGTCTGCATCATGAAGTAGAACGGGTAGAGCATTAACGCGACCAGGACGAGTAGTAGGATGCTCAGGCCTGTTTGTTGCAACGACCGTGCGCGCACGGGAGGCTCCCTTCGCTTATGGACGCGCGTCCAGCGCGGCTAGGCCGCGTTCGCGTCGTACTCGGTGGACGGGCGGACGTAACGTAAGTTGATGACCGTGAGGACCAGGACGACGAGGAAGAGCACCGTCCCAATAGCGCAGGCGTAGCCCATGCGGTTGTAGTAGAAGGCGTCGTTGTACATGCTGAAGCCGGGGACGTAGGTGGCAAAGCCAGGGCCGCCTCCGGTGAGGATAAGCACAGCGGTGTACTGCTGAATGCTAGCCACGATGGTGAGCACGCTGATCAGGCGTAACTGGCCCAGCATCAGCGGCAGCTCTATCCTCCGAAAGCACGTCAGCGGGCCGGCCCCATCAAGCCCGGCCGCCTCGAGCACCTCCCCCGGAATCGCCTGCAGGCCGGCCGTAAAGATGAGCAGCGCGAACCCGTCGACGAACGGGAAGGGAGCCAGAATCCCCGCCCCCGTGCCCATGATGGCGTAGAGTGCGGTCCCTGGGTCACCCAGCCAATCCTGATGCCCTCCGAGGCGCAGGGCACCCAGCGCGGCGTTGATCAGCCCCACGTTAGGGTCATACATGAACTGCCACAGCAGGTAGATCACGACCTGGGGCACAATCAACGGGATCAGGAATAGCACGCGGATGGCGTGCTGGAAGCGCGTGCTGCGCAGGCCCAGGATCAGCCGGGCCGCGCCCAGGGGGATGGTGAGTTCGATGACAAGTGAGATCACGGTGATCTTGGCCGCGTTGACGAAAGACAGGCGCATCTGCGTGTCGCCAAGGAGTTGTTGGAAGTTGCCGAGCCCCACGAAGGTAGGCTGGCTGGCGCCGTCCCAGTCGGTGAAGGCGTGGCCGATCGCTGAGAGCGCGGGGTAGTAGAGGAAGACGGCCGCGAAGACGACCGCCGGCAGGATACATAGGTAGGGGAAAAGGGGGATGGGTTTCCGCCTCCGCGCGGCGCGCGCGGCCCCGCTCGCCGGCGTGGCTCGGGTCATATCGTAGGTAGCCATGCCATCTCCTTGTTGGTGCGAGCGGTGGGGGGGGGGGGGGCGGGCCCCACGACGCACCGCGTGAGGGGGCTTACACGTGTAGGTTGTAGAGCTTAATCAAGCGGTCCGCGGCTTGGTCGGTATACCGCTGCATGTCAGTCATGGCTTGATTAAGCGACTCCTGTCCACTGATGTAGGCCTGCTGCGTGGCGATGCGCTCTTTAAGCCACTCGGGCCCCAGCGTCGCCTCAGAGGCAAACTGCATCGACGGGTGGGTGAGTAGATCGTAGAAGGTGCTGCTGAACGTATCGCGGGAGTTGGGCCTGTACCCGTTAACAATTGGCAGGTAGCTATTCTCAAGCGCCACCGGCACATCGTTTGACGGCGCGGTGATGTACTGCAGGAAGTCGAGCGCCAGGGCCAAGTTGCCATGTTGTTTCGTGCTAGTTGGGACTCCCCAGGCGACGGCGTTCCAGGCGCCCCAGATGCCAGTCGGCTTCTCCGCGGAGGTGGCGTACCGTGAACTGGCCGGGGTGACCTGCGGCATCTTGAACACGCCCCAGTGGAACTTGACCTTGGCCTGGTTGAGGCTCACGGCGACGATCTGTGCCCCGTACTGTGTCGCCGCCTGGCCGTGGAGGAATATTTGCAGCGCGGTCGGCACGCCCGGTATGGCCGGCTTGACGCCGGCGGGGTTGGGTTCCCAATACGGCGACCATTGCTGGAAGAGCTTCCACGCCTCCTGATAATCGGCGTTCATGGGACTGTAGATGTGGTGTTTGATGCCGTAGACGAGTTCTCTAACGTCGACGACGCCATTGTGGTCCATGTCCAGACGTTTGAACGTTCTGCTCATGACCTGGTTCTCCAACAGGGAGACAAACGACCCATTCTCGGCGATGGGGTATGGATCGCCCAGTGGGAAGGCGCTGGCGATGTAGCCCGCCTTCTTGAGCGTCGCGCAATCGGCCAGGAATTGCGCCCACGTCGTCGGCGTCCGCGTGATGCCAACTTTCTTGAAGATGTCCTTGTTGTAGTAGAAGGCCGCGTCTTGCGCGGCCCACGACGCGACGTAGTACGTCGTGCCCCGAAAGGAGTTTTGCAGGTTGATCGTCGGATTGAAGAGATCGATCCATCGCTTGTTGCCCGTCACGTAGGGGTTGGGCTTGTTGAGGTATGGCGTGAGGTCTAGCCAGGTGTTCTTTGGCAGGTCGCCGAACACCTGCTGCGTATAGGAGGGCACGACGACATCGGGGGCCGCGCCCGCGTTGAGCAGGTTTTCCTCATACACGGTTGGGTCGCCCGAGGGCAGGGGCAGGATTTTGAGCGTCACGCCGGGGTGCGCACGCCGATACGCCGCTAGCACCCGCGCGCCCTGCGGCCCCTGCTCAAAGGCCGTGAAGTCGAAGACATTGAGCGTCCCGCGCAGCGCGCGCGACCCGTGCTTGGGCGCCGCGGCCGTCCCCCATCTGGGGGTGAGGCCACCGACAACGACACATATGAGGGCGAGGGGTAGCGTCGCGAACAGTCTCTTGTGTTTCAACATCGATCTCTCATTTCTGTGCTGCTTAGGGACGAACCGACGCCAATAGTCTACTCGTCCCATCATTCCGTAGCCGGTAGCTTCGCCGACAATCGCGTCTTACGTTGCCGTCTCTGTCCAAGTATCCGTCGCCCGCGCGGGTCGTCACCTCCAACCGTCTCGTGTCCGGCCAGCATCATCTCATAGGCGCGTCGTCATCCGGGGGCGATGGGGAGCCCCGTGCCCTCGTCCCATTGTCCCCCTTGGCCGTGCCGTCTCGCTCCGCCCGGCGGCCGGTGCGGTGGATGTCGTCAAGGGTCGCGAGGACGGCATCGGGGTCACCACCCTCGCGGAGGAAGGCGTGCAGAGCGAGCGCTACCCCCTCTTGCACCGCCATGTACCCGTCGTAGCACGGCCGTGTGTAGGCGCGATCCAGGGTGTCCAGTGTGCCGACGAAGAAGTTGCCCGTCGCGGCGTTAACCCGCGCGTCGATCCAGGCGGCGCGGTGGCCAGGCTGGCCACCCGCGTCGACATACGCGCCGCGCTGCACGTCGGCGCTCGCGACGTACGCCGCGTAGTCGCAGGCGACATCCAAGCGTCTCGCGCACGCCGAGACCGCCAGGCCCGTCCCGCCCAAGATCGCGCCGCGCGGCCCGCCGCCGCCGCGACCGGGGATGTTCGCGAAGCGGACTGTGCGCCGACGGAAGCCCGGTCGGGCGTAGGAGACGTAGCCGAACGCCAAGGGGCAGTACACAATCTCGTCGGTCTCGCCCATCCGATCCAGCAGCGCCGGCGGGTTCCAGCCCATCGACGCGGGGTGGCAGGCCTCGCGTAACGCGCGCAGCAACCCCAGGGCGTAACGGCCCACCGGGCGGCCGACGACGCGGTCGGGGTCCGCGAACGGATCCTCGCCGGCGTTCGCGCAGAGCGTGCAGAAACACATCAGCGTGTCGACGGGGATGAGCGGAACGGCGACCCGCCCCCGTCCGTCTCCGCGCAGGACCCGCGCCAGCGCCAGCACGTCGTCCCAAGTGCGCGGCACGTCCGCGCCGATTCTCTCCAGCAGGTCCGGGCGATAGGCGGCGACCTGGGCCGCGGCGTCGATCGCCAGGGCCCACTGGTGACCGGCGTAGATGTAGCTCGGGTTGCTCGGGCCGACGCTGCCCATCTCCTGGTCGGCGAGCAACTCCGCGCTCAGATAGCGATCCAGCGGCGCCAGGCATCCCTGTGCGGCGGCTGCTCCAACGTGAGGGTGATCGATCACGATCAGGTCGTAGCGTGCCGCCAGGCGCGCGATCGGGTAGTCCGCGAACGCCTGCAAGGAGCGGCGGTCCCAGTGGATGGCGACGTCGGAGTGGTCACGCATATACGCCGCAGCGGTCGCCGCGAGGGGCGCATGGCCGCGCGGATGATCCCAGGTTATTCCGTGCAACTCGATCACGCGAAGCGCCCCCTACCCTAATCCCAAATCCTAATCGACCCGGTACGTGGCGAGCGCATCGCGGTTGAGCTCGATGCCCAGCCCCGGCTTGCGGGGGAGCGCCAGCAGGCCGTCGCGCAGCTCAAGCTCGTCGACCACGAGGTCGCGGCGCAAGGCCGACTCGGACAGGGCTGCGGGCAGGAACTCGATGTAGGGGCAGTGGGCGGTGGCCGCGCCAAGGTGCGCGCTCGCCGCGATGCCGATCCCGGTCTTCCAGCAGTGCGGCACGATCAGGCGCCCGCGGTCGGCCGCGATCGCACACACCTTGCGCGCCTCGGTGAGTCCCCCCACGCGTCCCACATCCGGCTGCAACACGTCGAGCTTGCCCCGGTCGGCCAGGTCGAGGAACTCGAAGTGCGTATTCTGCCACTCCCCTGCGGCGATACGGATGGGTGAGTGGTCGTGTAGGTAAGCGTACCCGTCGAGGTCGTCGCTGTCGAGCGGCGTCTCGACGAAGAACAGGTCGTAGGGCGCGAGTCGGTCGAGCACGCGCAGCGCCTCCTTGGCGTTGGACCACGAATACGCCACGTCGACCATCATCACGAAGTCCGTCCCCACCGCCTCACGGCACGCCGCCACGACCTCCACGATGGCCTCGTCGCCCTCGCGCAGCGCGTTGTGCGTATATGGCCCCTTGATGCACACCTCCATCTTGGCGGCGCGGAAGCCGAGGCTCCGGGCCTCTCGCGCCTTGGCCACGAGCGACTCCCGGTACGCATCCAGCGTGCGGCCCGTGGGCAGCAGCGATGCGTAGGGGACGATGGCGTCTTTGACGGCCCCGCCCAGCAACGTGTGAACGGGGACGCTGAGCGCTTTACCCTTAATGTCCCACAAGGCCATGTCGATGGCTCCCAGCGCGCAGATTAGCGCGCCGCGGCGGCCCGTCATTTTGGAGCCCGTGTACAGTCGCTCCCAGAGCGCCTCCGGCCGCAACGGGTCGGCGCCGATCAAGGTTTCCCGCAGCCCGAGCCCCATGATGTGTGTGCCCCTGGCCTCGACGCAGGCGCGCGCCACCCACGGGTTGGTGTCGGTCTCGCCGACGCCGGTAATTCCCTCATCGGTGTGGATTTCGACCACGAAATCGTCCTGGGCCGACGAGCAGGCCGTGGAGTCGTAGTCGGATGCCAGCAGCACGTGACAATCTATCCCTGTAATCCGCATGTCAGACCCTCCAGCCATAACGTAGGACTTGGACCGCGACGATGTCACGCCGGACACGCCGGTCGGTGGGGCGACTGGCTGGTCGCGGCGAGCGTGAGCCGACCGATGTGGCGCTCGCCATAGTTGGCGACATACAGGTCGTGCCGGCCAGGGCCGCTGAAGGCGATGTTCGTGGGCGCGTTAAGTCTTTGCCGCTCGGGGTCGTAGACCATGGTCTCCACCGCGCTGTCGGGTAGCAGCGCCGGGATCGCGTCCGGAACCCAGCAGCTGATGGAGAGGCGGCCGTCCGTGTCCAGGGCCAGGCCATCCGGCACGATGTCCGGCAGCGCGACGAGGACGCGGTAGTCGCGCGCGGACCGTCGTCGTCGCGCGTCAGCGCGCTGACACCGGGGAGGGTCGACTCAACGACGTAGAGCGTGCGCCCGCCGGCCGACACGCACAGCCCGTTCGTGAACCCGACCGCCGCTGTGCGCAGGATGCGCGTGGCGCCGCCCGGCGCGACGGACAGCAGAGTGCCGTCTCCTCGCCCGTAGCCCCCTGACTCGGACATGACGAGGCGCCCGTCCGGCAAGAAAGCGGGATAGTTGGGCACGCGGAAGGGCGCGGTGAGCACCCCGCGCGAGATTTTCCGGACGCGGCCTGTGGGAGTCGCGGCGTAGACGGCCGCCCCCGTCTGATCGCACCAGTAGCTCGTGTCCGCCGCGTCGAGGGCCACGCCGAGCGCGCGCCCCGGCAGGCGGGCGATCGGGTCCGGGCGGACGCTGCCCGGTGGACAGTGATAGACCTGGCCCTCCTCTCCGCCGCACCTGATCAGACCATCGACACCCACGGCCACGCCCTCGCCGTGGTCGATGTCCGTCACCGTCATCTCGCAGGCCGAGGCCGGGTACCAGGGGCGCCGTAGCCCGTAGGGGTCGTTGGGATTGCCCATGCCGCCGTCTACCTCCTTCCTCACGATACGGCGTCGGCGATGGCGTCGAGGGCAGGGTAGGCGAAGCAGCGTGCCGTGGCCCCGCCGTCGACGACGATCTCGGCCCCGGTGACGTAGGAAGCGCGGTCGGACAGGAGGAAGGCGACGACCTCGGCGATCTCCTCCGGCCGAGCGACGCGCCCCAGCGGCGCCAGTTCCCCTTCGCGCCGCAGCGCCTCCTCGCGCGTGAGCCCAGGCGGCAACGTGGCGTCCGTCATGGGCGTGTCGACCGTTCCGGGCAACACCGTGTTGCAGCGCAGGCCGAAGGGTCCGTAGTCGACCGCGACGCCCTTCGAGATCATGGCCACCGCCGCCTTGGCGGCCTGGTACGTGAAATAGCGGGGGAAGGCCGCGATCCCCTGGATCGAGGATACATTGACGATCGCGCCTGCCCGCGCGGGGAGCATGCGTCGCACCGCCACGGCCGTGCCGTACATCGGCCCGAGCTGGAGCACACGCAGCCCACGCTCAATCTCCGCGGGCGTCACCTCGTGCGCCCCCCCGACGATGTCGATTCCGGCATTGTTGACCCAATACCGCAGCGGGGCCACCGCCTCCGCCCGGTCCGCGGCCCGCGCGTGGGTATTCCACTCGCCCACGTCCCCGACGACCGGCGCGACGCCTCTCCCGAGCTCGGCAACCGTCGCCGCCAGGGCCCGTTCGTCGCGTTCGACGGCGATGACCTGGACGCCCTCGCCGGCGAGCCGGCGCGCGATCACCTTGCCAATCCCCATCGCCGCCCCGGTCACGACCGCTGACCTGTCCATCGATCCCTCCCCACTACCTGTCGATCGACGCGCACCCGTCACGAACCCCTACCCGCGGCAAATCAGTAGGCGAGAGGGTCAGCGCGCCGTATACCCGCCGTCCACCATTAGAGCGCTCCCGGTGACAAACCTCGACTCGTCCGAGGCCAGGTACACCGCCGCCATCGCCACGTCGCCCACCTCGCCGACACGGCCGATCGGGTGCGCGTCGATCAGGGCCTGCTCCTCAGCGCCTGGGTCGGCCGACTGGGCGATCCAGGCCCGGTGCATCTCGGTCTCGATCGAACCGGGGCAGATACAGTTCGCGCGCACGCCCCGCGGCCCATAATCCAGGGCGATCGTCTTGGTCAGGAGGATGACGCCACCTTTCGAGGCGTTGTAGGCGGCGTCGGCCGCCCAGCCTACCACGCCCGCCACCGAGCCCATCGTGACGATGGAGCCCCCGCCGGACGCGAGCAGCGCCGGGATGGCGTATTTGCAGACCAGGAACGTGCCCGTGAGGTTGACAGCCAGCACGCGGTCCCAATCCTCCTCGCGCAGGTCCGCTACCGGGGCCGCAACCTCGATGCCCGCGTTGCTGACGACCGTGTCCAGCCGTCCGTATGCGGCCGTCGCCGCGTCAACCATCGCGCGGGCCTCGCCGGGGCGCGAGACATCCCCGCGCACCTCGACCGCCTCGGCATCGAGGTCGCGAGCGGCACGGGCCGTCGCGGCGAGCCCTTCGATGTCGCGGTCAGCGCTGAGGACGAGTCGGGCGCCCTGGCGCGCGAACTCCAGGGCGATGCCCCGCCCGAGGCCGCGCGACGCTCCCGTGATCAGGGCGACCTTGCCCCGCAGGCGCCCCGCCCCCGCATCGGCACGCTGTCCCGTCGTCCCCCGTGCCCCGGTCGCCATGATCCCCTCCCCTTGTTACAAGCCGCCAAAAGCGACCGACGGCCGGCCTTGGGCCAACCGAGACGCTACGACAAGTCGACGACGACGCGGCCGGCCTCGCCTGAGGCAACGACCGCGATGGCCTCGTTGATACGCTCCAGGCGGAAGCGATGCGTGACGAGTGAGGCCACGTCGAGCGCGCCGGTGGCGAGTAACCGCGCCAGCCGTGGGATGTCGAGCACCGGGTTTGCCCCACCGATGTGCGTGCCCAGGACGGTATGCTCGAACTGCGTCAGGTCGTACACCGGAAACGCGGCCTTCACGCCGACGGCAGGCTGGCCGATCAGGACGGTAACGCCGCCGGTCGCCGTAGCGGCGAACGCTTGGGCGGCTACCTCCGGCTTGCCGATGGCCTCGAACGCGAAATCCACCCCCCCGGGCACGAGCGCCCGCACCGCGATAACGGGGTCGCCGGCGAAAGGGTCGATCGCGTGCGTCGCGCCGAGCCGCAGCGCCAGCGCGCGCTTGGCCGCGATCGGGTCGACGGCCACGATCGGGTGCGCCGACACCATCCGTGCCCCCTGGATCGCCGACAGGCCCACGCCGCCGCAGCCGAAGACCGCCACCGCATCGCCCGGCCGAGCGCTGGCCAGCTTCGTCACCGCGACCACACCCGTCATCACGCCGCAGCCTAGCAGGCAACTCAGGGCCGGGTCGAGGTCGGTCGGGACCGGGACCGCCGCGTTGGCCGGGACGACGGCGTGTCGGGCGAACGTTGAGACGAGCGCCAGATGATAGACGGTCTCGCCGTTGTAGCCCAGGCGGGTTGTCCCGTCCCGCAAGAGCCCCGTCTCGAAGCCAGCCGCGGCCTCGACACACAGGTTCACGCGGCCCGCCAAGCAGAAGCGGCAGCGGCCGCACGGCGGCACGAAGGTCAGCACGACGCGCTCCCCCACGCGCGACTCCGGGACCCCGGGCCCGACTGCCTCGATCACGCCGGCGCCCTCGTGCCCGAGCACTATCGGCAGCGGGACCGGCCAGGCGCCGTCGATCAGGCTCAGGTCGCTGTGGCAGATCCCCGAAGCGAGCAGGCGCACCAGCACCTCGTCGTGCCGCGGCGGCGCCAGGTCGACCTCGGCCACCCGCAACGGGCGGCCCGTCTCCATCAGGATCGCCGCGGTCGTCCGCATCACACCCCCTTGCCCCTCAACGGGCGGGACAGTCGTTACGTAGGCCGCGTTATCCCGCGCGCCCTGGCCCGCGCGAGGCCGCGCCAGAAGGGCCGGCCGCGCGGGGGCGCTTTGACGATGGCGAAGCGGCGTTCGGTGTAGTTGATCGCCCGCGCAGCCATCAGGGTCATGGCATAGTAGACCAGCGCGACGAACGTATATACCTCGAGCGGGCGGAACGTCTGCGAGGTGACGATCTGGCCTTGTCGCATCAGGTCGACCTGCCCGATCACCGAGACGAGCGAGCTATCCTTGAGCATGCCGACGAAGCTGTTGCCCAACGGCGGGATCACGACACGCAGTGCCTGGGGCAGGATGACGGCGCGCAGCGTCTGTAGCTCGGTAAAGCCCAGCGTGAAGGCCGCCTCGCGCTGGCCGCGCGGGATGGCCTGGATGCCGGCCCTGAACACCTCGGCGAGATAGGCGGCGTAGGTCAGTCCGAGTCCCACCACGGATGCCTGCAAGGGACTCGGGTTGAGATTGAAGATCACGGGGAACGCGAAATAGATCCAGATAAGCACGACCAGGAGGGGGACGCCACGGAAAAAGTCGATGTAGACGCCGGCCAGCCAGCGCACGGGCGCGACCGGCGAGAGCCGCAACAGCGCGATGAGCAGGCCGGCTACGATGCCGACGAGTTCGCCGAGTAGGGAGAGGTAGATCGTCGTGAGTATGGCGCTGCCGAACGTCGGCAGGTACTCGGAGATGACCTCCCAATGGAAGCTATACATGGCCGATGCCCTCCCCGGTCAGCCTACACCAGCTCGCGCAAGAACTCGCGCGTGCGCTCGTGCCGGCCGTGGTCCAGGACCTGCGCTGGCGTGCCCTCTTCGATAGCGACGCCGCGATCCATCAGTAAGATCCGGTCGGCCACGTTGCGGGCAAACCACAGTTCGTGCGTCACCACCAGCATCGTCATCCCCTCGTCGGAGAGCGAGCGCATCAGCGTCAACACGTCCATCACCGTCTCGCGGTCCAAAGCCGACGTGACCTCGTCGAACAGCATCACCTTCGGACTCATGGCTAGCGAACGAGTGATGGCCACGCGCTGCTGCTGGCCCCCGGAGAGCTCGTGGGGATAGGCGGCGGTCTTCGCGTCGAGGCCGATCTTGCGCAAGAGGTCGAGTGCGCGTTGCGTCGCCTCCGCTTTCGAGGTCTTGCGCACGAGCTGTTGCGGGACGATGATGTTGTCCAGCACGCTCATGTGCGGGAACAGGTTGAACTGCTGGAAGACCATCCCGATCTCACGGCGCGCCCGCGATCCCTGGCGTCCCGCCGAGAGCGGGATGCCATCGACAGCGATGGAGCCGCCGTCGGGCCTCTCCAGGCAACACAGCACGCGCAGCAGCGTCGTCTTCCCCGAGCCGCTGGGACCGATCACGACCAGCGTCTCACCGCGCGTCATCGAGAGGGACAGGCCGGACAGGACCTGCTGGGGACCGAAGCTCTTGTAAAGATCGTGGACCACGATCATCTGCTGTCGATCGTCCATCTGGCGTTATCTCTCCTAGGAGCAACGAGTCGCGCGTTTAGCGTCGTACGTGGGGCCGCCGTGCGTGGAGCGTCAGTGCCCTGCCTTCGAACAAGGCTGTGACGGACGGGGCTGGACGGGGGGCTAGAACTGCCCACGCTCCATCTCCAGCGTGCTCAACGCCGGGTCGCCGCCCACGTACTTACGCCACAGCGCGGTATACCTGCCGGAATCGATCTCTTTGGCCATGAAATCGTCGATCCAGTGGATGAACTCGAGGTTCCCCTTGGGCACGCCGGTGGCCGAGGGGAAGTTGGCCAGAAGGGGCGCCTTGGTCCCGTCGAACAGGACGGTGACCTCGGGATGTTGCCTGGCGAAGATCGCGGCGCTGACGTTGTCGGTCACGTAGGCATCGGCCCGCCGCGACATTACGTTGAGGAAGCCCTCCGGCTCTGTGTTGACCGCGATTGCCTTGGCCTGGGGAAAGAACTGCGCCTTGGTCTGCTCCTCGACGCCGCCCAAAATGACGGCGATGGACCGATTGGATTTATTGAGGTCGGCGACCGACTTGATACCACTGCTCTTGAGCACGACGACCGAATCCCCGACCGCCTCCCAGGGCTTGGTGAAATCGATCGCCAGCGCGCGCGAGGATTTGATAGCCATCTGGGCCGCGATGATGTCGAACTTCCCGCCCTGCAGACCGGCAATCAAGGTGGCGAAAGGCACGTCGACAAACTGTATCTTGACTCCCATGGCGGCGGCCATGTCGCGCGCGAGGTCGTTTTCGAAGCCCACCTGCTGGCCTGACTTGGCGTCGACTGCGGCGATGGGGGGATAATCGGCCAGTGTGCCGACCCGCAGCACGCGACGTTGCTCTATCTGGTCGAAGAGCGGCGACCCGAAGTCGGCGGCGCGGCTCGAGTTGCCGTTGCCGGTCCGCGCCGGGATGGTTCCCAGCTGTTCCGGGGAGGCGGCGTTGCCCGTATGCGTGGCGACGCCGCATGCCATGCCGAGAGAGAAGACGAGCGTCGCGACGCCGATGGCGACAGGTAAACGGCTACGACTCATGGGGAAACCCTCCTTGCTCATAGCTCATGGATGTAGCGTTGGCGGATGAGACAAAGGTAAACAGCCGTGTTCTTTACATCACCCCCTTCTCGTTCCCGCATCATCAAGTCGTGCAATGATAAGATGTTTGCTATCATACGCCAGTTCAATGCCGCTGTCAAGAGGCTCTATAGCGTGTATAGTAGCGAGAAGTACGCGAAGGAGCTACACAAGACATATGATCTTTCTTCGACCTTTCTGGATAGTCGCGGGGCGACGGCTATGACGACGTTCGAGCGTCCGCATCTGACCGAGCAGGTCGTCGAGCACTGCACGCGGCTGATTACGGACGGGACGTGGGCGGCCAGCGATATGCTCCCGACCGAGGGCGAACTGGCGCGGCAGTTCGGCGTCAGCCGCACGGTCATCCGCGAATGCGTGCGTGTGCTGGCCTCGCGCGGCATGGTGGACGTCCGACAGGGCCGCGGCACCACGGTGACGACGCCGACATCGTGGAACGTGACCGAGCCGCTGGCGCAGTTGATTCGGGCCGACCGCCCCTCCTTGCTCAACTGGCTGGAGGTGCGCACGATCCTGGAACTGGAGAGCGCGCGGCTGGCGGCGGCCCGCGCGGGAGAGGTCGACCGAGACGAGCTTGCGGCGGCGCTGCGTCGCGTCACCGACGCGGCGCAACACCCGGATGACTACGTCGAGGCCGATATCGCCCTGCACCTGCGCATCGCTGAGGCGGCGCACAACCCGCAGATGCGCCTGGTGCTGCGCCCGCTGGTGCAGCCGCTCCGAACCGAGCTGCACCGAACGGTGCGCATCGCCACGGCCACCGTAGCGGCGACGCGTGAGCACACCGCCATCGTGGAGCGCGTGTTGGCCGGGGACGGCGAGGGCGCGCGCGCCGCCATGCTGCTGCACCTGCGCCGCGTCGCCGACGAGATCACCCTCGTGCTGGACGGCGACAGGGACATGGCGCCATCGCCAGACCATATTCATGGTCAGGACTGATGGGCAGCTTCAACGGGTTCCGCGCGCGCCCAATCCGACAATTAGGGGGAGAAAGAAGACTCCCCGCTGCTGGGAACGTTCTACGCGTTGCGCCAGCGCGTGCGGGTGGACGCGGCGCCGCGCGCACTGGGCCTCCCGGTCGCCGGTGGTGGGCACGCAGGGCTCGGCACGACCGGCGCACATCTGCCCGCACCGGTGCGCGAACGGCTGACCCAGGCTGCGGTCGCGGGCTTCCGCGACACCATTTGGCTGCTGGTCGCGGTGACGGCCCTCGGCGTCGGCGCGGCCCTGCTGCTGTGCGATCGCGCGCCAACGACAGCGGTGTCGCCGCTGACGGCAGAGTAAAACGTGCAGCAGCCGGGAGGATATCACCATGTCCGATGCGTCTCCGCCGACAGCTATGGTCCCGTTCCTTGGGAGTGGCAACGAGGGCGCGGACGCCTGGCTGCGCATGCACACGTCGGAGCGCCGTCGTGTCGCCATGCGGGCGGCCCGCGAGAAGGATCGCGGCACGCTCTGGAGCCTGACGGAGGCGTGGCTGCGTACCTTCAGCATGGCGGGGGCGACCATCGCCAAGAAGACGATCGCCAATCACCACCTGGGCGTGCGGCGTTTGCTGGAGGCGTGGGCGCGGGAAGACCTGCTCAAGCCCGACCCCGACGCCGCCACCGTCTACATCAGCCGGATGGAGCGCGACGGGCTGATGCCGGGGACCATCAGACCCGCGTGGCGGCGCGCCACCTGTACGCCACCTGTACGCCGCGCTGCGCTGGACGCGCGCGACGATGCTCGATCCCTTCGCGGACTGCCATGTGCCGCACGATCCCACGCCGCCCTGGGACAGGCGCATGCCCTACGACGATGACGAGCTCGCGGCCATGCTCCAGGCGACCGCCGATGCGCCGTTCGACCATGTACTGATATTGCTCGGCGCGCATGCAGGTCTACGCGCCGGCGAGTGCGTCGCGTTGCGGGGGCCGACGTCAACCTCGCCGGACGCGACCTGACGATCCGACAGGGTAAGGGCGGCAAGGCGCGCGCCGTGGCGATGAGTACATCCCTCAAGCAGGCGCTCCAGATGTTGCCGCGCAACCCCGATGGCTGGGTGTTGCCCTACCGCGCGCCGCAGAACGCCTGGCGGCACATCACGGCCGTCCGCGATCGAGCGGGCGTGGCTCCAAAGGGGCTGCACTCGTTGCGCCACTCGGCGGGCACGCGCCTGTTCGCGGAGACCCACGACCTGGAGGAAACGGCCCGCCACTTGGGGCACGTTAAACTAGAGACGACGCGCATTTACGCAAAATGGAGCGACAAACGGCTCTGCGAAACGCTGGGCCGCCGGTGAGAGCTTTCGGGGCGAGGATGACGATCCAGGGCGAGCGGTTGGTGGTCTTGCCGGCGCCGCCCTTGGGGCCCGCGACGGCGACGGTCAGCGGCCGCGCCGTCGGCATCCCGTCTTGTCTGCTCATCGCGCCTCCCACGTCCATTTTACCCGCGGCCAATAGTGCAGCAGCTTGCTGCACTATTGGCCGCCTATCCCCACCGACGCCGACGCTAGTCCTCGTCGGCGTCGCCCAACGTCGCCTCCAACTCCTCGATCGTGGGCAGGTTGCCGCGCAGGTCGGTCGGCAACGCCTCCGTGAGCTGAAACGATGAGATGCCGATCGGCGTCGTGACGTTGCGCAGCGCGTACTCGGCCACCACTTTGTTTTTACTCTTGCACAGGATAATGCCGATACTCGGCTGATCGTCCGGATGGCGGAGCAGGTCGTCAACGGCCGACAGGTAAAAATTCATCTTGCCGGCATACTCCGGCTGGAAATCGAACATCTTCAGGTCGATCACGACGAACGCGCGCAAGCGATAGTGGTAAAAGAGCAGATCGATGAAATACTCTTGCCCGTCGACCTCCAGCCGATACTGATTACCGACGAAGGCGAAGCCCACGCCAAGTTCGAGCAGGAACGCGCGGATATGCGTCAGCAACCCCCGCTCCAGGTCGCGCTCTAGCGCGTCGTCGCCCAGGCTCAGGAAGTCGA
>JAABUO010001501.1_pt1 | contig 30340 bp, 52 predicted proteins | sample 5559291 | NCBI WGS metagenome assembly JAABUO01 (sample SAMN10711878, study PRJNA513372) | rock metagenome | isolation source: Antarctica rocks | place: Antarctica: Victoria Land, Finger Mt sud | reverse complement strand
GCCTGTGTGCTGAGCACAACTTGCGACAGCCAAATCTTCACGACACACCACACGCAGTGAACACTGCATGTGAACAATGACATGCTGCTTCACAGTCAATGCTTCCAACAATAGCAGCAGCTGAGGTTGACTTTTGCATGCAGAGCACACACAGGAGGCAGAGGGCATTGTTGAATCTGGCAAGGCTGCAGAGCTGTCTGCCCATACTGGCAGCCGTGAGGCAAATGAGCATGCTGAGGCTGGGCCAGACGTGCATGTTGACAAGCCAGCTGGCATCATTAGCATCACCCATCTCCCTCCTGGCAGCAGGTGAAGACACACCTGCATATTTCTGATATGCAGACAATGCATTGGTGGTAGCATGCGCAGCGCAGCTGTGGAAAACCCGCCATGAGTTGGTACTGCATGGCCTGCAGTGTATGGCAATGCATGGCAAACACAATGGTAACACTGTGCAGTACACAAGAATACACACATTGCATCCTCTAGCCCTAGCTAGCATTTGCTTTATGTCAGGGTGTGTCTGAGAAACCTGTGCTGTCAGCAATTGTGACGCAGCTTTGCAATCATCATAGCTTGTCATTGATCTGCCTATCATTCTGTCTTGTCTGAGCAATGTTGGGTGCTGCAGCATACGCTTGGTTGGGCTGCAACACAGCCTGTATGAGCATCCTGTAAAAGTGGAGATTTCAGCACCTTCTGCTAGGTGCGTTTGTTTGCTTTGGTCATCGTGAGTCTGTTGTACATGTGTAGCAAGTAAGACATCTGTACCAATGCACTATGCACATGGCTTACATTGCATGCTGCCTCTGATACAGCTGGAGGAGTTGATGTTGAGTCCCTATCAGCCACGACTGCTGTGTTGATGGCCCATCTAATCAAGGCTGCCTGTACGCACTTGGTGGTATACATTCATCCGCTGTATTTCAGTTGCAGACTGTGTGTGCAGCTTGTACCCTGCTTCAATCTCTGTCAAAGGCTCTGACATTGCAAAAGCGAGTGGCCCTGTCTTTGCAGAGGAGTGGATCACTTCAGCTACAGCCTGGCTGGTGACAGGGCATCCCATCAAGCCTTGCACGCTGCTCAGCACAAGGCTGACGGATCGCAGCTGCACCCTAGCACACCAAACGACGCATCAGATGCTTCCCCTCAGGCACAGTGTGCAAAGGCAGACGATGCTCAAGAACAGTCCTCCCATACTCCTGCATATGCTGCTGCTTTTGCTGAGAACACATCAGTTGGACAGCAACAAGCTGCTGCCTTGCGTGAACAGCAGACCGGGTCTGATCAGGCACAGCATCAGACTCCCAGTCAGTGGCCACAGCATGCTCAGCAGGTTGGTGCTCCAAGCATGCTTACTCCACCTGGCTCACATGCTCTCAGCAGCTACTCAGCACAGCATGGACAGCATCAGGGCAACAGCCCTGGTCTATGGGAAAGCCCTGGCCCAAGCCAGCAGGGCTGGTCAAGCAGTGGTCCCCCCTCCATGACAAATCTGCCTGGCAGCAATAGTAAGCAGGACCTGCAGCAGCAGCTGCTGCAGCAACTGGCAGCCCAAGCAGGCTTTCAGCTGGTCCCGCCTCCTTCTCAGTCCCCAGTCATGTCCATGGGTCACACACCCACCCACCAGCCTGGACCCCTACTGAATACTCCACCCCACTACCAGCAGCAGCTGCATCAGCAGTTGCCGATGTCTGCTGATGCAGGCTTGAGTCAGGGAGTGCTGCAAAACCTGGGGCTTGGCTTGCAGAGCTCTGCTATGCAAATGGTCCAGATGCAGCAGCAGCAGCAGCAACCGTCTCGCCTGCCTGCATGGGCACAGCAGGCCTTGATGCCTCAACACCACCATCAGCAGCAACTGTCTCCAGCTTTCTCTCCTCATGCTGACTTGCCCAGAGCTGTCTCCGGTCACATGAGTCAGGGCCTGGACCCAAATGGGCTATTTGGGCAGTTTGCTGAAGGGCAATTTGCTGACGGGCCCCATTTTCCATTTGCTGGAGGTGTCAATGCTCATGATCAGTTTGGTCCTGGTCATACAGCAAGCCTCAAAGCATCTCAGGGCGTGGGCAGCTGGCAAGCACCACAGCCGCAGCAACAGGCCTCAATGAATGGCAGGACACCATGGCTGAACCCACATCTGCAGCATCCTGGCACCAACAACTCCATGCACAGTGTGTCAAAACCATACCAGCAGGAGGAAGAATTGTACCAGATGTATGAGGGCCAGACGCTGCAGCAGCATCCCATCAGTGCTGACAGTAGGCAGCCTCCGTGGCAACATGATGCTTGGCGTCAAGGTAACACAACTTCGTTTCTGCCCACCATGCCTTCATCCTGCTGAATGAGCTGACTGCATGCCGAACAGCCTTGCTTACACAGAATTTACAAAGGGACAGAGAATCTACAAAGGGCAGAGAATTTGCAGAGGGACAGAGAGTTTACAAAGGGACTCAGAAATACCCGAGGTGGAGGTTCCACTAATATGCAGAATGTATATGAGCAGACATGATTTTGAACTCTTGCATGCAGAGGCGTCAGGTGGTCTTGAAGCAGACATACACACACCAGTCAGTGTTCAGGGCTCAGCGCAGGGCGACGCGGGAATGCCCCCAGTGCTCAGTGGGGCCTCCTCAAGCTTGAGCAGCCCCCTCAGGGAGTCAGGGCATTTGGAGAGCCTGCTGGAGGTGAACAGCAGAGTTGAGGCTGCCGTGGACAGAGCTCATGCTCAGCTGCAGGCAGGACTTCCACTTTTCCTCTTTCTCTTCTTGCTTTGCTTTCTGTTCTTGCGCTTCGTGTTCCTCTATCCTTGTGCTTTTTTTGCCTCCTCTGTTTTTGTCCCTCCTTCTCTTCAACACCCCAACTTGCCATTGACTGCTGTGTCATGGACTGCTTTGTCCTCCTCCTGCTCTGCCATTGACTGCTTTGTCTTGCTTTTCAATTGATTCTCTTCCATGGCTGCATGGAATGGGGTCTTGGCAGACAAATTGGATTTTGTAGCCTTTGCTTGCCACCTTCTCAGGTGTGGTGTTTGCCCTTCCTTTTCTGCTGTCTGCCTTTTGCGTCCCATTGTATGGCTTGTCAAATTCTGTGCAGACCTCCATATCACAGTTGCGCAAGACGCAACACCTGTTACCTAGTGCTCTTTATGCAACACGTAGTACTTCAGAGTGGTCGGCACCATAGCTGACTGCAAATTGGGGTGGAACTTATGTGCTTTTGTCAGCTTTGTCTGGTTGACACTACTCAAACTTGGTGACGTAAGTGTGTGCACGCTTTCTGTGGCTGCACTGCTCGCCAAAATTTCATTTATGGTCGGTCAAAAGAAGCCAGTGTCTTTGTACTTTGCAGTCACAAGGCATGTCATGGTGCATCAGCAATCATTTGGGGTCGTCAGTCGCACAGAGGAGGAGGGTGCTTGAGCGTAAACACAAGCATTGCCATTGTGACTCCTCAATACATATTTGAGTACTGACAACTGTACACATGGGTACGGTGCAACCACGTTCTGTGCAGACAAGGCTTGTACCTTGCTGAAAGACAATGTAGCAGTGTATTGGCGACTACACCTGTGCTCTGTGTCTTGAGTTTGCCAAGATCAGCATGGCAACAGCATGACATAGGTTGAACAGCCTGCAACAGTGCCTGCAGGGAAGCGGCAGCTCCAGTTGGCCAGCAGCTGATGCATCACATGACAGGGTGTTAAGGCAAAGTCAAGCTGACACACCTTCGCAGGCAGGACAGGGTCAACAAGAGAGTCAGTGTCAGCGTGCCAAGCCTCGAGGTCTTCCCAGCACTGTTCAGAGCACGGTGGACAGGATTGCCAGGTGTCATGACCCAGGCGCAGCCAACACAGGCCCTTCTGCTGCAGTACATGCGGAGATTTCTGCCGAGTCAAGCAGCGCCATGTTTGCACATGCTCAGGCAACAGAAGAACAAAAACAGTTAGCAACTGAAGCTGACTCAGGGCCAGCAAGCCTAGATACAGATCTTGTAGGAACTCTAGCACAGAGCAGCTCCTCAGGGTCCCCTACTAGGGGCCTCAGGGGTCAGCGCAAGCCCCCCTTGAGTCCTGTCCGGCAGTCCCTGCAGGACTTGGCCCTCTCCCGTGACTCTTCTCCCAGCAAAAATGCACTGGTGCCAGTCAGCATTGCGCCAGTCATGGGCATGCCTAAGCAGGACATGAATGTGCACTGCAACCCACTGTTCACTGACCCTCTGGCTGGACAGCCTGATGCCCATGACAGTCCAGCTCAGAAGCGGATTGCAAACAAATCAGACTTGAGTATTGTTGAGCAGCTTCAGCAGCGTCAGAAGATCGCAATTGTCAGCGCATCAGCAGGGGAATTGAAGGTGGCAGAACGGAGGGCTGTGCCAAGCAGCCCGCCATCGCAATTGCAGAGGTCCCTGCGAGCAATCATGCAACAGCACGCCGAGGAGCTGGAGGTATGCATAGAGCTGCTCCTGTCAACTTCTTAACGGATCTTTTGCAAACTATGCATATGTGCACTAGACGTTCCATCTCACAGATCCAACAGAACAACATTTCATGTTGTAGCTGCAAGAGCTTGCATGGCAGCATCATGGCATCTTCAGCTGAATCTGTTAAAGACTGTGCATGTGCTTCACAAGCTGCATGGCTTACGCTATGATCCGACATGACTCAAAGTATTATCAATATGTGCCTGTGCAACGCAATCAAGAGCTACGAAGCACACATGGATGTTGCATGCAGGAGTCCTGAGGCAACTTGATCTGATAACTGCACTTCCACAAGGATTCTGTACGATCAAGGCGGTGGAACATTGCAACTGTCTTCGTGTGCAATGTCATCAATGTCTTGGACTGCCAACAAAGTTTGCATTCAAGTAAGGCAGTGTCGATTTTTAGTAAATCAAGTGTAGCTCTGTCACATTTCTTGCTTTCATGTCCAACTAAGAGGCATCTGTCAAGCATGACACAAGCAAAGTCTACACCTTTCAGCGATCATAACGGGAGCCTCCTGAGGCGGCAGCCCTGAGCTAAGACCATAGGCCGTAGCCCAAAGGGAGAGGAAAAAGCATAAACCTATGCTGGATCAGGCCTTTGATTTCTGGTTTTGACTGTGGAATGGACGTTTTGGCATTGAGAAGAGCTTTCTCTCTCGTAGTTCTTCCAAATGTAAGGATCTTGTGGAATGTCAGAACAGAGAACGTCTAAGAAGCATGACAAAAAAACAGCAACTGGGACTTTGCATTGCATTGCAAAGTTTGCAAATATTAGCAAGACTTTTTGCTCTGCAAGAATGAGCTTTGTTCAACTTTCAAATATCTTCGGTGGGTGGCAAGATAGGGTTGATGCGTTTGGCACGCCATGGACCCGGTGCAAGAGGAGCAACACCTGAAGCAGCTGCCTGTCGCTGTGCAAGCCACTGCTTACCTCTTACTGCTCTTTCTGCAGGTGTAAGATAGGGAAAGTCTGGCGCACAAACGTACTTTTCCATGTTGCAATCGCACTCCACCTCCAGCACTTTCAGCTGCTCGCAGAACCCAGCATTTGGGCTTGCTCTAGGCCGCTGAGCTTTGACCAATGCTAGTGCTTGACTGAACCCCAGGTGTTCTCTGCACATGATATAGGCTGTGACGACCGCCGCCGAGCGGGATATCCCGGCGATGCAGTGCACCAGTATGCCGCCATGTGCTCGACCTTTGTCTATGAAGCCATTGCAGTCGTGCTTCTTGGTGATAGACAAGAGATCGCTTTCCGGCCTGTCAAAAACGTCGACCTCCAGATACTGCAAATCCCGCGCATGCGACTTAGGGAAAAAGGAGCACCCCAGTCGCAGCACGTGAGTGATGCCAAGCAGACGCAAGTTCTCAAGGCTAAGTTGCTCTGCCTCCAACGGTCCTAAGTACAGATGTGGAAGGATCTGATCGCAGAGCGGGTGCTTGTCGGTAGCAAGTGCTGTCATAAGCGAGTGTTGTCCTGCACTATTGTCATCTGGCTGTTCAAACTTGTACCGGTTTGGCTCGTAGACGTTGAAAGGCAAGAACGCTACCGGAGCAGCAGCCAGTCAGTCAGTCAGGGATTTTACAGTCGTTGGGGCCAGCTAGCCCATTTGACTAAATTGCAGTCTTTCATCAGTAAACGAAACAGACAAAACGGTAACATAGACAAACAAAATCATCATCAGAAAACTGCAGCAGCTGCAGCAGCTGCAGTAATGAGCACATCTTCTTCGCGCTTGCGGTCATCAGGCAACGACAAATGGCGCAAGTGACATCAGGCACTCTCTGCGGTCGTACAGGGCATCACGAGTTCACACACGACTGTGGTTGACACTAGTCTGCTTGGAGAACTGTGGCTTCTTTTGCATGATGCAGCTTGGAAATGTCTCATGAGCGCCCTTGCGCTTCAGCTGTCGAACTATGGTGATACAACCCGCATCGTTTGTGAGACTGACAGTCTCGAACTTGTTGCCTCAGACACTTCAGCAGGAGGCCTGCTTGATTTGGTGCATGTAGCAGTGACACTGCTCGAGGCGTTTCAAGCAAGAGTTTGGCGAACCTGCTGGCTTTAAATGCAAAGTTACGTGCTTGCGTGCATCGGCGGGTCACACACATCAGTCTGTCGAAGATACCGTCGAAAGACGAAGTCAGAATTGACCTGTCCATCCTTGAGAAGGGTGTCTGGCCACAGTTGACAAGTCTGGACCTGAGCAACCTGTATCTGGTTCAAGCAGATGTTGCTGTAATCTCTCGTGGTGACTGGCCATCGTTGACCAAGCTTGATCTGCACAATAATTGTGAAAGTGTCACTCACTTGATTCGGGCTGACTGGCCACACTTGAGGCACCTCAATCTTAGTTACAATGGTATTGGAAACAAGGGGCTTGCTGTACTGTCCACAGCCCATTGGCCTCTGCTGGAAAGCTTGCATTTGAGGGATCCAAAAGGCTGGGATATTGCTGCTGATCAGCTGATCAAGGGAAGTTGGCCTTCATTGAAGACTTTGGACCTCCGAGGTGGATACAGAGTAGGGCCGACAGTTGCTGCCAGCCTTACAGGGGCAAATTGGCCTTGGCTTGAGAAGCTGGACTTGCATATATATGGTATGTTCAGCAATGAGTTTTGCAAAGAAATTGCCAAGGGCAACTGGCCAAATTTGCAAACTTTGTACATTCAAACCGGTACGTTCACTGTCAATTGTGCTGAAGCCCGGAGTTGTCTCCAAACAAGATGGCCAAAGGCTACCATCTGCATCTGGTGACTTACTGTTCGTGTTCATCAGGTGCTGAATCAGGTGCCATATCCTCTCTGATGTTACCAGGAGACTGATGTTTCTTATTCAGAAGGGCAACGTAAACATACTGAAGTGTTACTCAGTTGACCAGGGTTTAGAAAGCTATGAAAGGGGCTGTGGTCCGTGCTACAGTGTTACAGCAGCAACATCCTCTGCGTAAAAGAGAAATCTGTTCCTGTTGTCATTGGGTCAAAATTGGCTTCAAAAGCCTGAGTGTTCTCCTGACTAGCTAGACCTGTGTAAGTTCTTCAGTAGAGCAGCTGAAACTGAATGATCGGAGCCTATTTGTCCCCCAATGTGCAGCATGTCATCACTGTGTCCCAGCGATTTGTGACAAGTCTCGATTTTGATATACATGCATGAATCGCTTATTTGGAAGGTCTGAGCAAACAAAGAAGCCCACTGGCGTGTACTGGAACTGCTATTTACACTATATCAGAGCCAACATGCAGGTTAAAACCAAACTTTGCACAACTCAACCTGTTGCTTGACTTCTCACTATAATTATTGATATTGAGCAAGTGAATGTAAGTATGTAAGACCATTACCGTAAGATTGTTTGTTAGCTCATTGCTCAAGCGACCGTAACAACAGCAACAAAACCTAATCACCAGCTCAAGCAGAGCCTGCTACTTGGTGAACACCAACTGACTTTATTCACATACCACAGAACATTGCATCATATGTAGTAGTAAATGCTGCAAGGCTGACCTTATGGCATGTACCCAAACAGTTTGCCATAGCTGGCCTGTAGCGGCGCCCAATACTGTCATCAATCACTTGGTCATGTCAATGATGGTAAGACTTGATGTCAAACCAGCAGGATGAAGTGGTGAAAAGGCCTGCCAGAAGCGCCCACAAGCAAGTGTCTAGCCCTGAATGTTGCCATTGACACCGTCGGGAAAGAAGCCTCCTGGAGTGGAAGGGCTGCCCAGGTACACAATGGCAAGAACCTCAGCAGGTGTGCGGGCAAAGGCGATGTTGTAAGCACCTGATGGCACCAGGGTCTCAGTCTCTGAGCCATTCTGCACCACACACACAACATGAGCACTTGTGCTGGGTTGTTGTCATGTGAAAGTTTGCTTGGGCCCAACTGTGGCATTGCTTTACTGTGCTGCTTGACTGCTGGCCACCAGCTTGCAGACACATGAACCAGTACTTGAAACTCTCGATTTCATTATGGCTGAGCAACTATTGACATGTAATGCATGCAATGCAAACACACTACTGACAGCATTGCTGTATGCATGCCCACAGGCAAGTTTTAGGGAAGAACAGACTTACCACTTCAGTGGTGATGCCCTCGTCAGCGGAGTTCATGCTGCTGTCAGCCGCTGCACTGAGCATGCCTCTTGCAGCAGAAATGGTGTCGATGACAGTGCCAACAGGGAGGCCGTACTGGTCAATTGTAGCTCTGTTGTCATACAGGGTCTTGCGAATCTGCAGTCAAAACGCAGAGCTCAACCACTGGCTACCTCTGCTGCAAACTTTTTCGGCAGGTCTGCCATGGAAAGGTAGGAATGACACATTGTTATATGTGTACACATGATGCATTAAGTTGCATCCGCATGTGCCTGATACACAACATGGAAGAACTACAACCACAGCATGTAACAGCTGATGTGTAGGAAAGCTTACAATGCCTGCATGGTATGCCTCAACTAGTCCAATGCCGATAGCATTGCCCAACAGAGTTGTGTCAGTAATCAATGGGGCTGCACCATTGTAAGCTGTCACACCTGCAAACTTGCAAAGCAGTTAGTGTCAGCCAAACAGAACACCACACCTTGCTGACTGGCTTTGAAGACAGTGGTCTCAAGCAGCCTTTGAGCAATATAGCATTAGGTGATTACTCCAAAACAGCATAGGCACAAATCAGATGACTTCATCCGATGTGGCAAAGTCTACATGCGTGAGTAAGCAGGCTATTAATGTAGCGCAGAATCATGACCACTTTCACAGCCACCAAGTAGCAATTATGCAGTGTCACAGACAAGATGAGGTGCAGATTGGACACTGGGCAAGGCGATTTACCAACATCCTCCAGCAGGAATGCAGCGTCCAAGAATGTGAGATTAGCTGTGGCATAGCTGAAGACCGGGCTCAGTGTGGTGCCAAAGGCAGCATTAGCAGCAGCGCTGAAGGCAGTCAAATTAATAGCTGGCTGCGCAATCGCTGCAGATCCTATACAGACATTCAAGAGACAAATGAGTGCCTAGGCGCACAAAACCACACCAATGTCAAGCACATCTAGCAAAATTTCAGCAGAAGCCAAAGTGCTTGACTGCGTATATCACTCCTCCATACAGTGGTGCATGATTGTTGCAATGTCTGCAGACTTATGTTGGCAAGCAAGATGACAGGGACATTCGGTCAGGCAGTATAAATATGAGGCTTAGCTTGCAAATCTGCAATGATGCTCTGTCATAGCTGGCGTTATGTGCTGCAATGTGCAGCCTGGTGGACGCCAACACCATTTGTTGGCAAGTGCTGCTTGCTGGAGGCCCTGTGCTCTTGACATGTTAATATGCATACATGCATACATGCTTTGGCAATGCATTGAGGGAGCCTCATACCCAGGGCTGCTTGAATAGCAAGAACATGGTTTGTCTCATCACCAGCTAGCTCAACAGCCAGAGCCAGGGTAGCCGGGTCATAGTTGCCTATAACACAGCCTGTGGGGTCCGGGCCGCCATTGTTGTTTGTGATGGGGGTGCCATATGCAGCACAGTGATAGAAGTTAGCCTGCAGGTTGCAGCAGTCAAAGAGAGTTTGCAGTGCAGATCCTGGACGAACAGCTCGGCAGATCTGTCTAGTCTCCTCCACAAAGCAACAGCATCACGGCACTCTCAGCGCTGTTTTCGATGACCGGCAGCAATTGCAATGCAGTGGACGGGTTGAAGCGCACCTCGAGGTACTCAAGGTTCAGCGCAAAGTTGTAGATATCAGCGTCTGTGTAGGTCGACTGGGTGAGTGTCCTTGCGGAGGCACTTGTGGCCAAGAGCACTATCGCAATATAGACGAAAACGCTCTGCATTGACACAAATAAACTATGGACCGGCACGCATGCATAGCAGCGCTAGCGTGCAACGCATAGGCACGAATGCATGTGGCTGCTCGAGCCCGACAATCCCGCAGACAGAAAGCAGCAACACAACTGAGCCTTTGAGCCGCTGGGAAGCGTACGAAAGTAACATACAACAGCCTCAGAAGTTGTGTGGAGTCAGTATGCAGCAAGATCCTGCTAGATATATCCGCAGAGCTTACTCGCAGTAAGCCGTGAAACTGCCCAGGAACAAGCAACGGCAACAGAATTGAACACGAGCATCACAGCTGACGTTACATGCGTGTGTGTTTCGCCCATGAGCGAAGCGTCGGACATTCGGGAACTAACCGTTTTGGTGTTCATGACTTGCTCGCTCGCAGGTACGGTTGCCGCGACACCGACGTCTGGGCCTCCTTACGCACTGTTGCACGTCTCAATTCCAGACCAGCGTTCAGGTCGCTATATTGTTGGCACGCTTGTGTCGGCTGCAGAAGTCTGCAGTGCGTCTGCATTGCAGTGCGTCTGCAGTTCGTCTGCTGTTTGCGCACATGGAGTACACATGTGACTGATCCAAACGCTGACTCGGACAGCTGCAATTAGACACTGTTGATGCATCGTGAACAGATGATTGATAGCAACACAGCCGGTTACAAACTTCAGGCAAGAGCAATCAGCGGAGGCCAGAGGTTGAAGAGATCTGCTCGCGCGAACATGGGGGTGTGCTTTGACGAGCCGACCTACCCCGTCATCGACAGGGCTCCCCACTTTTGGAAAACAGGTGATCCGGTAGATACCCACTCTGCTAACGCACATGCTGCTCAGCGGACAGTGTCTGAGACCCGTGGCATCATGTGCAGTCGGAAACTTCAACTGGAAGGATTGGGCAACTTTTGCTGGAACAGCAGCGGCGTGTTATCCCTTTGGCTGGGCAGTAGGTAAAGCATGCATGTTTACTCAATTACTCAAAAACAACCCGCACTGTTGTATATCACGTGCATTTTTTGGAGTGCAGGTGTGGCACCAAAGGTACCTAAGCAGTCTGCCCTCATGGGGGCAACCATTGGAGCACTGGGCGGCTTTATGCTGGCCCATCAGCAGTCCGCAGGCAAGTGACCTGGTTTGACTTTGAGGCTTTGTGCGACAGGAGTAACTTGCCAAGCAACTTGAGGATGCTGTTGTCTCCTTTGCAGGGCGTCTGATGGGGTTTTTCCCAAACGACAAAGAAGTAGAGACAGGACTTTCGAGCAAGCGATAGTGAGCTAGTGCATCAGCCACACAATTGTAGTGTCAGTGTACTGAGTGCAATGTACACATCAAGCAGGAACAAGTTGCACTAGCGGCAGCAGACCATCACCCACTGACAGCAGCTTTGGTTTCTGACATTCTAGGCTGAATGCGGTCTTCAGGTCTTTTGGGCTGTTTCAAACCTTACCAGCACGCTTGTCGGGCACCCCTAGTAAGTCTGGAACCCAAGAAAGCTTATATTCATCAGGGGCTGCTACACAGACGGTGTGTAGTACATGCGTTCTGGCAGCAGCACACGTTTGAGAGAGTGATATGTGCACATGCCAACTACAGGCGTCTGCTTTTCTGCATACAATGTTGGAGCAAACAACTTTTTGAGACATGCAGCAAGTAGTGCAGCAGGCATGCTTACAGCTTAAGGTTCAGTAATGCTGCCTTCTGTCCGTCTGCAATGCTGCATGCCTGTGGTCAACAACGGACCTGGCTATATAGGCATGCATGACCAGTTGCCAATAGACGCTTGTCAGTATAATCACCAACTAGAACCGATCTTGACTGGGAGAGACATTTATGTGGAAGGCAATATATGTCAAAAGGAGCTTCAAATCACCACAACTGAAAGCAGGCCAGTCTGACAGCAGTTCTCTGCTGGGCAGACAACATGCATGGCGAAAGTGCTTTACTGCTAAGCAGACTCCTGCAAACTGATGATGAAACAGCCACTGAAGTTCAGTGACTGAACAGGGGTAATTGGGCTGGACAGTTCATTGCACCTTGCCTTCAGCAGTACATCAAATAAAGAAGAATGGTTGTGGCTGCTTGAGTATGCAGATTGGTGAGAGACTGGAGGTCAGCACAATGATCCAATGGCCACTGGTATGCTGGTGCCTTCAAGGAGCAGCAGACCCTCAGCAGCAGGCAAGCACTGACAGCCATGTATCACAGTCTCACTGGATGCTCAAGCCTGAATGTGATGTGCAACTAGCACACATCCTCAGTAAATCGCTGTGGCATCCTGGCGAGCAAGCTCCAACAACATGGGATCATCAAAGAACTTGTTGATAGACACGTCCTCGCTCATCCCCTGCAGTGAAAAAGCTGTCATGACTGCACAACTTACAAGCAAATATGGCATTATCACCATCTGTGTCTGCGCCTGCTTTTGACACATTCTTCTCTCCCAAGGATACTGTATAGTGCCTATGAAACAAATGCTGCCAATTTGTGACGCAGCCTGATATATGCAGTACTGCATCATCCACAACGCAATCCAGCAGAATACAAAAGCAAAGCATACCTTTCGTCGCCTCGTCTTCACCATGAACTCTCTTGCAAGGTCTTTGGCTGGCGCAGGCTCCAGCGGCCGCAGTGTCACAGTCCTGTCCAGTGGGTCACCAGGCACAATCTGCCAGTGGTCAAAAACACTCAAGCAGAATGCTTGACCCTGCACACATGGTGAAAAGCAGAGTCAGCGCTGTTTGTGCATCCTGCTGCAATGTGTGTACTTGCTGTCAGATTGCCAGAGATACCTTTGCCAGCAGACGATTGAGACAGATGGCATGCTCAAACAAGCAGTTCATGACAGAGCAGTGTATGATTGTTGACGCACCCTCAGCACACTGTTCAATCAACACTGCAAGACACCCTTGCATCAGCCGTTCTGATCCATGTTCTGAACAAGCAGCTTGTCAATGCCAAGCCCACGGAATGTGGTGCACAAGGGTTCCATGAAAAGCCACAATGGATGCCAGGTGGGACTGGAATGTCCTCAGCCGAGTAATTGAGTGATCACATAGAGCCAGCTTCGCATTCGCAAATTACAACACCAAGAAGACTGAAGAATCACAGCACCAGTTCATGTGACGCATCACCTGCGTGTGGTAGCGCAGGTCTGACTCAAAGCCGAAAGACTCTATGACCGGCAGCTCTGCCTCCACAATGAATATGGGAGTGCCTGGCTTGGGTCGATCCTGTGTCACATGCCCTCTTCGCTTTGCCAAGACTGTGTAGATGGCCTGTATACAATCTGCAAAGCAAAGCCCAAACTGAATCTTCGACGCTCCAGACACAGCGGACACGCACTTGCAGCATTCTCACCAGAATGCCACCCTGAACAGGGTGGCCCTGCCAAACACCAACGCAAGTCAGGCGAACTGCGCCCACAATATGGACTGCAAGAAGCACAGTGTGCGGAGCAAGCAGAGGTCAGGAAGGCTGTGCTGTGTGCTGGGCAAAGCGAAAGCACCAGCACTCGACTGGACATGCGTGTATGTTGCTGCCATTGCCATGCTGTAGCCAGCAAGATGAGCACTTGGATGATTCACGCCATACAGGAGCATGTATGTCGCCAGTTGGCTTCACACATGTGTGATCATGTTGGTAAAGGGGGGACCTGCAGGTGTCTGGATCTCAACGTAGTAGACAGGCTCCATGAGGCGAGGGGTGGCCATGAGGAAGGCGCTGTAGCACACCCTCCTGGCTGTGGGGATGATCTGACCCCCACCCCTGTGCAGGGCCTCACTGGCCACAGCTGCATCCAGGATCTTGAACTTGACGTTCCTGATGGGCTCATCACACAAAGGGCCCTCCCTTGAACCCCATTGGAAGCCCTGCCAGGCACAGCAGGCTGTTGAATTTGAGTGACATCTGGCATCTCAAGCATTGAAGAAATCTGTTTTACCAACAAAAGAGTTGCATTGAAACAGCTCTAGTCATGCAGCCTGGCTGCAGTGTTGGTTCAGATACCTTTTTCCATTCATCTCAGTGAAGCTTCAATGCTTATAGCCAGCACAGACAGGGCAAAGTCTTACCTCTGAGGTTACTTTGCAGTGACTTAATGCACGCATGTTGCAGTTGCTGTGCAAAAGGTCAGCTGTAAGAGTCGTACAACTGACAGTCATGATCACGTGACAATGATGCTTACAGCTTCAAGTCAACATGGGCAAGAAACCAAAAGAGGGTTCCCCTGTGATCATTCTACCAGTTGGGAACCCCAAACGCCAGCTTTCATTACCTGTGTTATGCTGCCCTTGATAGCACGCAGCAAGTTCTTGTCCACCTCAGCAGGTAGAGTGTCATCCAGCAACACATTGGGGCCTTGCTTGTCAGGGCCAAAGGCCCACACTGATCGAGCAGCCAGCAAGTCCCAGCTGTACTTGTCCTGGAACCACTCACTAACCTCCTTGTTTGGCTTGTCAAGGCTGATCTTGCCAGTCTCGATGTCCACAGCCAGACCCTGCACAAGAATGGAGCTTAGCAAGCACTGTGAAAGTGCAAAGTGGGAGTGTGCATTCTGAGAGCTAGAGTGAGTACTTGACAGCCAGCCAGGTCCAAAGGCCAGAGCACCTGTATGGTTACACCACTGATGAAAACCTGGGAGCATTTGTGTTCACTTATTCACCATACACGGGCTGGTAGGTACATGTTCCTGTGTTCGGGGATGCGAGCTTTGATGGAGGCACACAAAGAGAGGGATGCAGCATTGTATTCAACTTGTAAAACATTAGATGCTTTCGGTTCACCATTGCATCTGAAAACAACGCCTGTTCCTCACTGTGCACAGATGGTGCATCATCTATGTGTGACTGTGCACATGGCACAACAGCACTGGAGATTTCAGAATTGAGGCTGCCTTCACAACTGGGCATGGGAGGAGATCACAGCCCGGCCTCAATACAGTCACATACACTGAAGGATGCATGTATGAGGAAAGATTGCCTCAAACACTGCAAGACTTGTGTGACAGGAGAGGGCTGAAGAGAGAAGTCAGCCGGCCAGCTGTTACTCATTCATGCACACTCAGCTTGTACACACAAAGCTGGTGACAAAAGCCTTCGTCCTGTGACAGAAGTGAGTGCGCTGCAGCGCTGGTGACGGATGCCTATATAATGTGACAGAGGTGTGTGCAAACAAAGCTGGTGACGGATGCCTATGTCCTGTGACAGAGGTGTGAGGTGCAATGCAGGGGTGCAGGTGGGTGAGGGTGCACCTGGTCAAGGGGCTCAGCAATCATAGTGACCTTGTTGCGCTTGTTGGGGGTCTCTGCAAAGCACTTGAGGGAGGAGGTCTCCACCACAGTCTCACAGAAGGACACCACAGGGTCAGCAACCTTGACCTCCACCTCAGCGTACAGCTCACGCAAATCCTGCAGTCAGTGGCACCCAGCTCTTGCCGTTGTGACAAAGCAGCACTTCCTTGTGGTGACACGTACGATGAAGCATGCGGACTTTTCCTTTGTTTGAAGGGCATGGTATTTCCCTTTTCTTCCAACCATTATGCATGAGCTGCAATTGCACGAGAACTCAGGTCAGCAATCTCAAATCTGTCAACATCAGTATACAATTCCTGGATTGCCCATTGGCATGTTATGTGATGGTCATGACTATATGGTGGGTTCATGGATGGAGCAGCTGGACCAGTAAATGCATGATCATGACAGCACAGACTCACAGAGTTGGTGAGTACAACATAGATCCTAGGACTTGATGTCAAGCTGGTTGAACAGCAGACAACATGAGCAAAGAAGAGAGCACAACTCTGACTCAACACCCTGAGTAGGACTTACATCAAGTTTTGTGTTGTAGGCTCCTGGACTCACAAACCAGTTGTGTAAAGAGAGAACTAGACAGCTGATACCGGATGTGTTAGCAACACCAATCAGTGCCCCTATACCTTCATGAGGGAGTCGAGGTAGATTTCTCCAGTCCCCAGGATAGCATGCTCCCCAGACTCCTCCACCTTGGTGATGGCCAGGGGGTAGCTCTTGTTGATCTTGCGCAGGCCCTCCACCATCTTGGGCAGCTCAGAGGGGTTCAGGGGCTCTGTGGCAATCTTCATCACCGACTGGGTCTGGAACTGCAGGGGCTTGAAGATGTGCACCTCCTCCTCATAGATCTCCTGGATGATGGTGGCCGTCTTGGTGATTGTAGCATCCACGCCCTCGAGCAGAACCCAGTTGCCTGACCAGGCACATCCACACACACACACACATCAGAACTGTCAAGCACAGCTTTGCCTGCTGATCAGCAACTCTGTGTGAAGGGAGACAGGCAGCGTCTTTGTAATGACAGCATGCACACCCTCTAGCAGCACCCAATTACATGTACATTAATAATAATAATTATTATTATACATTGTACATTGCAAACAGCATTTATGCAAGCGATGTTTGCATGATGATGATTTGCCGTGTGATGATAGCATGCACCAGATTCCTATACTAAGCCCACACGGACTCAATGACCAGCAACCTCAGTATATGCTGGCAGTTTGTGCTGCACAACAAGGCATCTGCTGGAGTCTGCCAAAGCCCTTACACTAGCAAAGAACATGATCTTGCCAAGAGCTGGGGCAGGCCGTGGCAATGTGTTAACAGGGACCAAGATGAAGCAGGATCCACAAGACAAAGATGAGAAGCTTGTCCAGAGCAGTACCTGCTGTTGCCTTAGCAAGAGGGACCCGGTAGCGAGCTTGGTAGGCCCACACTTTGCTCACTTCCGCAGCAGCACTGTCCTCTTCATCTTCCGGGGTGAAACCCTCTCCAAGCACACGCACCTGTTGCATCACACCAGGCCAAATCGTAACTGAAGAGACAGGAGAGAGCGCTCTAGTGAAGCAGGTGCTTGCATGCTTACTGCTTGGGAGGAACCCTGTTGGTGACGACTCATCTCTGTCAAGTATTACCAATGAGGCGTGCTTTACGGTGGATTTGCTACCACTGAAGCATGGCTGAACACACTCCACAATGCAACAGTAAGCAAGGAACCAGAGACAGATAGGCTCTTGCTGTCACCTTTGCACAGACTCAATCAGAGCTGGACAGTGCAGACAATGAGTGCATGGGCAGCTGTGCCTGCTACTATCACCAGCATCAGGTTTGGAGACAGGAAATGAACCAATTCAGCTCAGAACAGCATTGCAATGGATGTGGCTCACCCTGTCTCCAGCCTTGACCGTCCCACTGAAGACACGGCCAAAGGCATCAAAAGTGGTGCAGTCCTGCTTGGGGTACAGCTTGGCAATGTGCACCAGCAGTGGGCCCCTAGGGTTGCAGTCCTTGATATGCCCCACAATCTCTGCGCTCTGAGGACCAGAATAGACTCTTGCAACCTGCAGCACAAAAGGCATGGTTTTTTTAATCACCGCTTTTCTCAAATACAACTTTTTCCCATGTTGGCAGAATGTATGATAATGGCTTTTGTCACACTGGCATGACAACAACTCATGGTTACTACTGCAGCACAGTACTGGAGTCGTATGGTTAGAAGAGCCTGTCTGTATTTATGCATGAGGTCCCTCTTTGGCTGACATCATTGCTTGAATGGTGGCGTTCATCAGACCGATTGCTGCTGAGAAAGGCTGAAGGCAGCCACACCAATAAGCCAATAGCCAAGTGCCCTAGGTTTGCATTGATGCATTACTTTCAACACATCTGTGCTTTGGCCAGCAATCCAGGAAAGCAATGGCTGAAAGGAATCCTCCGCGGCTGTTTGAAAACAGAGCCCTTGAAATACTGGACTTGTGAAAACCAAGTCAAGTTCTCAGCCGCCGAAGAGACTCAGTAAGTCTGTGTGGATATGTGAAACCTCGTGCAGAATTTAGTAACAGGTCATGCACACCAGTAATGCTGCCTACCTTGTTGGCAGCACCGGCTTTGCTGGAAGGAACATGAGCAATCATCATGTCCACCAGGCCCGTTGCGCTGCCAAAGATCTGGGAGCATGCGTCCTTCAGGAAGGGCTTCACATCCTTGCCAAATGTGGATGGCTTCAAGTACACACCAAACTCATCCAACATCTTCTTCACACTGCTCTCGTGCTCTCCTAGTATCTGCATCATGGATGTTTGTGTTCAGGTTAGCTGCTTTTTGCTGTGCGCATGCCACATTGCAGCTGTCCTGTACAACTGGAGCTTGCAATCCCAGAACCTCAATGGCAATCCCAGAACCTCAATGGCAATCCCAGAACCTCAATGGCAAAATGAGCAGCTTGCGCTGAACGTGCAGATCAGCAACATGCTGAAGACCGGGCAGCAGACATCAGGAAACAACATGGAAGATCTTGCACTTATACAAGCTGACAAGCCAAGCTAACGCCAACCACCAAGTCAGAGTTGTCAGGCAGGCAGGCCAGGCAGCAGCAAGCAGGCAGTGACAGCTAAAAGGAAGGGCTGCATCAAGGGACCACTGACACAAACAACTTGTCGCAGTTTTGCAGAGTGGCCTCATCAAGTTGCACACCTGACTGTATATCTTGTACAGAGGGGTCAGAATATATTGTACAAAGGTGCGCTCGGACGTCTTGTCAGGCTGCGACCTCTTGAACTTGCGGGTGGTGGGTTGGAAGTAGATGTCGCCCCACAGCCGGCGTGCAAACTGCTTGGGGTCCATTGCAGCCCCATACACGTCACAGTACAGCTGAGCAAAGGACAGCAAGGTGAAAGACCAGCCAGACTGGCACGCTCCAAAGGCCACATTGCCCTTGATGGGGTCAACCTGCATCAGCAGACACTTTAGCTGTCATGTACCGCTGATGTAGAGAGTGTGTAGTGCACATGGTGCAAAGGATGTTGGTCTGATGCATACAGTAAAGTTCTAACACCAAGCAGCTTGGGCTGAAATGCATGTGGTTTGTCATTACTTTGTTGTGTGTCTGATTGATACATGCTTACTCAACCTGCCTTGCAAAAGTACTGAGGGGCATGTGCAGCATCATTGAATGCTATGTCTGGGAGAGGTGATGCAGCCAAGCAGCCGTCGCATGCTGCCTGACGTTGCAGGCCCGTTCAGCACAAGGTGCATCAACGCCTGAGCATGACAACACAGAACAACATGCTGTCTCACCTGGAAGGCTGCGTTGTTGCCAGAGTGCAGCTGTATGAGCGAGTTGACTTCATCAATGGTATGTCGCAGCTTGAAGTAAGCGTCTGTGGGGGGCACTTTCAGCTCTGTGATCAGGCGATCTACTTTGCTGATGAGCAGGCAGATGGGCAGGCCCTCTTGGCAGGCCTGCTTGATGGCCTTCTCAGTGACTAGCATAACGCCTTCAACTGCGTCTACCACCAGCAGAACACCATCTGCCAGCCGCATTGCTGCTGTCACCTCATCATTGAAATTGACATGCCCTGCAGTTTTGAAGTGAGATTGTGGCAAAGTACGTTTGCCAGCTGCATCGCTGCTGTCACCTCATCACTGAAATTGACATGCCCTACATGGTTTGTAGTGATTTCGAGATCAAGACAAACAACATTTGGCCTTCATTGCAACTCCACAAGCTTCCCGTTCAACATGAGTCTTGTGCTACCTTGAACACCTTCCAAATCAGAGCTCACATCTAAAGACATTGCACAGCTTCTTATGTGCTACAAAGGCTCACAAAATTCTGCTACTGCACAAGATAACCACACTCAGGTCAAGGCAGGCTGGAATGCAATGGCAGGCCAAAAGTGACGGCAGCACACCAAAAGGGAGCCAGATGGGAGCATTTGTACCTGGGGTGTCCAGCATGTTCATGACAAATGATTTGCCATTACTGGCCTCCAGAATGAGAGACATGGGGGTGGACTTCATGCTGATGCCGCGTGATTGCTCATCCACTCTAGTGTCTGTGTACCTCAAAGGCCTTTCGTTGTTACGCCACTCATACCGCAGGTCGTGTGTCTGCTCCACAAGCATGTCCATCAACTGCACAGCACATCTGTTGGCAATGCTGCTCTGCATGCATCTACAATCCTGAGACATGTGAACGGCTCCGCATTCTGTTCATGTGATAGTTAGGTAAACATGAAAAGCACATGGCGTGTATGTGCTGAGGTCAAGGATGATATGCTCATGTTGCATAACATGCTGACTGGCTTCCAAAAATCAGGTCCTGCAATCTGTTTCAATAGAACAACCTCAACCGGCACATACAGCACCCATGTATAGTCAAGTGTGCAGCAACACAACACAGCTGTGCATGCAGGAGGCAGCATGCAAGCAGCCACGATCAGCTGCAGGGACCTACCAGGGTCTTGCCATGATGGAGGTGGCCAACAACAGCAACATTTCTGACCAGCTCAGGGTTATCCATGAGGCCAGCCAGAAACTCATTGCTGTAGTTTGTCTTGAGAGGCTGTTGCTCCAGCATCTCTGCCTTTTTGGGTCTGATGGGGGCAATGATGGGCACCTGCATGTGACAGAGGCGTCTGTCATCGGACAGCAACAACATGTCCAAAACGTACTTGATGTCGGCTGACAATTGCAAGTCGAGCCTTGTCGAGCACAGTCTGTGCAGCAACAACCTGTGTGGTCGGGAAACTTCGTCAGCCATGATGCAGTTCACACAGCAGCCTTTTGTCACCTCTAAAGGTTGTGCGTCCTCCTCCATGACTAAGGTTTCAGTTTCCTTGCCATACACTTCATCTGCTGTTGGATAGTACTTCTTGTCTTCGTGTAACACCACGGCAGTCTCAAGGTTATCCTCATCGTCAACTTGGCCATCCACTTCCATCAGACCGGCTGCATTATAAACACAAATCACAAACATGCTGCCAAGAACAGTGAAGTGCCCATTGGTCAGGATAGAGTGTAGGACAAGACTGCTCTTGCTTACTTGCTGTCGAAACACTCTTATGGGGGTCCATTGTGATGCAAGCATGCTGCCAGAATGGCTTGCATGTGACTTACTTGTCATGTCCATTCGTCTGTTTGCAGCCTCTTCTGCTTCCTCCAGGTCTTCTGCCTCTGCCATTTCATCGAGTTCTTCCTCTTCCTCATCCTGGGTAATCACACTTTCTTCGTGTGGTATAGCACAATGAATCACAAGAACAGTCAGCAATTGAATACTTTGTTGTGGGCAAGACCCTGAGCAGCTCAGCAGGCGTACCTCACTTCCTGACAGCTCAGGCCCAATGTAGTTACCGAACTCGTCATACAAAGAGTCATCCATCTTGAGAGCTGCTACAAAGTCTGGTCTCTTTCAAGCAGTTTGAGTGGCACAGGTATTGTGCACGTCAACAACACGTCACGGTGATCAGATGCTCACGCCACAACTACTGCCTGGTACAGCCGCGTCCCATCACATGTATCATGGGCACTAGCAAGCAGTGATCGCCTCACGGCTGGGGCACGACGTTTTGCGCAAAACGTTTGCTGAACACCTGCATGCTCAAGTACGAGCAGGAGAGAGACCGTCGCTGACGAACCCTAACGGGTTTCAGCACCCCCCTCAGCGGCGGGAACGGCGGTGGCTAACACTTGTTTGCAGAACCGTCAGGGTCAACTCCCTTGATTCGATAATATCTCAATCTCTGCCCGGCGAGCTGCCCTTCTTCTGCCCGGTGGAAGCTGCAGTCGTGATTTGCCGACCTGTGTGAGGTATTGCGCCTCTGGGTCATACAGGTCTGCGTCATGGCTGCAAAACCTGTGTAGTCAAATTGAACCTCCAGTCGTTTGCCTTGTCATTCACAGCTGTTTAGCTGTTGTACTGTGGGCAGAAGGTTCAGTATGGGCTGCTTTGGTCGGAAGAAGCAGGAACCATTGTCGGACACGGAGCAGGTCTGACTGTGTTGCTGTTGCAGTCAGTCCAGGCTGTTCCTGGTCAAGTTTGGCATTCACTTGAAGAACTTCTGTGTCAACAGGTCATCAGTACCCACAGGAGATGCCGAGACTTGATCTACTTGATACTCTTTGCTGCTTTCTGGGGGGGCATGCTGTATGTGGCATATCTTGCCTTCCACAGAGGTACAGCTGTTGCAAGCTTGTGGCTGTATCACCTCGCTTTGCTTACCCCAGTCCTGCCTGTCACAAACCGTTTTCCTGATTTCAGGCAAGCCAGAGCGCCTCGAATATGGTGTTGACTCGTATGGCAACCTATGTGGTGTCAAAAATGATTGGGACGGCACGGGCGGCCCTGACCTGACCTTGAAGACAAAGCTGTACTACCTTAACCCACTGGAGCTGCTGAATCCAGAGACTGTTGACACAGCCAAGGCCATCTGCGTTGAGGAGTGCCCTGCATCAGCAGATATCTGTGGCGTTGCACAGTTTCCATGCACCACAGCTGCTCAGTACAGGTTAGTTGCAAACGCAGCTGCACAGAGACGCTGAGCAAGCCTTTCAACTCAACATTGCAGTCTTGTCACACAAGCATGAACCTGCCCGCCTCAACCAAGTTTGCTCTTCACAGCTTGTTTGTAGGGTACATGCTGCTGCCTTGTGTTCCTTTGCATGATGTCCTGCAATTTTTGCCTGCAGCTTTTGCCTGTTTACACCAGTATGCTTGCATCATCAACAAATTTATGGGCTTGCAGGTGTCCATACTACAGAACAGCAGAGGATGGCTTGTACGGCACTCTGACCATTACAGCTGATGAAGCCGGCTACGCCGACACCTACTGGGACAGTCTGACCACTACAACACTGGGCAGCAGCCAGTGTGGCATTGACTCAGCAGGCTTCCCTGACAAGTACAAGAGTGCTTTTCTGGCAGACCCCAACAACCCCACCTGTGGGCAGTGGCTGCAGTTCACCAGCCAGTATCCTGGCAGTGGGCCTTGCTACCCAGTGCTTGTGCAGACTGTGGACCACCTCAACAGGTGGGGGACCCTTACCAGCCCTCAAGTGTGACTCGTTTGATGACCTTCTGCAGCCCAGGATGAAGTTCTGGAAGCACTGATGCAAACAGGCATTACTGCCATTGCTGACCACATTGCTGGCTGCATTGCATGAGAAGGCAATGTGGTGCTCTGCTTTGAAGGGAGCAACCGGCTCGTCACCGTGCTCAGTCAAGCTGTTGACCCAACAGTGCATGTCTTAAGGCCAGAAGAGCAGGAATGACAGAAACAATAGCATGCCTGATGCCTACATTAGCAACACCACCATCACAAACACATCAAACATACATCACACATACATTCGGGATACGCTCGACCCACCCTTGCAGACACAATGCTGGTGACTTGACCATACATCATCGGCGTCTGATAAGCTACATCATTGCATGACTTTGATGCTTGACCATGCATTGCCTAAAGGGCTCCGCTGCTGATCTCAACAACATGTGCAGGTGCTTCCCAAACTTTGACTCAGCGCTGCTGGGTGATGTGGTGACAGCTGTGGGGCTGCAGGCCTACAATGGCTCATCAACGCTGTACAGCAGCACCTTTGGGTCAGCAAGCCAACGCCTGCAGCGCTACATTGCTGACATCCACAAGGGCATCCTCATCATCCTCGTCTCAGGTGAGTGCCATGCCCTTCTCACATGCCACTGTGGCTGTGTGTCTGAGGCCTGTCACCATGCAGCAGCAAATGCCCGTGCAGCGTGCAGAGCTGTGTTACATCATAACAACAAGGCACTGTGTCCAGTGCAGCAGGGTCAGCAGTTCTCAGCAGCATCACTACTGATGGAGGCTTTTATCGCAACACAATGCAGCTGTTTGCCATTGCAAAGTGTGTCAGAAGATGCCCATGTTGCCAGCCTCCCATTAGTAAGCCGCATAGCCTCAGACAGACAAACCTGTATCATACTCATTCAAGATTGCTGGCTATCTGTCAACAAAGTTGCCAAGAGCTATCAATTGACATGAGCTGCCCCTCTTGGCATACAACAGGACCACAGGAGACTTACTTGTGGAGATCATGCAAATGCAGGCCTGGCTGCTGGCATGTTCCTGTCTCTGATTTGGATGGTGCTGCTGCGCTTTGCTGCTGGCCTTATGGCATGGGCCGCCGTCCTGTCAGTCAACATCTTCTGTGCAGCATGTACAATGCTTGCCTTCCTCAAGGTGTGTTTACTGTGCATTCTGTCTGACACTACCAGGCAGTCAGCTTGCAATCCTGGGATGAACACGGCTCAAGATGTATCAACAACAATGCTCAAGCACAACTTGACTGCAAAGAAGTAGATTGCAACACAGATGCTGCCAACTGCTTTGCAACTTTGTGCTGATCACAGCATCTTTTTGCATCTGTCATGTCCACGCTGTTGTGCGCATCCTCACTTGTACTGTGAAACCAATGGGTTGCTGACGATTGCAGTCTGGCATCTTTGGCACCAGCCACTTCTATGCCTTGGGAAGCAGTGTGGCTGCAGAGCTTACAGCAGCAGAGAGCACAGACGCCTCAGACAGGAAGGCATGGCTGATTGTGGCCTACATCATGGCAGCCTGCACCGCCATCCTCATCCTGCTCACCTTGCTCATGCTGCGTCGTGTCAAGGTATGCATCCAAGCTCACATCCTTGTCCCTTTGTCCTACAGTCATTCTCATCCTGCTCACCTTGCTCATGCTGCGTCGTGTCAAGGTATGCATCCAAGCTCACATCCGTGTCCCTTTGTCCTACAGTCATTCTCATCCTGCTCACCTTGCTCATGCTGTGTTGGGTCAAGGTATGCATCCAAGCTCACGTTATGTCCCTTTTTTCCTACAGCCTTCATTTATTGTGGGAGCAATATCAGGCTTGCCTGTTGTGATGAAGTGCAATTGTGTGCATGTACATGAAATGTGGTCCAGTCCAGTCACAAAACTTTTCCAGCATCCTCAAGCAGCATGCTGCCCGTGAGAGTCTCAATATTTGAGTGCCAGATATTCTGAGCAGGGCATGCTGCAACAGCATGCGGCAACAGGTTGCCTCAACAATCTGGAAAAAGAATCACTTTGAGTGATCTGGGCATGCAGGTGGCCATAGCATGCATCAAGGTGGCCAGCCAGGCTGTCAGCACCATGCCCAGCCTCTTCTTCTTCCCCATCATCCCCTTCATCATGACAGTGTGCCTGATTGTGTACTGGGTGGTGGTGGCAGGCTACCTGTACAGCGCTGGCACCATTACTGCCAAGATGACCACGGCATCCTCCTCCACTGCACTCACCATCTCGGTGAGTCACCATTGTCTACGTGTGACACTTGTGTTGTCTCTGGTTCGCCATGCTTTGGAGTGGGTCATCACATGCCTTGCATACTATCCTTGTCTCCCACAGACAGCCTTGGTGGCTATGTGTACAATGTGGCGCAGACTTTTGCTGTGTCTAACAACAAAGCTCAGCAAAGTCTGCAACAGAGCTCTGCAACAATCGTTGAGCTATGCAACAGTGCATTTGAGCTACATGTGGTCTGTTTATGGCTGACCAAGACAGTCTGGTGTGGACTGATATTGGACAACCCCTGTTGAGCAGAGGCTTTTCAGGAAGCAGTCCATTTCGCACGCACCAGCTGGTTGCCAAGAGGACCGTCAAGAAACAATGCAAGCATTCCAAGGTAGCAACAAGCCCAGTCCTACCACTTCGCTTCGATCTTTGGTCACATCTGCAGGCTCTGTATGATGCTGCGTCATCAGGGGCATCCCCACCCCCCCCCAGCCCACCCCCGCCCCCACCCCCTGCAGGTGCTGCTGACCTGTCAGACGCCGCCTGTGCCAACAATCCCACCTGCTACTACACCATGGAATGGGACAAGAAGCTGGAGTACCTCTTCATCTACCACCTCTTTGGGCTGCTGTGGACCAACCAGTTCATTGTCGGCTTTGGGTACGCCTAAAAACAGCCTCTCATAATAATCACAATAACATTATTAATAATAATAACATAGTAAAAATATATTATCATTTTTATAGTTATTATGATTGTCATCATTTATAGCTTTCCAGCTCATGATGAGCTAGGTATGTGCAGGATAAATCTTGCCTCTCCAGACTCTCAGATGCTTCTTATGTGCAAGGAGGCAAACAGTCGGTTACCCATTTGTGCAGTCATCAGGTGTACGTAGCTCAAGCATGACTACCCCAAAACGTGACATATGAGTGGGGTGCACCACAAACCCAGACTCTTTGTGTGTCAAGCTCTTGTCCTCATGACTGTCACACAGCTCAGGCCTATCAATGACATGCAAAACAAACTTTGCCCTCCTGGACTGTTGTCTGGCCTCCCTTTGCAAAAAATGGGGTGGCATGCAAAAACCTGTGACTTGTCGGCAAGCTGGTGCAACTCATCAATTGGCATCATGCTCAGTCAGCAAAACGGCAACTCCACCCATTTCAGTCATTCTTGATGCTGTGAGCACTCATAAACATAGTACAGTGCTTCACAGTGCAGGCACTCCTACCATGAGTACATTGACACAAAACATGAGGAGCCCATTGCTGTGGCAGCAGCAATCCTCTTCAGCTTGCATAGCATGCACACAGTCATGCTCCAATTGTGCATTGCAGGTGTCATCACAGCACGCACTGCTTTGGTCAGTCTCTCTGCATTTTCAATCACAGCGTGCAGCTTTTGCTGTTCTGCTTGTGCTGTGGCCAGATTGCATTTTCTTTAATTTTCTGCCTGCATAGGTATGTGACGATTGCTGGTGCTGTGGCGCACTTCTACTGGTCAAAGGGGGAGAGAGAGAGGATGCCTCGCTTCCCTGTTGGGCTTGCTCTCAAGAACACCATCAAGTATGCTTGTCTTGCTTGCTTGATGTCAGTGCGCCCTCTGAATTGTTGCAGAAGTAAACCTATTTGTATGAGCACCTTATACGCTTGATGCATGTGCACAAGTGATGGTGGAAGAGAAGATCTTTCTTGTGAAGCTGTTGAAACCAGCTTTCCCTATTGTTGATGCTGCAAATGTGGAGGAGTGCATGTTGAGCCGAGATGTATCTGGAAATCTCAGCTGCAAATCAAAGTGAATGCTCGTACAAGCTGCATTGCAGTATCAATCAGTGTCTCAAGCAACAAATAGGCTAGATGCTGCAGATGTGCTCCCAGAAAAACAGCCCTGCCCAATCAGCCTCACACTGGCACACCACCCCCAAAGCCTGAAATTAGAGTATGTTTGTCTCGGTCCTGAAAAGTATGGGATGGAAGGCAATACAAGTCCCTGCAGCTGTTTGCAAGCATGATACACAAGTCGTGCATTTGTTACCATGCTGGCCAACCATTCGACCTGTCACACAATCAACCTTTTCAGACTACCCAGCTTAGGCAAATTAGTTGACTTGGGCAAACTCTGTGTGCAGCTTGCGCCAGGGAAACTTATCATTGCAGATGGTGCAAATCGTTGTCTGTACTGATGACAGGTACCACCTGGGCTCAGTCGCTCTGGGCTCCTTTGTGGTTGCCCTGATCCAGTTTGTGAGATTCCTGCTGGAGTATCTGGAGAAGAAGAGCAAGATTGCCCAGGCTAAGGCAGGGGTGGCAGGGGCGTTTGTGAAGTACCTCATGTGCTGTGTCAACTGCTGCATGTGGTACCTGGAGAAGGTGGTCAAATTCATCAACAGGTGATCATGCACAATCAAGCTCATGTAGATGCAGTGTGCCTGCGCATTACCCATGCATGCCCGTATCCACTGCTCCTTGACGTGACCAGATCATGCATGCTGATCATGCACATTGTTCACAAATGTGAAACTAATATTAAGGCGTGGCAAGACATGACAGCATTACTGCAGGGTGTTGCTGACATGCACAAAGCACCTCCAGGCAGTGCACGCATGCTTTGGGTCAATCTGCTGTCATTGTCTATTTTGCCTTTTCGTGCATGTTTAGGCTTACAAAATCTTGTGCAATCTGCAGCATTGGTACCTGTAGTCCACTTTATAGCAGCTAGCTTACAGGCAGCCTTTTATGCAGGAATGCTTACATCATGGTGGCTGTTCATGGCAGTGGCTACTGCTCATCAGCTTTCCATGCTGCTAAGCTCATCCTGAACAACATCCTACGCATTGCTGCAGTCAACACCATAGGAGACGCCCTTCTGTGGCTTGGCAAGGTATGGTCGAACGTTTGCCTGCTTTGGCATGCATCTGTTTAGCTCATCAGATGTGAGCTATAGCCAACAGTATAATAGGAGATTTCAAAAGCTACAGTTGACACATTATTTCTGTGCTACTGCAGATCTCGGTTTGTGCAGGTTGTGGAATCATTGCCTTCTTGATGAGTGACCTGACATACTACACCAATGCCACCAAGTATCCCGCCACCTACCTGTCGAGTCCCCTGCTGCCGATCCTTATATCTCTGCTTGTGGGCTACACTGTGGCGCAGTGCTTCTTCAACGTAAGCAATACACCTTGTGGACATGCATTGAGTGACTGTTCCATACTCTCTCTGGCAGCAAGCAAATTGCAAGATGTCCATCAACACAGGGTGGCACACTGTTTGCAGGTGTACGAGATGGCAATTGATACCATCCTCTTGTCTTTCTGTGAAGACTGTGAGTCACACAACGGAGACCCACAGTATGCGCCACTGCTGCTGCTTGGAGCCATTGGCAAACAGGTGCTGGTAAAAGAGCGCAAGCTTACCAAAAAAGAGACTGAAGCACAAGCGAAGCGAACCAAAGAGTTGAGCAGGAACAAGGAATTGTACAGCATCAAGGCTCACTCAACTTCTGGTCCAGCAGTTTAAACGCACTGACAGCTTTGCTGAAGACCATGACTAGACCTTGTCTGACTGACTGAATTCATGCAGTCTGTGCTTTTTCCTCTGACTGAACACTGTGGAAGCCTTGCACTTTGTCCTGATGAATAGATCATTGCTGTCAGAGCAAGCTCTATCTTTTGCAGTCCTAGGCAAGTGATATTCTGAACAGCTGAGCTGCAGGCATTTGCATCATTTCTGGATGGGCTGGATCTTGAAATGGGCGCTCATCAAGGAGAACACCATGCATTTTAAGTCCTGCAAATGTGCGGACACAAGCAGCTCAGATGACATTGTTGACGTTAATGCTAGGGCAGCAGCATAGCTCGTGAACACTGACCTGCACAAGGTAGTAAAAGACCCTCAAGCCATCAGGGTCTTTGCTTTGTTGTACTTGCATAAGGGACCCCAGCTTTGTGGTGCAGAAAGAGATATGCTGATCTCCAAGAACGACCTCGAGCTCCTGCCTGCCTACTCTGTCTGGTGCAGGCCATTCATTGTCATCCTCCTTCAGAATCTATAGCAAGACAGCCTTCCTGTCAAGCAATTAATGCATTGATCGTTGCAGCCACAGCGCAATAGGGGTCGTACCTCACTATCCAGCAGGATCCTCCTGAGCTCGTCAACAACTGTCTTGCTGACATGTGCTTCCTTTCTGATCATAGTGTCGTTTTTGTAGTTTGAGTTGTTTGCGTAACGCATCTGTATAAACAGCTTGCGTTGGTGCCAGGCAAAATACAACTAGACAGTGTCGCAAATGAAGTCAAACAGCAAGCATACCTGACCCCCAGCTGTGAACTCAAACTCAAGAAACTCGTGACCAAACTTGCCCTTGTGTCCAACATAATATCTGCAGTAAAACTCGCCCTTGGGAGCAGCCATGCCGCCCTTGCCGTCAGCAAGAGGCTTAGCCAACAGACAGCTCGGCCAGAGCCTTTAGGACTTGTACTTTAGTTATGACTTGCTACTGTCAAAGATCCTTACAACGACAACGGGCTTTGGGGATCTACTCGTGTGTCTGAGTCTACAGTCTGTCGATCCCAATCACACAGCACCCGTTGGGACAGAAGTCGTTTGACCACTGTTTGCGCACTCAGGACCAAGCCAGCTGCAAACTCACCATAGCAGGGTTTCCGAGGTTAGTACCGTGTCAACGTGCGAAGCTTACAAATGAAGACTAAAACGGCTGAAGTCTATGGTAAAGGCCGAATCTAAGATAAGAATAAATTGGCAGCCAATCAGCGACGCCATCGAGGTTCATTACGAACCCAAAACCGAGTTACAACCGAGTTACCGCCGAAATCATGGCGTAAGCTGCTGTACATCCTGACATAGCGTGGCCAGGATTGTGGATTGGCACTGGGATCTTGATACCTTTGCTGCATTTAGAGACGTGCG